>Ga0208045_1000005_pt1 | contig 148380 bp, 103 predicted proteins | sample PL_2010_200m_FD_184160 | JGI IMG/M metagenome (GOLD analysis project Ga0208045, IMG submission 184160) | Freshwater microbial communities from Powell Lake, British Columbia, Canada to study Microbial Dark Matter (Phase II) - PL_2010_200m... | ecosystem: Environmental > Aquatic > Freshwater >...
AGCGAGCCAACAATAAGGCGTGTTGCGAGACGACGAACAAAGAGTCTCTGGTCACTGTCGAGACCCGCTCGCCCTCCCTGCCACGCAAGAAAGAAATAGAGCAAGCCGACTCCGGTCGCTCCGGCGGCAAGCGCTGCAAACTGCAACACTCTGATCAAGACGTCCGGGGAGATGAAGAGAGCAAAAACAGTACTCACATCGTTCCAGTTCGACGGGTTTGCAGTCACCGCCATCGACGAGACGATCAGAAATGATGCTGCGACGAGAAAGATAATGCCTGCGCGCCCGGATGCAAGATGAGACTTGATGGTCTCTTCTGAGTAGTCGTGTATCTCCTCCAATCCAACGGCCCCGTGTTTCCGGCTTTCGAGGAGGCCTTCATACTCGTGCAGGACGCCCCTCAACCGGAAGGTGTATTTGTAGGCATAGAGCGAGACGATAGCGATGAGGAGCAGAATGAATCCATACCCTGCCAACCCGACGGATATCGCCTCCGTCGACTGGAGCAATTGAGCATAGATGAAGATTGATGTAAAACTCGGGACCAGAGCAAGGATGGTCGGAACGCTTTTGTTGTAGAGGACAATAACGATCAGATCGTTCGAGAATCTCGTGAGTTGCCGATTCCGTTCCCTGGTCCCCTTTCGATTGTAGAAATATGAAAGGACGGATGAGCCAAGAAGGAATCCGAGGTAAGGATAGAGAACGATCGAAATCAGTCCCCCGATGAGTATGAGCACATGGAAATGCTCTACGGATTGGGGAATTGCGAGATTTGTTAGAAGATCCATCGTACCCGGGCTCTGTTATAATCCTTGTGCATCGAAATCTCTATTTGGACAGCCCTACAAGCGCTGTATAGGGCTTTGACTGATCGATCGACGCCTTCTTGTACCATCCTTCAAATCGGACGGAGTCCATCGACACCACCTTGTTGTACATATAGGAATGACGCAAACCGCAGTACTCCGCGCATGCGATGTCATACTCAGCAACCTCTGTGGTCTTGAACCACATCACGCTTTCCCGATTGGGAATCACGTCTCTCTTGATCCTGAATGAGGGGATAAAGAAGGAGTGGTTCACATCAACAGAACGCAGCAGCATCTTCATTGGCGTATGGACAGGCACATAGAGGGTATCAGCTTTCACACCGTTTGGATATTCGAATGACCACGACCACATCTGGGCCGTCACCCTGATGGGAACAGCGTTGTCAGGTATGGTTGTCTCATCCAGGTATCCCTTCCATCCCACATAGAACATCCCCATGAAGAGCACGAGCGGGATGGCCGTCCAGGCTACCTCGAGGGCGACGTTCCCCTCGATATTTTCAGGGTGTGGATTCCTCTTTCGGCTGTAGCGCACGAGAAAGTAGATCATGAACGCCAGGATGCCGAGGAGGACAAGAGCGGAGATGCCGACGATCGACAAGAACGCAGCATCCACGGAATCGGAAAATGGAGAGGTACCTTCGAACATTCGTAGTTATCCTCAACGAAACGCGTAGTCGAAAAATGTCAGACAAACAAAGATCAAGAGAACAACTCCAGCCACCAACACGAAGAGACGAAAGGTCCGGTTTTCAGATCTCAGATGCATAAATATGTTGAGCACGAGAAAGCCCTTCACCGAGGCGATGGTGAGCGCCGTGATGATGACCCAGCGCCCCAGCTCGATTCCCGCCAGCGCCACCGTTGCGCCCGTCAATCCCATCAACCCGGCCCAGACGAGGATATACTGTCCGTAGCCTGTGACGTGGGCTTTTTCACCGTGGTGGTGTGCGTGTTCTGTCATACTCTTCGCCTAATGAACAAGATAGAAAAGCGGGAAAAGGAAAATCCAGACGATATCGACAAGGTGCCAATACAGGGCGCCAGCCTCGAGTTTCACAAATGAATCCTTCGTGATGATGTCGCGGGAGATGAAACGCATGATCACGGCAAGGACGACGGCGCCAATGATAACGTGAAGTGCGTGAAGGCCCGTCATCACGAAATACAGCCCGAAGTAGAGAATCTCTCCCTGAGGCTTGTTCAACAGATCGGGGGACTGCGGATACAGGCCGACGGAGAACTTGTGACTCCACTCGAAATACTTGTTCACAAGAAAAACGAGCGCGAGTGCGATCGTGATGCCCACAAGAAGCAAGGAGAACTTCTTGTTCCCCCGCTGGATCGCCGTAATCGACATCGCCACCGTCAGGCTGCTGGTTAACAGTACCATCGTGTTGACGGTGCCCACCAGGGTGTCGAGCTCTCTGGATGCCAGTTCAAACTCAGCCGCGTGCAAATAGCGGTACACCGCGTAAATGACGAACATTCCACCGAAGAGGATGAGCTCTGTGAAAAGGAACAGCCACATGCCCATACGCGAGCCCTCGTCGTCCCGATGGACGTGACCCTCGTGATGTGCCGGCACTGCCGTGGTCGTCAAGCTACCTCCTGTGCTGCTTTTTCATACTTGCTGTAGTCATACGGTCCCTTCGTCACAACGGGGATCTCTTTGAAATTCTCCAAAGGAGGAGGCGACGGCGTCGTCCATTCCAGTGTCTCTCCTCCCCACGGGTTGGCCGATGATTTTGTGCCGTTCCGAAGGGCGAGGAAAAGATTCACAAACATAATGATCAACCCGAGAACCAGAATCCATGAGCCCACCGTGGCGATCACGTGAAGCGTCTGGAACTGAGGCAAATAGTGATAGTACCGTCGGGGCATTCCGGCATAGCCCAAAATGAGGAACGGGATATAGAGCGTGTTGAAACCAACCGTAGTCAGCAGCCAGGCGATTGTTGCGACACCTCGCTTGTACATCCTGCCGAACATCTTCGGGAACCAGTAGTGAAGGGCCGCAAAAAAGCCGAAGCCTGTACCTCCGAACATCACATAATGGAAATGCCCGACAACAAAGTATGTATCTGTCACATGGATATTGACCGAGAGCGCTCCCAGCATCAAACCGGTAAATCCACCGATAGAGAATTGTACGATGAATGAAAGAACAAACAGGAGCGGAACACCAAGATCGATCGATCCCTTATAGAGAGTAGCAACCCAGTTGAAGATCTTGATTGCGCTCGGGATCGAAACGAGGAACGTCAGCAGCGAAAAAACAAACATTCCGGTGTTGCTCATGCCGACAGTAAACATATGATGTGCCCAGACGAGCGAGCCAAAGAATGCGATCGCAAGACTCGAGTAAGCGATAAACTTGTATCCAAAGATGGTACGCCGGGCGAAGACGGGGATAATTTCTGAGACCACCCCCATTGCAGGCAGGATGATAATGTACACGGCCGGATGAGAATACATCCAGAACATATGCTGGAAGAGAACGGGGTCACCGCCGAGCGTTGGATCGAAAATTCCGACACCGAACAGCCGTTCGATGATGACTAACAACAGCGTGATACCAATAATCGGTGTTGCGAGGACCTGAATCCAGGAGGTCGCGTACGACGCCCACACAAACAGTGGCATCTTAAACCATGTCATCCCCGGAGCTCGCATCCGGTGGATGGTGGTGATAAAATTCAACCCGGTGAGAATCGAAGAAAAGCCCAGAATGAACGCCGCCAACAAGGCCGGGATCACATTTGTCGTCGTCCGGATACTGTAGGGGACGTAGAAGGTCCATCCCGTGTCAGCTGCGCCTCCGGGCAAGAACACAGAAGTCAACGCCGAGATCCCTCCGGCCAGGAACAACCACCAGGAGAGCAGGTTCAGCCGGGGGAAAAACACATCCTTTGCACCGATCATCAACGGAAGTAAGAAATTCCCGAACACCGCGGGTACGATCGGAATCACGAACAGGAAAATCATGATGATGCCGTGCAGCGTAAAAAACGTGTTGTACGTCTGCGGCTCCATGAGCGTACCTTCCGGCCTCAGCATCTCGAGTCGCATGAGGAACCCGAGCGCGACCGCGGCGAAGAAGAAGAGAAGGATCGTTCCAAGATACAGGATCCCGATCCGCTTGTGATCGGTGGTGAGAATCCAGGAGAGTATTCCCTTCCGCTTGGTCACTGTATGATAGAAGTCGGGCTCTGCTCCCGCCAGCACAGCAGATGTCGCCATAATTGCTTTACCTTTCCGGTTGCTTCTTTCGTGGCCGCACGATGAACACGAGAACGAATACTCCAACGAATCCAAGCGTCACAACAAGGGAGATGCGCATGAAGTTCAGCGTGTACGTGTGCCCTTCGGGGTTAAAGCTGTAACAGAACCTTAGGACGTTTGCGATTGTCGGTCCGACCTGTCCGGTCGAAGCCTCATAGACGGCCATCTTGACATCGAACGGCAGGTACTTGATACCGTTAATGTACCGCGTAATCTTGCCTTCCGGCGAGACCACGATCAGCGCCCCGGCATGAATAAAATCGTTGCCGCTTGGTATGAAGTAGAAGCCGACCCCATCCGTCAGCCGGTGAATACTCAGACTGTCGCCGGTGAGAAACCTCCAGCCATTGGGATCCACCTGCTTTTTGATTGAATGCAGGTAGTTAACCTTCTTGCCTGCCGCCATGTCGGGGGTTTCCCGATGGTTGAAGCTGACAGAAATAATCTGAAAGTCTTTTCCCAAGACCAGATCAGTCTTATCAACAATCTTCGCGAGTTCGTTCAGAAGGGGCGTACAGATCCCAGGACATCGGAAATATACAAACGTAAAGATCGTTGGCTTGTTGACGAGGTCCTTCAGTGAAACAAGCTGTCCGTTTTCATCATAGAACTCGGCATCGAGCGGAATCGTTTGCCCGAGTTTCTCTTCGATCCCTACCTTCGGTTTACTTTGATCGCCAGCCCGCAGCGTAGCGCTGAGTCCCAAGGCAATCAGACAGGCAAGAAACCAGCGGAAGATCTTCATTGCGAGCCTCTCCGAGCTTTCAGCTCGATCAAGAATTGGTACAACGCTGTCCATTCAGATGCTGAGAGCCGGACAACCTCTGCCCTGAATCCGAGTTGGGTAGGCTCCGCAGCGACAATTCTAATGAGCTGATCGACGCTTTGAAGTGAAGAGCCGCTTTTGAAGAGAAGACCTGTGAAAATTCTCTTTCTATCACGCGCAACTCGTTCAAAGACCTGAAGACCCGCGCTCTTCACTTGCCTTTCAATACTGCCGGCGATCCCGGCAACTGTTGCAACATCCGCTGCAGCTTCGATCTCAATGATCCTAGCGGCTTTCTTCACCGGGATTTGCCCTGAGGTATTACTACCCTTCGAGAGCTGATAGGTTGTCTCAAGTCCCTGCAATTCCGCCTGCACATCGGTTGGTTGTCCTGCGGAAAATGAGCGCACGTAGTGAATCAGAGCAAACCGTTCGAGCGGCGGCATATAGCTAAATCCGGCCATCGCGCTTCCGGGGATTCCTTCTTGAAGTGTTTTGAAGATCTGCGAGACTTTCGAACCATTCTTCCACGCGCCAAGCGAGTGAAAATTCCGTGGCTTTGGGTTCAACGTGCCGGCAGTCGGTCCATCCCCCTGTCCATCATCCCCATGGCAGGAAGCGCAATTCGTGCGAAACAATTCTTTCCCCTTGTCGACCAATTCCGGAGTGGGCGTGGCGACCGTCATCACATCAATGGGCGGAAGAGACCTCGCGGTCTGGAATGGAATATCCTGCACAAACGAAGAAGAATCGATCACCACCATCGGAGGTACAGTGTTCTTGCCGATCGACGTGAGGTTCTGCACATACGAAATACCCAGGACCGACAGGATCACGACAAAGAAGATATAGGAATAGCCGAAGAGCTTATGCGGCTTCCTGAGGAGGTCCCTGAAATCGAATTCTGCTTTTAGATCCGGTTTGTTATCCATGCATACCTTTGAAGATTACAGTCGGAAACTGAGTCCGCGCGCAAGTTTGGGATCCCCCACAGGAACGAGATTGTTCCGTTTCATTTTGAACGACAGCACAACCATCACCAGCCCAACGAGTAGTATCGGGAATCCAAACTCTGTCCAGCTGAATGATACGCTCTCGCTGTACGTCGGCATGACGAGCCAGTAGAGGTCGAGTAGGTGAGCGAAGAGAATCCAGATGGCCATCAGCTTCAGGCGTTTGAGGTCCATTTTGGAATCCTGCGTCAGCAACGCAAAATATGGGATCGCGAAGTGAACGACAATCAGGAGGATGGAGACATACTCCCAACCGTTCCTCCATCGACTCATGAACCAGACAGTTTCTTCCGGCAGATCAGCGTACCAGATCAGGAGGAATTGACTGAATGCGATATAAGCCCAGAAATTGATGAAGGCGAACATCAACGCCCCGAGGCTGTAAAAACTGTCGCGCTGCAGCTTCGGCAGGTAGCCATACTCGTGCAGCTTGATGATGATATAGGTTGCAGCCGAAAGTGCTGCGAGGACCGTCCCTGAAAAGTAGTACACGCCAAAAATCGTTGATGACCAGTGCGGTTCAAGGCTCATCGCCCAATCGACTGCAGTCAGGGTCAGGGAGATCGCGAACACGGGCATGAAAACCGCTGCCAGCCTGATATTGATGGTCGTCAGTTTCTGGTCCTTTGTCGTGTCCTGTTTCGTCGAATTCCGGGTGAAGAGGAAATGGAAGAGGCTCCAAACGGCAAAGATCACGACAAACCGAAGGACGAAGAAGTTGACGTTGAGATAGGGGGATTTCCCCGCAAGGAGCTTGTCTGCCGACACCACCTCTTCATGAGTCCAGTGGTACACGTCGTGAAGATGAAAGAATATCGGAAGAGCGATCAACGGAAGTAGCAGAACGAGTGCCCCGAGGAACTCGTTGACCCGTCTGGTAGGCACGCTCCACACGGCGCCTCCAATATACTCCAGCGCGACAAGGAACACTGAACCGGCAGCAACACTTGCGAGGAAGAGGTATCCAATAATGTTGTCGAAGGCCATGCGCCTTGCGTCGACAATGTACCCCAACGCCGCGATCGCCACGCCGGCGATCAGAAGAATCCAGCCAAGCCGGGTAACGCTCGCGGGGAGTTCCTTCCTCCATCCTTCTGCGGAAACGGGGATGCTCATTTCAGATCTGACTCCTTTGCGTTGTGGGCTCGCTGCAACACCCGGAGATAGAGGACGGTTGCCCATCGATCATCCCGCGAGATCTGAGAAGCGTAGGATGGCATGACGTTCTGCCCTTCGGTGATCACGTGATAAATGCTGCCATCCGGCCAGTTCCGCACTTTGTCCGAGTGCAGTGTTGGAGGATTAGGAAATTGTCCGCGCAAGCGGCTGTCACCACGAGCGAAATTTCCATGGCAGGGGCTGCAGTACGTCAGGTATCTTGCTTTGCCCCGCTCTATCACCTCTTTCGTCGCGAAGAGAGGATTCACCAGATTCTTGCCGGCCTCATCCGGTTTGCCTTTGAACGGATACGGGAGGAATCCGCGAGCCACGGTCCCTTCAACGGGGGGCCGCATACCGATGCCGTCTTTAAACAACTCGCTCGGCCTCTGCGCCTTTTGCTTCGCCTGCGTGCTCATCCAGGAGAACGGTTCCAAGAACAGAATCTGGTTAAACACCGAATATGTTGCGCCGGCAACGAGGATCGCGGTGAGAGCGAGAACTCCCAGGAACTTGGGATCGAACATCGTCTGGCCGTGGTCCAGGTCCTCAAGATCAAAATAGACCGGGCCAATCTCTTTTCCGCCAATCTTCTTCAGGAATGCCCTTACTTCCCGCTCGTTGAACTTCGGATCGTCGGCCTGGATGCTGATGCCAAACTTGTCGGATGAAATCCTCTTCATGTATGGCGTATCGTGAAGCGGATGGCTGATGTTCGGGAACTTGAAATACAGCACGATCATCGTCACGACCAGGAGCACCGCCGCCAGGAGGACTGTGATCTCGAATGCGACAGGCACGAACGCGGGCCAGGACCAGAACGGCTTTCCACCGATGACGAGAGGATAATCGACCAACGTTACCCAGCTCATGAACAAGACCGAGGAGACTGCTCCCAACAAACCGAATACAAGCACGAAGATTCCCAGTCGGGATTGCCTCAATCCCATCGCCTTATCCATCCCATGAACAGGATAGGGAGTGTGGACATCGTACCGCGTGTATCCCGCACTGCTTGTTTCGTGTGCAGCGTGGATAATCTCATCCGGCGTATCAAAAAGCGCCGTGAGGGAAAACTGTTGCTTCTCGTTCATAGGCATAGGTGTTGCTCAGCGTCTAATGGTGCGATGGCTGCCCACCTTCGATGACCGCTTTCACTTCGCTGATAGAGACGACAGGCAAGACACGAACAAATATCAGAATCAGCGTGAAGAACAGTCCAAAGCTTCCGAGGAAAATTCCGGCGTCATAGAGCGTCGGCGCATAGTGTCCCCAGCTCGACGGCAGGAAGTCCCGGGAAAGAGAGGTCACGACAATCACGAACCTCTCAAACCACATTCCGATGTTGACGAGGATGCCGATGGCGAACATCGCAGGGATCGATCGTCGGATTTTCTTGAACCAGAACAGTTGGGGGAAGATAACGTTGCAGCTCACCATGGTCCAGTAGGCCCATGCGTAGGGTCCGAGTGCCCTGTTCAGGAAGACGAATCGCTCGAACTGGTTCCCGCCATACCATGCAATGAAGAACTCCATCGCATACGCATAGCCCACCATCGAGCCGGTCACGATCATGACCTTGTTCATTTTCTCAAGGTGATCAAGGGTGATGATATGTTTCAAGTTGAACGCCTGCCTCACGAAGATGAGCACGTTCTGAACCATCGCGAAACCGGAGAACACGGCGCCCGCGACAAAGTACGGGGGGAAGATGGTCGTATGCCACCCGGGAATCACGGAGACGGCAAAGTCGAAGCTGACGATGGTGTGGACGGAGAGCACGAGAGGCGTCGCAAATCCGGCGAGGATCAAATATGCGCGCTCGTAGTGCTGCCAGTGCCTGTTGGAATGGCGCCAACCGAGGCTGAAAACCGAATAGATCGTCTTCTTGATTTTGCTTGTGGTGCGATCCCGCAGGGTCGCCAGATCCGGTATCAATCCGACGTACCAGAACACCGCCGAGACAGTAAAGTACGTCGAGACCGCAAACACGTCCCACACAAGCGGTGAAGTGAAGTTCACCCACAGCCCGTGCTGATTCGGATAGGGCGTGAGATACATGGGCAGCCATTGACGTCCGGTATGGAGCAGCGGAAATAATCCCGCGCACATGACAGCAAAAATCGTCATCGCTTCGGCGAACCGGGCGATGCCTGTTCTCCACCGTTGCCTCAGGAGGAACAGGATGGCAGAAATCAGTGTCCCTGCGTGGCCAATACCGACCCAGAAAACAAAATTGACGATATCGAATCCCCAGCTCACGGGCTGGTTGACACCCCAAAGTCCAAGTCCTTTATAGAGTGTCATCCCGATGCAGAAGACTCCGATCGAGAGAAACGAGAGGGTTATGCTGATCGCAATCCACCACACGCGGGAAGGGAATTGATCGAGCGGAGCGGCGATTGTCGCATCAAGCTCAGCAGCTTTGGGTCTTCCCTCAACGACGGGGAACTCGCGCGTGTAGTCCGTTGCAGCAGTGCTCAAGTCAGATTCTCCGAATGGATGTTGCGCAGTTTCGCGAGGTACGTCACATTTGGCCGCGCATTGGTTTCTTCGAGCACGTGATAGCCAAGATGATGTTTTCGATAAGCAGTAACCTCAGACTCCGGATCGTTCATGTCGCCGAACACTATGGCAGTCGCCGGGCACGCGTCCTGGCAGGAGGTTTTAACGTCACTCCCCTTCACGGGGATTCCCTGCTCGACCGCACGTTCGCGAACCTCCATGATCCTTTGCACACAGAACGTGCATTTCTCCATCACACCGCGGGACCTGACGGTGACTTCGGGATTGTGCATGAGATTCACAGGCTGTTGCTCATAGTAGCCCTCAGCGACGTGGTCTCTCCAGTTAAAGAAGTTGAACCGGCGCACTTTGTACGGGCAGTTGTTGGAGCAATACTTCGTTCCGACGCACCTGTTATAGACCATCTGGTTCAGGCCGTCCGGACTGTGGGTTGTGGCGACCACCGGGCAAACGTTTTCACAGGGGGCCTGGTCACAATGCTGGCAGAGCATCGGTTGGTAACTTGGGACCGGAGCATCGGCCGTACCGGAGTAGTAACGGTCAATCCGAATCCACTGCATCTCCCTCCCCTTCGCAACTTGCTCTTTCCCGACGACCGGGACGTTGTTCTCCACATTACATCCGGCTACACACGCATTACAGCCGATACACTTGTTGAGGTCGATTGCCATCGCCCATTTGACACCTTTGTATTCGACCTCTGTGTGGATGCTGAAGAGTTCACGCTTCTCGTGGTGGAGGAAGTTCGGATCTTTTTCGTACTGAAGCAGGGTCCCCTCTCGTACGACTTCCCTCTTGAGATGGAGATCCTTGACAAACGTGTCGTCGAGAGGGTGATGCTCCTGCGTTGTCGAAAGCTCGTACGTACCCGCGACCTTTGCCACAGTCGCACCGCCAAGGATCCGAGAACCTGTCAGTGAGGATTTTGGAAGCAGTACATTCACGTTGGCGCCAACGTCCGACCCAATCGGGCCGGCATTCGTCCGGCCATACCCCAGCTCGATCGAAATGTACCCGTCTGCCTGACCCGGTTGAACGAAAACCGGTACAGTCTGTTTCCCGTGCGGCAACGTGATCTCGATTCTGTCGTTCATGTCAACGCCGAGGTCTTTGGCTGTCCTCGTGGACAGAGACGCGTAGTTGTCCCAAACGACTTTGGAGATCGGATGTGGAAGCTCCTGGAGCCATCCATTGTTGGCGAACGCGCCGTCACCGATGTAGTAGCTCTGCGTCAGACCAACCACATATCCCTGCGATGATGCCGGAACAACCGAGCCGAGAGCCTCACCCTTGAACCGATAACCATCGTTCACCCGCTCGTCGAGAGTGATGACACCGTCGTGGAGAGCCGAGTACCAGAAGGTCTTGAATTCCGTCCTCGTGTTGAACGTGGGGAACAGAGTCTTCTCCCAATGAGCCACCAAATACTCGTGGAAGATGGTTTCCTTGTAGGAGTCTTTGCCTTGAATCCAGGTAAGCAGTACAGCCTCTTTCTGCCTGGTATCGTACAGCGGAGCGATCACAGGCTGCTGAAACGAGTAGACACCAGTCCGTATCTTGTAGTCCCCCCATGATTCGAGAGCGTGATTTGTGGGCAGAACGTAGGAACAATACCTCGATGTCTCGTCGCCCGCCTCAGCAAGGCTGATACTGACCGGAACGCGCTTCAATGCATCTTCGTATCCAAATTCGCCTGGAAGCTGGAAAACCGGATTCGCTCCGACGTGGACCACGACACCGACCCGCCCCGATTTCATCCCGTCGACGAGTGACTCAATATCTGATGACGACGACCGTGGCGTGTACGTCACCGACCTCCCTGTTTCATACAGTGCATTGGTGCCGAGAATTTTATTCAGATAGTTCACTGCCACGTGCGCTTCGACAGGGAGCACATCACCCGCGATCACGATGGATCGGCCGGCGTTATCGACGAGGTCATCCGCCAGATGTTTGAGAACTTCGACAGAGAGCGAATGTTGGGCTGCGAACTCCCGGAGGGTGATTCCGTTCGCCTGAGACGGGATCGATCCTTTCGATGCCCCCTTCTTACGGACAAGAGCAATTTCATTGACGAGGGCCAGAACAAACGAAAGCTGCTCATCAGGCCGCAGCCGCAATCGATAGTCGGCATTGGCCCCTGTAAGGCTCATCGATCCTTCCACCGAGTACAAGCGGTTGAAGGCCTTCGTCTTCATGATATCGCGGCCATCGGTGAAACGGCGGATTTGTTCTATCGTCATTCCCTCTTTTCCAAGGAAATCGGACTCAAGCGCGACAACAATCTTCGCTTTTTGCCAATCGATAGAAGGAAGCTCGCTCGCGCCATAGCAAAGTTCCCATGCACGACGACGGTTTGCATCATTGAACACATCGTACGTGTAGACACGAGTGGTCGGGTATTTCGCGCGGAAATCTCCGAGGACTTTCGCCGCTGTTGGCGAGAGGACGGAATGGAGGACGAGAGCAATCTCTTTTGATTTCTGTGTGCAATTGTCCAGATGGCCAATAATCTCGACGTCGGCTTGTTTCCATGTGAGCGTGCCCGACTTCCCGGACGCAGCTCCGAACTCCGGAGCCCGCAGCCGGTATGGATCGTACAGATTGAGGATACTCGCCTGCCCAGTTGAACAGATCTTTCCGCGGTTGACAGGATGGTCAGGATTCCCGTCGATCTTAATGGGTCGCCCTTCGCGCGTCTTGACGAGAATTCCGCATGCCTGGGCGCATCCATTGCATGTTGACGCGTAATAGTTCGCGACTCCGGGCGTGACTTCTTCGGGCTTCTTGCTGTACGGGACGATTTCTCCACGGTCACGATAGTTGCTGCAACCCGCGGCAGCAAACGCAGCAGACGCTGTCAGAAGCGCGAGGAACTGTTTCCGGGACATCGCGGAGAGCTCGGAAATCTGGAAGTCGTCCGTGACACCGGCCATGAATTCATGGGCCTTGACATCGCTCACCGTATCCTTGTCGTGCAACTCCCGCAGACTCTTCCAGAAATTTGATTCGTTAGACATGCGACTTGGAGCCTTCCTTTGTTCTCGGGACCGCCAGCGGATTGATACTGATGTTGATCGGATGCTCCTGTTTGGAAGCCTGGGTCCGGGAGGCGAATAGTCTTTCCAGAAGAGTTCCTCCAACAAGTCCTCCACCGACTGCAGCGAGGAGTTTGCCGAAGAACGCTCGGCGGGGAGGACGCGGGACACTCTTCTCGTTCGATTTCTGGCTCATAAGGTTGTCCATTCGGTCCGTCTTAACGATGGCAAGTGGTGCAATAATCAGCACCTTTTTTGATGCCGGGGATGTTGCTCAAAATCTCAGGTGCATTCCGATGGCATTTGAGACAGGCCGCCATCGTGAATTCTGAGACTTGCGACACGACATCCATCCCCTGGATCTGACCATGACAATTCACGCAATCGATGCTCCTGTTCACGTGAGCGCTGTGATTGAAATATGCATAGTCCGGGACCTTGTGCACCCGCTTCCACGGCAACGCAGCGCCTTCTTCATAGTATTTCGTGAGCTTGATAATCTCGGGCCGGTTCTTGCGGGCTACAGCATGGCAGTTCATGCAGATCGAAACAGCAGGGACGCTTGCGCTCGGCGAGGAGGTCACACTCGTATGACAGTACTTGCAGTCTATCTGCATGGTTCCGGCATGAAGCTTGTGTGAGAACGCCACGGGCTGAACAGGAGTGTAGCCCACCCCATCTCGTTCAGCACGAGAAAGAAAATAAGTGGCGACGAAGGATACTGCCGCAACAAACACGACGATAGGAAGTCGAATCCGCAGCGTGTAGTCAAGCAGTGATTTTTTCATGCATCAACTCGCAGGACGCTCATTCATGGGCCGGGAGGAAAACCAGAAAGGCCGCCGTTCAGTGGAAAAGTCCAGTCCAATGCCCGGAAAAGCCCTTGCACCGCAGAAAAACACACACGATACTAAGAAAAGTTCCGTTCCGATGCAAATATTTTTAGTCCACGAACCGTGTTCCTGTGTGCTGCTCAGGCCCGTCAAACTGCAGCATGCCGGCAGACAGCGCACGACGAGGGAGACCCGTCGCCGGCTTCAAGACGTTCGCCGATGAATCCCCTGCCTTCATGTTGAACTTCCTGCCGCGGAATGGTATACTATGCAGAGAAACTCGCCAGGTTGAATTTCTCCACAGCACATTGCACGCTTGATGGCTGCCACGGTGGACCAACAGGTCGACATACTGTGTTTCCATTGCGGGACGCCGGTCGCCGCCTCCGGAATGGAACATGACGGGAAATCCTTCTGCTGCGCCGGCTGCAAGGCGGTATACCGGATCCTGTCCGATAGCCAGCTCTGCACCTACTATGATTTTGAACAGTCCCCCGGTCTCACTCCGACCCTTCGACCGGCCCCCCGGTTTGAATTTCTCGACGATCCACTCGTGTCGCACCAGCTCATTGATTTCTCGGACGAATCCGCGGCGGTCCTTACGCTTCAAATTCCACAGATCCACTGCAGCTCATGCATCTGGCTCCTCGAAAATCTCCACAAGCTTGATGAGGGTGTCACATTTTCCCGCGTCGACTTCTTGCAGAAATCCCTCCTCATCCGCTTTGTGAAGGAGAAAACGACTCTTCGCAAGATCGTGGCGCTGCTGTCCTCCCTCGGCTACGAGCCGGAGTTGAGCCTCGGAAGCGTACAGAAGAAACCAACGCGGGCAACTAACCGCAGTCTCTATCTCAAGCTCGGCGTCGCGGCATTCTGTTTCGGCAACATTATGCTCTTCAGCCTCCCGGAGTACTTTGCCGGCTCGAGGGCAGACTTCTCTTCGCGAAGTCTGTTCGGGTACATCAACCTTCTACTCTCGCTGCCGGTTGCTTTGTACAGCAGCTCTCTCTTCTATCTCTCAGCCTTCCAGGGTCTGTGGAACAAAACCGTCACAATCGACGTACCAATTGCGCTGGGAATTGCCGTCCTCTTCATCCGAAGTGTCGTGGAAATTCTTCTCGGCACAGGGCCGGGGTACTTTGATTCCCTCACCGGTCTTGTTTTCTTTCTTTTGATCGGCCGTCTTTTCCAGTCCAAAACCTATGAAGGACTCAACTTCGAACGGCAGTACCATTCGTACTTCCCCCTTGCCGCAACGGTAACGAAGAATGGGGCCGAAACGACGGTGCCGATCACTTCGCTTCGACCAGGAGATCGGATTATCACTCGCAACAACGAGATCATTCCGGCGGACGCAGTCGTAATGAAAGGAGTTGCCCGCATCGATTATAGTTTCGTCACAGGAGAATCGCATCCCGTCGTGAAGGAAGTCGGTGAACTGACGTACGCCGGTGGGAAACAGGCAGGATCGACCGTGGAATTGGAAGTTGTCAAGGAAGTCTCGGAGAGCAAACTCGTTCACCTCTGGAATGATTTCGGCACATCTGAGAAAGCGAAATCGAGATTGTTGACGTTATCAACAACCATTGGCAGGCATTTCACTCTTGCGATTCTTTTCGTCGCTGCGACGACGGCATGTGCCTGGTGGATCATGGATGCCTCCAGAATTCCCGACGCAGTGACTGCGGTTCTCATCATTGCCTGTCCATGCGCGCTCGCCCTGGCGGCGCCCTTTGCATTCGACACAACGATGCGCATTTTCGGAAAACGCGGATTCTACCTGAAGAACGCCGGCATCGTGGAATCGCTGTCAAAAGTCGATACCATCGTGTTCGACAAAACCGGCACGCTGACACAAACGACTCCTTCGTCAATTCGTTTTGTTGGCACTATGTTGAATGGCGAAGAAAGCAGCCTGGTCGCATCTCTGGCTCGTTGTTCCACCCATCCTCTCAGCCGGGCGATCGTCGAACATATCGGCCCGACCGAGGTGTATCACGTGATCGACTTCGAAGAGATCGAAGGAGCGGGGATTCGGGGACGTGTAGAAGGCCGACACGTACGATTGGGTGGGGCGGACTTCGTGGAATCACAGAAACCGTCTGATGATCGCGACACCAAACAGACAAGAGTGTACGTCTCCATAGGGGGTCGCTCGCCCGGGTGGTTCAGGTTCGAAAACCAATACCGGCAAGGCATCGGTGATGTGCTCTCTCACCTCGGTTCAAAACGATCGCTCGTCGTTCTCTCGGGTGATGGGGACGGCGAGCAGGAGCGACTTCGAACAATCTATTCCGGTTTCTCCGAGATGCGGTTCGACCAGAAGCCTTCCGACAAGCTGGCTTTCATCCGGGAGCTTCAGAACTCAGGTCGGAAAATCCTGATGATCGGCGATGGTCTCAATGATGCCGGGGCACTCTGGCAGAGTGACGTAGCGATTGCTGTGTCAGAGAACGTCAGCTCTTTTTCGCCCGCGTGCGATGCCATTCTGGACGGGTCCTCGTTCAATCGGCTTGACCGTCTTCTTGCCTTCGCCACGTCCACCACGTACGTCGTCTATTGGAGTCTTGCCCTTTCGGTCCTTTACAATATCATCGGCTTGTGGTTTGCCGTCCAAGGGATGCTCTCACCTCTCCTCGCGGCGATCCTGATGCCGCTCAGCTCGGTCTCGGTGGTGATTTTTTCAACAACCACGACCCGCTTCCTCGCGAAACAGAAAGGTGTGTTCTGATGTCTGTCATCTGGATTCTCGTCGGGTTCAGTGTCGCTGTCGCGACAGGATTTCTTGTCGCGTTTATCTGGGCCGTCCGTTCCGGGCAGTACGATGACAAGTACACTCCGTCGGTGAGAATTCTCTTTGAGGAAGAACAGAAAACCAGTACTTTCAACCAGCAAACCACCACCACAGAAGAAGGATCCACATCGAATGGAGATGGTAACCGTCAAGTACGATAACAAGATCGTACGCAACTTCGCCGTCGCCACGATGGTGTGGGGGGCGGTGGGGATGCTCGTCGGCCTGATAATTGCCCTTGAAATGTTTGAGCCTGCATTCAACGCCAGGCTTCAATTTCTCACGTTCGGTCGAATGCGCCCGCTCCATACAAATGCGGTCATCTTCGCGTTTGTTGGGAACGGTATCTTCATGGGGCTCTACTACTCGTTACAGCGTCTCTGCAAAGCCCGGATGCTCAGCGACCTCCTGAGCACCATCCACTTCTGGGGCTGGCAGGCCATCATCGTATGTGCCGCGATCACTCTGCCGCTTGGATTCACGACCGGCAAAGAGTATGCAGAGCTCGAGTGGCCCATCGACCTCGCGATTACCGTGATATGGGTGGTGTTCGCGGTCAATGTCATCGGGACCATTATCCGCCGGCGGGAGAAACACATGTATGTGGCAATCTGGTTCTATCTTGCCACAATCGTCACGGTAGCCGTCCTCCACATCGTCAACTCGATTGAACTGCCTGTCTCGTTCCTGAAAAGCTACCCCGTCTATGCAGGCGTCCAGGACGCTCTTGTGCAATGGTGGTATGGGCATAACGCAGTTGCGTTTTTCCTCACGACCCCCTACCTCGGGCTGATGTATTACTTCCTTCCCAAGGCGGCAAACCGGCCGGTGTACTCCTATCGTCTCTCGATCATCCACTTCTGGTCTTTGATCTTCCTTTATATCTGGGCTGGGCCGCACCACCTCCTTTATACTGCTCTCCCGGATTGGGCTCAGTCTCTCGGAACGGCGTTTTCCATTATGCTCCTGGCTCCATCGTGGGGGGGGGCGATCAACGGCCTCTTAACGGTCCGGGGTGCGTGGGATAAAGTCCGCGAAGACGCAGTCCTGAAGTTCATGGTTGTTGCCGTCACCGCCTATGGCATGGCGACATTCGAAGGGCCCCTGCTCTCTCTCAAGAATGTTAACGCGATATCTCACTACACGGACTGGACGATTTCCCACGTACACATCGGAGCACTCGGGTGGAACGGCTTCCTGACGTTCGGAATTCTCTATTGGCTTGTCCCGAAAATGTGGAACACCACTCTCTATTCAAAAAAACTTGCAAACCTGCACTTCTGGATCGGTACGCTGGGAATCGTCGTCTACGCCAGCGCCCTCTACTGGGCCGGGATCACGCAATCGCTGATGTGGAAACAGTTCACACAGTTCGGCGTGCTTCAGTATCCCAATTTCCTCGAGACCGTGGTGCAGATACTTCCCTTCTATATGATTCGTGCATTGGGCGGACTTCTCTACCTCGTCGGTGTGCATATCATGATCTACAATCTGATTCGCACAGCCCGGCAGGGGAAACTAGTCTGTGACGAGGAAGTGCAAGTCCCGTCGCACTGGGAAGATGGCCAACCGGTGAAGCAAAACCGGCACAGGTGGATTGAGAAACGACCGATCCAGTTCGCTCTTGTGGCGACCGTGGTGGTCTTGATCGGCGGTCTCGTCGAGTTGGTGCCAACCTTCCTGGTGAAGACCAACATTCCGACCATAGCTTCTGTAAAGCCATACACGCCTCTGGAGCTGCAGGGTCGCGACATCTACGTGCGTGAAGGATGCTACACGTGTCATTCTCAGATGGTCAGGCCATTCCGTTCAGAGACTGAACGTTACGGCGAATATTCCAAGGCAGGGGAATTCGTCTACGACCATCCGTTCCAGTGGGGCTCGAAGCGAACGGGTCCTGATCTCCATCGCATCGGCGGGAAGTATCCAAACCTTTGGCATTTCATGCATATGGAGGATCCCCGTTCAGTCTCACCTGGCTCAATTATGCCGGTGTATTCCTGGCTGTACACGCAGGAAATCGACACATCGATCGTCGGCTCGAAAATCCGGGCGATGCAGAGTCTTGGAGTTCCGTATCCGAAAGAGTACGACAGACAAGCGGTTGCCGATATGAGAGCACAGGCCGCCGGCATCGCTGCCGACCTGCAGAAACAAAACGCGCCTGCAGATCCCGATAAGGAAATCATCGCGGTCATCGCATACCTGCAGCGACTCGGAACCGACATTGCTGTCCATCGTTAGCGAGGCGAAGCCATATGTTCTCACACTATCTTGAAGCCATCGAGGGAATCGCAACGTACCCCCTCGCCTCCCTCCTGATCTTTCTCCCGTTTTTCATCGGAGTGCTCATCTACGTCGTCCGTATGAAGAAGGAGGATGCTGACAGGTTGAGCCAATTGCCCTTGAATTGATCATGACCGTAACAAGAACACAGGTTGTACCGTGAACATCGACCGTCACTCTCTTATTCGCTCTGAGGCCGTCCAAAAAGTATCTTCGATCATCGATGTGGCTTCGGGATTAGTGAATCGGCGACGATTTTCAATACTCAACCTGGCCGAAATGACATTCCCGCCTACTCTTGTGGAACAGATGCGGCGGGCAGGTCGACCTACATTTTGGACGGCCTTGCTGATACTTCTGAATATCGGCGACCTTCACGCTCAAGCCCAGGGTGCTGATGGGGGTACGAGCTCAGCACTCATGTTCACCGGCATCGTTACGGTGTTTTTTGTGTTTCTGATTTTCTTCATTCTGGTTGTGCTCGACGGGGATGTCGAGCCTCTGGTGCGCGCACTCCGAACCGTTTACAGCTCCGTCGCACCGAAGGCAACCGGCGAAGCAATTCCTCTGGATGAAAGCCACGACGGCATCACGGAGCTGGACAATCGGGTTCCCCCGTGGTTCAACTACCTCTTCGGTGGAACCATACTGTTCGGAATCGTGTATCTCCTGAATTTTCATGTCCTTCATTCAAGCCCTCTACCGCAAGCCGAGTACGCCGAAGAGCTGGCAGTTGCTGACCTCTCACGACGGATGCGCTTGATGGCCGAAGGATCAATCAACGAGGACGAGCTCGTCCCCCTGGTCGATGATGCTTCCGTGAAGTCCGGGCAGGAACAATTCCGGAGGAACTGCATTACGTGCCACGGCGCGAGAGGCGAAGGGATTGTCGGCCCCAACCTGACGGATCAGTACTGGATAAACGGAGGCGGTATCCGCAGCGTGTACACGACGATCAAGAACGGGGTTCCCCAGAGGGGGATGATCAGCTGGAAGCTCGTGTTCACACCGAAAGAACTGCAGCAAATCGCCAGCTACATCCTGTCAATCCAGGGCAGCAATCCCCCGAACGCAAAGAAGCCGGAGGGCACCCTCTACAGCGAGCCGAAGACGCAGCCGAAGGACAGCACCAAGGTATCAGGCCGATCGTAATTCCATTACGCCAAGAGAGCCATGTCAAGCGGTCCAACCGAGAATTCATTTCGCGATCACCTTGGGATTGTTTCGGACGAAGGGAAGCGGAAATGGATCTACCCCAAAGCCCCGGGAGGAAGGTTCCACACTGGGCGCATCCTTGTCAGCGTGATGCTCCTCGCCGTGCTCTTCGGGATCCCCTTCCTGCGCGTCCATGGACACCCGTTCATGCTGTTCGACATTGTGGAACGGAAGTTCATCATCTTCGGTTTGATATTCGGTCCGCACGACTTCTTTCTTCTCGCCCTGGCGATGATCTCCACGATCGTTTTCGTCTTCCTCTTTACCGTTGTCTTCGGGCGTCTTTTCTGCGGCTGGCTATGCCCGCAGACTGTCTTCATGGAGATGGTGTTCAGGAACATCGACTACTGGATCGAAGGAGGACCTCGAGAGCAACGGATGTTGAACGAATCATCGTGGACCGGCAGGAAGATCCGGAAGAAACTATTCAAACATACACTCTACTTTGCCCTTTCCTTCGTCGTTGCGAACACGCTCCTTTCCTGGATCGTCGGAACAGACAAGCTGTTCGCCATCATCGTTGACCCGCCATCTCAACACATCGCCGGTCTGACCGCCATTGTGATTTCTTCCGTCGTATTTCACTGGATCTTTGCCTGGTTCCGGGAACAGGCATGCATCCTTGTCTGCCCCTACGGGCGGCTGCAGGGAGTGTTACTCGACAGGAACTCGATCGTCATTGCCTATGATTACGTCCGGGGCGAACCACGGGGGAAGCTGCGAAGAGGTGAGGAGCGGCACCATGGGGACTGCATCGATTGCCATCAGTGTCTGGATGTATGCCCGACCGGCATCGATATCCGGAACGGAACACAGCTTGAGTGCGTCAACTGCACGGCATGCATCGACGCATGTGACACGATCATGGATTCCATCGGGAAACCACGCGGATTGATTCGCTATGACTCCATCGAAGGGATCGAACAGAAGGTCCGATCCATGGTCACGCCACGGAGCATCGGCTATTCTCTGGTGCTGCTCCTCCTCGTCTCCGTGCTGACATATTTCATCGCGACCCGGTCGGATATCGATGTGACGATACTCCGCACGCCTGGTATGTATTTCCAGGAGCAGCCCGATGGGTACATCAGCAACCTGTACGACCTGAAGGCGGTGAACAAGACCTTCTCTCCCCTCCCTCTCTCATTCAAGCTGACTAATGCCGATGGCGCCATCCGCGTGTTGGGGGATTCTCTGGTCCTGAAGAGCCAGGAAACGACCTCGGCGAAGCTCTTTGTTCTCTTCAAGCGAGAGAGCATCAGGGCAATGAACACCCCGCTCGACGTCGAAGTCTACAGCGGCAGTCAGCGTGTCGGAATCGTGCAAAGCTCTTTTCTCGGACCGGTTCGGAAGAAGGAAGGGTAGGCGATGAAAATGAACTGGGGAGCTGGTCTCGTGGTATCGTTCATTGTCTTCGCTGCAGCGATTCTGGCGATGGTCTTTGTCTCCATGAACAAGGAGGTGAACCTCGTATCAGACGACTACTACGAGCAGGAGTTGCGTCACCAGGACCAAATAGAAAGCGCTCAACGATCGGATCTTCTGGCAGAGCAACCGAGCGTCGGTGTTTCTGCTGCGATACTCACGCTGAAGTTGCCACGCGTTTTTTCCGCGGACAATACCTCGGGGACGCTGACCTTCTATCGACCCGCTGACCACAAGAAGGATTTTGTCGTGGCTCTCAGGCTCGATTCGGGCAATACACAAGTCGTCCCGACAGGCTCCCTGCAGAAAGGGCTTTGGCGGCTCAAGGTCCGGTGGAGGGATCAAAACCAGAGCTACTATCACGAAGAGCCTATCGTGATCCAATAGAGGTCATGCCGTGGAAATACTTGCCGGATTTGCGTTCGGTTTTGTCGGGAGCCTGCATTGTATTGGCATGTGCGGCCCAATAGTCCTCGCTCTGCCTGCCGGGAATCAGGGAATGCTACGCTACACGCTTGGCAGATTGCTCTACAACCTTGGGCGGGTCCTGACCTACACAGTGATGGGGGCTGTGATCGGTCTTATCGGAGCGGGCTTGTCGCTTCGCCTCCTGCAACAGGACCTCTCTATCATCGCGGGAACGTCAATAGTGGCTGTCTTTTTCGTCGGGCAGATAGCCCGCCTATCTATGCCTTTTCCCCGATCGCTTGGTTCAATGCTGTTGAAGCTCCAGGGAGCAATCGCTTCCCTTCTGAGGGAGAGCGCTTTCTCTTCGCTGTTCTTCCTTGGGATCCTCAATGGACTGCTGCCGTGCGGGTTTGTCTATCTGGCGATAACCGCCGCTGCGGTTACTGCAGATGTCGTTCAAGGCATGCTATTTATGGCCAGCTTCGGATTGGGAACAGTGCCAGCCATGGTTGGATTTTCGTTTTTCCCGCGACTCGTATCCCCGGGACTCCGCTCAAGAATTTCACGGATTCTTCCCGCCTTCACGCTCTTCGTGGGCGTCTTGCTCATCGTCCGAGGACTGAACCTGGGTATTCCGTTTGTCAGCCCGAAGCTGGGAGGATCGACGCCCTCAAGCATAATGCATGATCACCACTGACACGGAGGAAAAGAAACCACAGATTTCCACGGAAAGACCACGGACCAGCACGGATTCGAATATTTGAGCTGAGTTCGAGTGGTTATCAACATCCGTGGCAATCCGTACTAATCCGCACTATTCCGTGGTTAGTTCTTCTAATCAGCGCCCGGCTATTCTTCCAGCGTTGACAGATCGCCTTCGGACATCCCCATTGCACGCGCTTTCAAGACACGCCGCATGATCTTGCCGCTCCGGGTCTTTGGCAGGGTTTTGACGAACTCTATCGTTTCCGGCTTCGCAATCGGTCCCATCTCGTGTGCGACGTGCTTCCTCAACTCCTCGATCAGTGCCTCGCCTGGTTCGTGTCCGGCCCTGAGGATTACATAAGCGTGGATGGCGATGCCCTTGATCTCATGAGGAAGTCCAATGACCGCCGCCTCGGCGACGGAGTGATGGCTCACGAAAGCAGATTCGAGCTCCGCTGTTCCGAGACGGTACCCGCTCACCTTGATCACGTCGTCCACTCTGCCGATGATCCAAAAATATCCATCTTCATCTTTTCGGGCGGAGTCTCCGGCAAGGTACATCCCCGGGAATTTGCTCCAATACGTTTCCACGTATCGATCGGGATCCTTGTAGATTGTCCGCATCATTGACGGCCAGGGTCGTTTGATCACCAGGAATCCTTCCTCACCCGGCTTCACGGATTTTCCGTGTTCGTCGACGACATCCGCTTCGACGCCCGGATACGGCCGCGCCGCCGAACCAGGCTTCGTTGCTGTAGCCGGCAATGGTGTAATCATGAACGAGCCGGTCTCAGTCTGCCACCACGTATCCATAATAGGACACCGTTCCTTGCCGATATTCTTGTGGAACCATCTCCACGCTTCGGGATTGATTGGTTCACCAACGCTTCCCAGGAGCCGCAACGTCGAGAGATCATGCCGATTTGGCCAGGCCTCTCCAAACCTCATCAGGCCGCGAATTGCTGTCGGCGTCGTGTAGAACACCGATATACCATACTTCGCGATCAGCGACCACCACCGGTCAGGGAATGGATAGGTCGGACCTCCCTCGTACGCAAAGGTTGTAGCGCCCGCAAGAAGCGGCCCGTAGACGATATAGGAGTGTCCGGTGATCCATCCGGGATCAGCCGTGCACCACCAGCGATCCTCCTCTTTGAGATCGAACACATCTTTGAGGGTCGCATGGACCCCTACCTGATATCCGCCGTGCGTATGCAGGACTGCCTTCGGCTTTCCGGTTGTGCCAGATGTGTAGAGAATGAACAATGGATCTTCCGCATCCATCACTTCCGTTTCACATTTTCCCGAGTTCTTGGTCAGCGGAAGGTTCATGAGTTCGTGGTACCAGAAGTCACGCCCCGCTTCCATATTCACCGCATTGCCGACGCGTTTCACCACGACAACATTTTCGGGAGCCGCCGTGCGCGTCAACGCTTCGTCCACAATTTTCTTCAGCTCGACGATTTTTCCACCCATGTAACCGCCGTCTGCAGTGATGATGAGCTTCGAATCGCTGTCTTCGATGCGTCCGTGAAGCGCCTCGACTGAAAAACCGCCATAGACGACTGAATGTACCGCGCCAACTTTCGCACACGCAAGAATCGCAATCCACGCTTCCGGAATGCGCGGCATGTAGATTGTGACCCGATCTCCCTTGCCTATTCCCATGCTCCGCAACACGATCGAGAACTTGCAAAGCTCGCGATTGAGGGCGTGATAGGAGAATGTCCTCACTTCTCCATTCTCCCCTTCCCATATCAGGGCGAGCTTGTTTCGCCGCCATGTTTTTACGTGCCTGTCGATCGCGTTCAGGACGATGTTGGTCCTTCCCCCGACGAACCACTTGTAGAACGGCTTCTGGCTGTCATCCAGAACCTTGTCCCATGGTTTGTACCACTCGAGTTCACTTGCCCGGCGTGCCCAGTACCCCTCCAGATCGTTCTGTGCTTCCGCGTAGACTGCTTCAGGGTCCGGTACATTCGCCTGCGCCACAAATTCAGGAGACGGAGCGAAGTATTCGCCGTGAAGTTCTTTGTTCGATGGGGGGGTTGAGTTACTCATCGTGATATCCCTTCCGTCGGATCAGCAATGAAGGTTATGGTGATTGATACGTGTTTTGTATCTTGAGAGATGGATTCCAGCGACAAGTTCCACGCTCACGAACTGTCGATGAACCGCGATGCTTGTATAACCAACAACAAGGAGAAAAGATTCCAAGGTGGTGACAGGTGTGCGGGGTAAACCACCGAATTTCAAGCGACGGGAAGGCCTTGACCTCTATTGCCTGCCGGCAACGCTGTAGACAACGGTGATCTCGTTCTTGTTGTGCCTCGGGTTCAACCGATAAAACACCACGTCCAGAAAGCTCGGATCAGTTCGTGTTTCAAGCGAGAGTTTCAACCCAAAGCTGGTTTCGATGTGTTGAACGCGCTGGTCGAGATTCTCAGTCCCATAGAAAATGACGTGGGTGACCGGGACGGGTGAAGTTGCCAGCTCCGCTTTCACCTCGGCGAGTCTGTCCTCGTCGTTCACCTCATAGAACGTGACCGGATACTTCCCCGTATAGAAGAATGGCGGCTGTGATGTTCCAACCTTCCCTCCAATGAGGAGCAACCCACCCAGCGGTTTTCCATAGAGCGAGTACATCGCCTCCACCCTGGATTTCTTGCCGTAAAAAGTGGAGAATGGCAGGAGCAGAATGACATTGATCGCCCAGAACGATATCCAGAGTCGTCTCACGCTGGTCTTGTGACGCAGCCAGAACTGCGAGCCCCTGACATGTTCTTCCCAACCGACGATTCCCAGCAGGAGGATTGCCGGGACAACGGGGAGAATGAAGCGTTCCTGTTTGTTCGGAAAGTAGGAATGGAGGATGAAGAACACCAGCACCGGCGCCACAATGAGAAGAGTCTTACGCCAGTTCTTGAGAAAACCATACAGGAAAAAAAAGCTCATCGGCGGAAGAAGTGCGCCCAGGAGCAGCAGCACATAGTTGTACCACGGGCCCGTCGTGTACTCTTCTCCATGCGTAGCGTTGTAGCGCACGTACTCGATGAAAGAAGCAAACGGATATCCCCATGCAAAGATGTCTGCGGTTCCCTGAATCACCAGAGCTGAAAGCAGAAAACCGAGAGCACACCACATCATGGCTCCGTACTCTTTCCTGAAGAGAAACACGAGTCCCACGGTGCCCGTGATCAGGAGCGTCTGGTAGCGAAACGCGAACGCTAGTCCGAGCCACAAGCCGGCAGTGAAAGCATTGCGCAGGTTTTCCCGGGAGGTCAGCGTATAGTAGAATCCCGCCATCAGGGGCGGAATACAGACTACTTCGATGAGGTTTCGTACGCTGAGAAACGGCAGCACCCAGAAGAGAGCGAGGACCAAACCTGCCTTCCTTGCAGTCTCCCGATTGCTGAGGACCTCGGCGATCTTGTAGCCGAAGACGACGACGAGCAGCGAATAGACGGCGTGGAGCAACCGTACAAACAACATTTTTGTCTGCGGATCATGCATTCCGCAAGCCTCGGACAGGTTGAAGAGCGCGTAATGAATCGAGGGATATACAATGCTATGCCCGTGTGGTGCTGCACGACCCGTCCAGTACGTGAAATACTGCATGATGATGAAGGGCTGTTCGACGGGGCCGAAGTGATCATCGTGCATGCCGTAGCCCCTGGAGAACACAGCCGCGACAAGGCGCGGGATGAGCGCAATGAGGACCAGGGCAAGGACCGGACGATCGTTCCAGAGACGTTTGAAGGTGTGCAGTGCCATTTCAAATAAGTACTCTTCTGGTTTTTATCGCAGAGACGCTGAGGACGCAGAGCATCGCAGAGAATAATGTCAACATCCTTGCGTTACTCCCCGCCAGAACGCATGGCGGGCTGGCGCGATCTCTGCGACACTGCGTTGAAGACAAGAAAAACATAATACTACTTTCTAGAAGTGGCATTAGCATAGCATGTTCGGCAGCTGTGGGAAACCGGTCAGGCGAAATGGTCAGTGGTGACGATATACCCAGATGACTCGCGGGACCTTCAGGATCGCTTCCTGAATGTCCACAGGTCGTTGATGATGTAGTTTGATAACGTCCCGACAGCTATGCCGATGAGGTTGGAGACCATGTAATGCATCCCGAGGAGTTCAGTCAGGGCAATCAGGACCAGGTAGTTGCCGAGGAACGCAGTGGCGCCTGCACCAATGTGGTAGCGCAGGATTTTCGTCCACAAGGTCCCTTCACCTGCTCTGTCTCTCCACGTCCAGAGCAAGTTGATCGTGAAATTCGAAAGTATCGACAGTTCGATGGCAATCAGGCTGGCGATGAAGTAGGGGATCCCTCCGAATTCCTTGAACAGGTACAGACCTCCCATGTTAACGACCACACCGCTCGCGCCCACAACGCCGAATTTCAAAAACCGGGGGGTAAGCAGACCTGTCTTCAGATATGACTTTGTTTCCGGAACATTGTTGGGGTTTTCGATTTCAGGCATGGCATGTCTCAGTTGCGGTGCAGTTCTCCTCAGCCGCTCCCGGAAGATCACTCGGTTGAAGGGGGTTCACATACCTCTCTCAAACAATCGCAGCTGCGGTTGACAGCATACCGAATCAGGCCGGCAAAATCAATTGCCGCTATCCGTCGATGTCACCCGGCATCTAATACCTCGGGGAGAACAGTGAGAATGTTTCAGGATCGTGTTGAGTTTGGTATGTCGGATTGATCGCATTGGTGAGGACGCCTGGGCTTCATGCCTTGCCACGCGCCCTTCGGGGATGCGGCATCTGCGATGACCAACACTCGTGATGCCGTCGATTTGTCCAGAAACAGAATAATTATCAATTGATAGTTGTCAATTGACAATTCTTAATTAGGTGGTGGGCGCTACTGGGATCCCCGCCCGAACGACCGTGGTGATTCTCCCTTGTTCGGTCGGGCGGGGAACCAGCGACCTTACGCGACTGCCCGCCGGACGCAGAACTCTTGTGGGCGCTGTAGGGATCGAACCTACGACCTTACGCGTGTGAGGCGTACGCTCTGAACCAGCTGAGCTAAGCGCCCGGATAAAGATGAATAGCGAATATCGAACATTGAAGTGCAGAATATCGAAGGATACCAAACCACTTCGAGATTCCTACTCGCCAACCTGTCTGCCGAAACGCAGGAAGGGGAAAGCTCCAAGCGCGCGGGCGGGCATTATTCCCCGTGCGCAGTTTGATATCTCACTCATTTCTTCTTCTTGCTGACTGGTGTCCTACCTCTTGGCGCTGGCAGGCCCATTTTCTTGCCGTTCACCCACGGCCCGCGGGGATTCGCCCTGAGCTGGTCGACTATCAACGCCTTTTCTGCAGCCTCGCGAGGGGTAAGCACAAAACGGTTTATGGAATGCGCCATGCCATAGCTCCATTCTTTAGGAAGCGTGCTCGTTCTCACCAGTTGGACCAAGCGCCCGTCATTACTACACTAAGGACATCAGATGACAGGCCTGGTGCAAACTCAATTTGTAGAAAGACTCCGTCAACTCTCTGCAAGTTGCTCTACAGCGTCGGAAGAACTTCTATGCACAATATAAGAGGTAGTCTTCGAAGAAACAACTGGAGGACTCACTTGTGTCGGATGTTTGCCCTGCGACCTCACTTCAGCAGATTCATCTTTCCAGTGAATACCTTTCCCACCGCCATGAGACGGTAGAAATACGCGCCGCTCGGATATCCGCTTGCATCCCAGGTGACCTGATATGCTCCAGGTGGTTTGTTCTCCTTCACCAGTGTAGCGATTTCTGCACCCAGCATATTGAATACTTTCAATGAAACAAATGAGGTGTTGAGTATGCTGAAATGAATCTTTGTTGAGGGATTGAACGGGTTTGGGTAGTTCTGGTCGAGACTGAAATTCGTGGGCAAGTTGGTTGTGAGCGTTTCCACTGAGGTGGTCATCTGCGACAGCGGCCGTCGCCAGACACCGTCATAAATCGTTGGAACACCTATATCAATCCCGGCAATGAGATTCGAGCCGGAGACAGCAAGGGCGTGGACACGAGCGTTCGTTAAACCGGTAGAATTGACTGATGACCAGCTTGCGCCGTTGTTGGTGGAAAGGAAGACTCCGTTACCCCAAGTCCCGGCAAAGACATACGTGCCGGAGACGGCGAGAGCACGGACGTCAGTATTCATCAAGCCGCTGGTTCCGAGTGAAGTCCAGCTTGTGCCGTTGTTGGTGGATTGAAAGACTCCGTTGCCGGAAGTCCCAACAAAGATATTCGTACCCGAGACAACAAAAGCACCAACAGAAGTGCCTGTCAAGCCCGTGTTCACCGCAGTCCAGTTTGTACCGTTGTTCGTGGAACGGAAGACGCCGCCGCCATAAGTTCCGGCAAAGAGATTTGTACCGGACCCGCCGCTGGCGGGGGAGACGGCAAGAGCATAGACAGTAGTGCTGGTCAAGCCCGTATTCGCCTCAGTCCAGCTTGTACCATTGTTGGTGGAAAGAAAGACACCTCCACCAACAGTTCCGGCGAAGAGATTTGTCCCGGAGACGCAAACAGACAGGACATAGGTGTACGCCAGACCTGTATTTACTGCAGTCCAGTTTGTGCCGCTGTTGGTTGAAAGATAGACGCCGTCATATACTCCAGCAAAAAGATTTGTGCCTGAAATAGCAAAAGCATAGACATTATTGTTCGATAATCCGGTAATGACTCGTGTCCAGTTTAGGCCGTTATCGGTGGAACGAAAGACGCCGCTCAAAGGCACTCCACCGTTGGCCCCCGCAAAGAGATTCGTGCCAGAGCCGGCAAGAGCATTGACTGTAGTGTTCGTTGCGCCGGTATTGACCCATTGTGCCTGCAAAGGACTCACAACGGTGAGTAGCCAAAACACTACAATGAGGAATCGGAAAGCTGTCTTCACGTCTTTCTCCTTTCGTGAAATAGGGAAGGGCAAATGCAACTACCGTAACTACGAATGGCGAGTATGCAAGCGCATTTAGATTGCGGGTCACGCTCACTTATCAAAGGAGGGCACGGCGTAGTTTTAGGATACGGCAGCGTTGCCTGAATATCAAGTCGCACTTCTACACGGGTGATAGCCCGGGCTAAGCGAAGAAATCGAAATCGTTTTTCTCACGTGGCGAGCGGAATCGGCGCCCACCTTGCCTGCCACACCTACTCTTCAGCAAACTTCTTTATCGCATCGAAATATTTCACAATTGCTTTCGCTTTGTTCTTCCCAAACGACATCCAATGCCAAGTGGTATCGGGATTCGGCTTATCTACAGTCGGGATGCGTAGAATGGGTTTGCCTTGGTATTCGCCGAGTGTAGGCTGCACTTCTTTGTTTTCTTCTTCCATTGTTCACCTTTCACAGTTGGCGACCATTCGCGAACCCACGAGGCCTGCCAGTCTCATAACAAAAAGGCCCAGCAATTGCTGAGCCCCCGTTGCAAATCAACGATCTAAAAGTATCCATCCGGCGGTTCTCTGCCCTCCGATAAGCAGCCTTCATCGAAAAGCTCAACTGTGTTCTTGATTGAGGATCCCACGGTTCAGCTTTTCATTTTTCTTCTCTCTTTTGGCCAGCTTCTTTTCTTTCATGGTTTTCGCCGGTTCTTTCTTTGAATCCTTCTTGCTGTTTTGACCTTTGCTCATGATGTTATTCCTTTCAATTTAGATTAAGAGGCGATGCTTGGATCATTTTTCGGGGCAGGTCAATGTGACTAGTCGTATCGCGACGGACAATCTGGCATTTCAAAATGGCGCTTCTGGTGCAGTCGCAGAACCACTGTCAGGGACCGAACCGGCACGTTCGAGCTTTTCGTACTCCTGCAGGGCCAGATTGGCGAGACCGTCCTTCATCTCTTTGGGCATTATGACCTTATCCCACCATTTGCCGTTCTTATCTTTTTCACTCGGCATACCAACAAATAGACCTGTTGGGCCTTCAGCGATCTTGAATCCTTTGACAGTAATTCCTTCCACAGTTTGTACGTCAAAATAGCCACGGATCTTCGAGCCACCACTTGATAGGCGCATGTTGATCACGTTCATACTTTTCTGCCTCCAAAGACGTGTGTATATGAAAGTTTCTCGATCAAGCTAATCTGCCCACCAATCAACGATGATTGTGTTCCAGGATCATAGGAGAACGGCTTGGGTAAGATGAAACCTACGACAGAAGAGACTATCAGCAATCTACGCGAAGCAGAAAAAACGGAGGCGAAGGAAGGGACCAAGCAATACCTACAATGGACGCTTTTCATCCCCCTTCGGCACGATCTGGATCTCCTCCAGCCGGTGCGTGACCACGGATGAGAGGTTTCGCATTGACGACACCCCCGACGAGATGACCTCCAGACTCTGATGGAGATCCTTGAAGATTTCCTTGAACCGCACGTGAGCGCCATCCGTGACAGATACAAGCAGCTCACGCTCAACACTGTCCAGGTTCTTCTGCAAGTCTGAAAAGCTCTTCTCCAGGAGCTGGCCCACAGAATTGACCGTGTCGTGAAACAGGCGGAGAGAATCGAGCTCTTTCTGCTTTTCTCTCAAAATGCGTCTCTCCGCTTCGCCTTCAATCGCCTGCCTGCGGAAGAGGTACCGCTCACACACATTCTTGATGGCCAGACGCAGTCGGTCGATGTCCAGCTGATCCTTCCGAAGGTAATCATACGCGCCGAGCTTCATCGCCTCCACAGCAACGGCTTCCGATCCTGCCGCCGTTATCATGATCGCAGGCGTTTGGATTTCCCGACTATGCATCCATTGAAGGACCTCCAGGCCACTCATGTCCTCCATCTTGTTGTCAAGGAGAATTGCGTCAAACTGATCGTTCTGCAAGATCTCGACCGCGGCTTCACCTGAGTTGCACGATCGAACAGAGAACTGGTCTGTCATTTTCAGCGCCATCTCAATGCTGAGGCGGAATGAATCCTCGTCATCAACGAGAAGCACACGGATCATACCTGGACTCGCCATAGCTCCCTTCAATCTCTTGAACATGAGGCCTTTGCGGGGGGTTCAAACGCGTGAAGCGAGTAAAATTAGCACAAAAAACCCATCATATGCAAGTTGCAGCGACGGGCCGTCCGCCACAATCCTGACAGCCAGAGACGCTCCTCATCTCACGCAAAGGCGCAAAGAAAGCTCCTATGAAATTACATCTTCAATATCGGCTTCGCGTCTGTCGTTAACCCCGACCTGTCCCGACCCCCTTTGTCGGGATATTTTCTAATCGGGACGATTTTTCGTGAGCCTTTTCGACCAGATCTCTAAGTCATCTTCTGGTCTGCGATTTCGGCGCCGTCAGCGGTGAAGTACTCTTTTATCTCAGCAGCAAGCTTTGGCCCGACGATGTCAGCGATCTGATCTTCTGTCGCGAATTTCACACCCTGAACCGACCCGAATGACTCTAGCAGCTCGGTTGCCCGTTTCTTGCCCACGCCTTTGATGAGATCGAGCTCGGTTTTGAGGATCCTCTTCGAACGAAGCGTCCTGTGATATGTTATCGCAAATCGATGTGCCTCATCCCGGATCTGCTGTAGCAATCTGAGACTTGATGATGTGCGGGGAATCGAGAGAGGATCACTTGCACCGGGGAGAAACACTTCCTCGAGTCTTTTTGCCAAGCCTATGATTGGCGTGCCACCGAAATTCAGCCGTTGGAGTATCTCCACAGCGCTGGAGAGCTGGCCTTTTCCGCCGTCAACGACAATGAGGTCGGGAGTCACCCCCCCCTCCTCGATCAACCGTGTGAAGTGCCGCTCGACGACCTCGCGCAGGCTGGCGAAGTCGTCCGGCCCCTCTACTGTTCGAATCTTGAACTTGCGATACTCGCTCTTCTTCGGCTTGGCATCAACGAACACGACCATCGATGCGACCGTGTCGCTCCCCTGGATATTCGAGATGTCAAAGCATTCAATCCGTCGCGGTGGGACAGAAAGGCGCAGATCACGCTGCAGCGATTGGACAGAATGGGGCACCAGATCACCCCGCTTCATCTTCTGAAGCTGTAGCTCTTCCAGCAAGAACTCGGCGTTCTTCTTCACCATCGCCACCAGTTTTGCTTTGTCCCCCGCCTTCGGTACATCGACAGTCACCGCCCCGCCCCTCCGGCCAACAAGCCAGGCTTGAATCAGCTCCAGAGAATTAACGTTTCCGGAAAGCGAGATTTCGTCAGGGATATCCTCGTTCTCAAGATAGTACCGCTCGAGGAGACTCTCGAGGACTTCGGTTTCCTCCTTGCCCTCGACATTGCCCAGGTAATAGTGGTGACTCCCGAGAACCTTTCCGTCGCGGACCTTGAAGATCACCCCACACGCATCGTCCTCTTTCGCCGCCACGGCGATAATGTCACGATCGACCTCCTTCATTTCGATAACTTTCTGCTTCTGATTATACACAGAAAGCGCTCTCAGCCCATCACGGACCTTCGCCGCCTCTTCGAACCTGAGCTCTGCAGACAGTTGATCCATTTCAACCCGCAGTGACGCCACGACATCATCCGTCTTGCCCCTGAGCACCTTCGCCACTTTGTCGATCATCGCGTTGTACTGCTCCAAGGAGACAAACCCTTCGCAAGGACCCTCACATTTCCTGATATGATAGTCGAGGCATATCTTGAACTTCCGTTTGGCAATCGACTCAGCCGTCAGGTCATAATTGCAGCTCCGGATCATGAAGATGTCGCGCACGGCCTTGAGGGCAAATCGCATCGTTTTGACATCGGTGTACGGTCCGAAGTAGCGTGATCCATCCCTGATGATCCTGCGTGTGACGAACACCCGCGGAACTGGTTCGTGGGTGATCACGATATAAGGGAAGCTCTTATCGTCCTTGAGCAGGACATTGTACCTCGGCTTGAGCTTCTTGATGAGATTGGCCTCAAGGATGAGGGCTTCCACCTCGGAGTCGGTGACAATAAGCTCAACATCGGCGATTCTTGAAACCAGGGCATCAACTTTTAGGTCAGAGGAGCGGGACTTGTGAAAATACTGGCGGACGCGGTTGCGGAGGTTTTGCGCTTTCCCGACATAGATGACTTTGGCATCGAGATTTTTAAACTGGTAGACGCCGGGCTTCGATGGAAGCGAGTCGAGCTTCTCGCCAAGGGAGAGGTCATCTTTCTGGATGCGGATATCCATTGGGTGTCAGTGTCTCGATTTGCAAGTACTTTGAATAAGTCCAGGCCTTTGAACGGCATCTCATGGATCACCTTGACCAAATGCTGCGACGCAACTTCTTTACACTATCTCTGAGACTCGACACAAGCGGGCAACTGGGGTCAGGGCTTATCGCTTCTGGCTGATCTCGATCAGCACGCCGTTTGTGGATTTGGGATGCAGGAAAGCGACCAGAAAACCGTCGGCGCCAGTGCGGGGTCGTTCGTCGATGATCTCGAAGCCGGCGAGCTTGAGTCGGGCCAGCTCCTTTTCAATGTCGTCCACGAGGAATGAAACGTGATGCACTCCTTCGCCGCGCTTCTCGATGAACTTCGCAATCGGCGATTCCAGATCCAGAGCCTCGGTAAGCTCGATGCTGGATGTGCCGATGTTGAACATTGCCGTCCTGACCTTATGCTCGTGCAGTTCTTCGGCACGATCGGGTTCTTTGCCAAAGAGCTTGCGGAACAAACCAGTCGATGCTTCAATGTCCTTAACGGCAACACCGATGTGGGAGATCTTTTCGAACATGACGGCGCTCGTTTGTCCAAGATTGTTCAGGTTCGGTTCCGGCGGGCTTCCTCGTCAGAACAAGAGATGATCCGGTGGCACTACTCATCAGCGGAGTATCCGAGACGCTTCAAAAACGCCTCGTTGTCCCTCCATTTTTCGCGCACCTTAACGTGGAGATCGAGAAACACAGGTCGGCCTACCATTTGTTCGATATTGAAACGGGCGCTCTGACCAATCTTCTTCAGCGCGGACCCTCCCTTTCCGATGAGGATCCCCTTTTGAGAGTCCCGCTCGACAATGATGTCAGCGCTGATATACGTTTTCCCCTGCTCTTTTTCTTTGAAGTCGACAATCTGTACTGCAGTCGAATAGGGGACTTCTTCATGGAATTGTTCAAAGATCTTTTCCCGTATGAGTTCTGCGGCGAAGAAACGCTCAGGTTGCTCACTGACAGCGTCGGGCGGATAAAACGGCGGATGTTCGGGCAGATATTGAATTATGGTTTTCAGAAGGTCAGGGAGATTTTCGCCCTTGAGGGCGGAGACCGGGATGATGTCCGTAAACTTGCCTGATCTGGCGAAATGATCTATGGTGGGCAAAACCGCCTGTCGCTGTACGGTATCGACCTTGTTGATCACCAGGAGGAGTTTCTTCTCTCCCACAACACCCGATACCGCGTGCTCAACAACGGGAGGCAGTTCCGTTCCGCTCGATGCCTCGGTCAGCAGGAGGACAACATCCGCGTCACGAAGGGCCAGATGCGCCGAATGCACCATCTTCTCGTGAAGGAGGTACTTCGGCTGAAGCAGACCCGGCGTGTCCAGGAAAACGATCTGAGCAACATCCGTGCTGAGAATGCCAAGCACCCGCTGGCGGGTCGTTTGCGGACGTCTCGATACGATGGAGAGTTTCTGGTTCAGCAACGCATTCAGCAACGTCGACTTGCCGACATTCGGCTCTCCGACGATCGCTACGTACCCGGCTTTATGTGAAGGTTGTTGAGTCATAGAATTTAAGAACCAGAACGTTCCCTGACAGTCTCAGCTGAACGCCTCTCCGGAGAACAATGGCTTTGTGAATTCGCGAACTCTTAATAAAGTGGAGCTGGTGCCGCCTCCAAAAAGAGATATTGCGTGCTTGAAGGTAGTGGTTCTCAACGCAGAGGCGCAGAGGACGCGCCAGCCCGCCATGCGTTCTGGCGGGGAGCAACGCAGAGAATATAGAGACTCTTCCTCTGCGGTTCTCTGCGGACGGAGTTTATCCCGCCCGCCCTTGGCGGGACGTCTCCGCGATGAAAAATACAACCTGATTCATTGGAAGCAGCTTCAGGATTTGAGAACAACCAACGGTCGACGGCTCCCGTCGGGCTTTTTCAGACTGCATCCTCCCCGGATTCTTCCGTCCGGACTCTGATCACATCTTCGACAGGCGAGACAAAAATCTTTCCATCGCCCACCTGGCCAGTCCGCGCGGCCTTGACTATCGTAGAGACTATGGTATCCACCAGGGAGTCCGCCGCTATAATCTCGATCTTTATCTTCGGCAGAAAATCGATCTTGTATTCCGAGCCGCGATACAGCTCCGTGTGTCCTTTTTGCCGGCCGTATCCCTTCACTTCCGTCAATGTCATGCCGCGCACACCAATTTCCGATAAAGCCTCCCGGACGTCGTCGAGCTTGAAGGGGCGAATGATGGCTTCGATTTTCTTCATACCGTTTCGTGCCTGCGCTTGTTATTCGCTTGTCATCTGTGTGATCTGGCGAGCTTTCGCCCGAGGGACTGTCAACTCAAGTTCCGTGGCAATTTTTGTATTTCTTACCGCTGCCGCAGGGACACGGGTCGTTGCGACCGGTTTTTTGTTCGACGTGCACAGGCGCCGGCTTCTGTGGAGCCCGGCCTGCCGGAGCGTGTTCTGTCCCACCGGCAGGGACAGGCTCTCGATTTCCCTGGAATCCCACGCCCTGCGCCGACTCATGAGTCATAACCATTTCTTGCGCTCGGACGGGCCGGCGTGTTCGCTGTGCCGGCAATTGCTCAGGCGTCTCGGGGAAGAACTTGAAGACGATGTTGGCGACCTCATCAGCGATCGACTCCATGAGTACCATGAACATCTTGAAGGCTTCGGTCTTGTATTCGACCAGGGGATCCTTCTGCCCGTACCCGCGCAGGTGGATTCCTTCCTTGAGATCATCCATCTCCCGCAGATGGTCGCGCCATTTGTTGTCGATCACCTGGAGCATCGCCATCCGTTCCAGCATCCCCATCATGTCGCGCCCGATTTTCTCTTCCTTGCGGCGATAGAATTCTTCCGCCGCTTTCACAACGCGCTCCGTGACCCCGTCTTCTCCGGAACTCTGGAACTCATCAGGAGTAAGCTGGAGATCGGCGAGGAATTTGGCGCGAACATCATCCTTCAGGCCTTCGATGTCGCCTTCACTGTAGTGGTCCTGGGTTATCCTGGATGCGATTTCACGCACCATGTCGAAGATGTCGTCCCGCAGATGCTCACCCAGAAGGGCGTGCCGCCGGCGTGAATAGATAACCTCACGCTGCTGATTCATGACGTTATCGTACTCCAGCAGGCGCTTCCGGATTCCGTAGTTGTTCTCTTCGACCTTTTTCTGGGCACGCTCCACGGATCGGGTAATCATAGGGTGCTGAATCACTTCCCCCTCTTTCAGCCCCATCTTCTCCATGATTCTGGCGATCCGCTCACTGCCAAACAACCGCATGAGATCGTCTTCGAGCGCAAGAAAAAATCTCGACGATCCCGGGTCGCCCTGACGTCCCGACCGTCCCCGCAACTGCCGGTCGATCCGACGCGCCTCATGCCGCTCAGTGCCGACGATGTGCAAGCCCCCGACGTCTTTCACACCGGGGCCAAGCTTGATATCCGTTCCACGGCCTGCCATGTTCGTGGCAATCGTGATCGCTCCCGGCAACCCCGCATGCGCCACAATTTCCGCCTCACGCTGGTGCTGTTTCGCATTCAGGACGTTGTGCGGAATTCCTTTTCTCTTCAGCATCCGGCTGAGAGTCTCAGAAACTTCTACGCTCGTCGTTCCGACCAGCACCGGCTTGTTGATGGACCTGCTATGTTCGATCTCTTCAATGACTGCATTGTATTTCTCACGCTTGGTCTTGAAGACCTGATCTTCTTCATCTTTTCGGACCATCGGCTGGTTCGTCGGTACAACGACGACATCAAGCTTGTAGATGTCGAAAAACTCTGCGGCCTCAGTCTCGGCCGTCCCGGTCATTCCTGCCAGCTTCTTGTAGAGCCGGAAGTAATTCTGGAGTGTGACGGTGGCGAGCGTTTGCGTGTCGCGCTCGACCTTTACGCCTTCCTTCGCTTCAATAGCTTGGTGCAATCCCTCGGAATAGCGCCGACCCGCGAGGAGACGTCCCGTGAACTCATCGACGATCATCACCTTTCCGTCGTCTGAAACCACATATTCATCGTCTTTCTCGTACAGACAGTATGCCCGGAGGAGCTGCTGGATGGTATGAATACGATCGCTTCGATCGGCGAACAAAGCGTTGATTTCATCCTTCTTGAGTTGCTTGTTCTCGACGCTGATCGATTCGTCCCCTTCCAGCGCACTGAATTCTGTGGCGATGTCCGGGATGACGAAAAGATCTTTGTTCTGGCCGGGGAAGATCTGTGCGAGGAAATCGCGACCCTTCTCGGTCAGATCGATGGTATGGGATTTCTCATCGATGGCAAAATACAACTCGTCGTCGATTTCGTGCATGCGGGCTGACTGGTCCTGCAGGTAAATCTTTTCCGTTTTCTGGCAAAGGGTCTTGTTGGCTGGCTCAGAGAAAAGTTTGAGCAGCTTGTTGCTCTTGGGCAAACCACGACTGGCCCGTAGAATAAGTACGCCGGCATCATCCAGATTGTTCGCGGCCAGCAACTGATCCGTCTCGCCAAGCATTTTTGCAACAAGACTCTTTTGTGCATTGACGAGCCGCTCGATATAGGGCTTCATCTCATTGAACTTGTGGTCATCGACGGCGACAGGACCGCTGATAATGAGCGGCGTCCGAGCCTCATCGATCAACACGGAGTCGACCTCATCCACGATCGCATAGTTGTGTCCACGCTGGACCATCTCTTCTGCGCTGACGACCATGTTGTCGCGCAGATAATCGAACCCGAACTCGTTGTTGGTGCCATACGTGATATCGGCCGCATAATGGACTCGGCGCTGCGCCGGATCCATCGGCTGCAGGATCACCCCAATCTTCAAGCCGTGGAATTCGAAGATCTTTCCCATCCACTGACTATCGCGCAACGCAAGGTAATCGTTCACAGTTACTATGTGGACGCCCCGCCCGGGCAATGCATTTAGATAAATCGGGAGTGTCCCTACCAGCGTCTTTCCTTCGCCTGTGGCCATCTCCGCAATCTTGCCGGAATGCAGTGCAATGGCACCTAGCAGCTGCACATCAAATGGGACCATGTCCCAGACCGTCTTGTTCCCGGCGACGTCCCAGGTCTGTCCAATAAGCCGCCTGCACGTCTCTTTGACGACGGCAAATGCCTCTGGCAGAATCTCGTCAAGCGTCTCCTGGATGGTCGCATCCAATTGTTTGTTTAGCCCGTCGAGCTCATTGTAGATCGACTCCCTCTCGCTGAACGGAATATCTTCTTTGAGGGTGGCCTGATGCTTGGCGATCTCGGCCTTTGTTTCCCCGGTTGCCTCCTCTATGTACTGACGGAACTCCGCAGTCTTCCCTTTGAGCTGATCATCCGTGAGATCCCGCAACGCCTGCTCGTGCGATTTGATCTCAGCAACGATCGGCCATAACGACTTGACATCACGCTCGTGCTTGGAACCAAATAGACTCTTAAAAAAATCCAACATAACGACCTTTCAACCGAATGTAAGATGGCTTCTTGACAACATCGTCGAAAATATACCCCTTTTTTGCCGCGCAGTCAAGAAACGCTCTTCTCCCCTGCTCACCTTGCATTTGACGCTTTTTCAGGTGACATTTGTTCGAGTCACTCATGAAATCTTTCACCAATCCGGAGCTCAATCGTTGAACCACACACGCGTCCCCCATCAGCCCGCGAAGAGTATTCGTCTTCGATCTCGTCGTGCAACCTTCGGTTCGAGGTCCTGTATCCAGAAAGGGACTATCCTCTTATTCTGGATGTTCTCGGTTCTTCTCTCCGGCTGTGCTGTCATTTTCCCTTCGGGCAGGCCGTCGAACCCTGTAGCGGCGCTTCGATATGACATCGACAGGGTCCTTTCGGATTCGATCTTCGTTCCTGCCCGGCCGAGCATCAAGATCGTTTCCCTCGACAGGAACGAAGTACTCTACGAACGCGAGAGCAAGGTCCTGATGCGCCCCGCTTCAAACATGAAACTCCTGACTTCATCAACAGCGCTCCGCGTCCTCGGCAAGGACTACAAGTTCAAGACATCGGTCCTTGCGGACACGATCGCACACGACAGCGTACTCAGCGGAAATTTGTATCTCAAAGGCTTCGGCAATCCGGACCTTACCACTTCGGACCTCGACACGCTGGCAGCTCAGGTTCAGGCAAACGGAGTCAGAGCCATTGCAGGGGGCGTGTTCGCAGATGTCTCATTTTTTGACGATTTGTATTGGGGATATGGATGGAATTGGGATGACGAACCTTACTCGTATGCTGCCTTCATTAGCCCGCTGGCAATCAACGATAACTGTGTGACTGTGAGCGTTACGCCCGGCCAGTCAGGCGGCGATTCGGTGAACGTTGTCGTCGATCCACAAACATCGTATGTCTCTATCCTGAACAAAGCGAGCACCGTTCGTGACACCGTCATGCGCCCACTCAATGTGACCCGCCTCTTCAAGGATCGGCTCAATACCATTCTCATCGAGGGAGAGATGCTCACGAGCGCCAAACCTGTCGGGCGTCAGATCAGTGTGTGGAAACCAGAGCTCTATGCAGCCACCCTTTTCACAGAAGCTCTCCGACGACGGGGAATTGCGGTGGACAAGGGGGCTTCGATCGGAACGGCCCCTGTTTCTGCCCGCGAAATCGCTGCACAGTATCAGGGGCTCGACTCGACCCTGATTAACCTGAACAAGGTCAGCGATAATCTCTCGGCGGAACTCGTGCTCAAGACGCTGGGAACGACAAATGGAGCGACGCCCGGCAGTGCCCAGGGGGGCGTCTATGCAGTCCATCGGTTCCTGAGTACACTCGGCATCGACACGACGAAATTCATTATGGCAGACGGCTCCGGTCTTTCCTTCTATGATCTTCTTACGACCGGGATGATTATCCAGCTCCTGGAAGGAATGACACGGCAGGAAGATATTTTCCCCCTCTTTTATCAATCGCTTCCGATCGCCGGCGTTGACGGCACACTCCGCAGCAGGATGAAGCGTACCCCAGCAGCGGGAAACCTCAGGGCAAAGACGGGAACGATCAACGGCGTGAGCTCGTTGTCCGGATATGTTCAGACTCTCGATGGCGAGACGATCGTGTTCGCGATGACGATGCAGAACTTCATCTATCCGACGCGGCTCTATCAACGTGCGCAGGACAAGATCGGCGCACTCCTCGCCGGCTTCAGCCGGATCGGGCGAACATCGAAACCGCAGCCCTAGTTGAGATTCCAACGACTTTTCCCTACGTTTATTCTGTGACGAAAAGCGTTCATACGATGGTACTTGCTCTGCTCTTCGCGGGCGGTGCGCACATGGCAGAGGCCCAGCCAACCCCTTCACGGCGCGATGCTCTAACCGGCATCCAAGCGGCCTTTGACGGGAAAATGGCGTACAGCTTCCTCCTGAAGCAAACCCAGTTTGGCCCTCGTGGTCCGGGGTTGGCCGGCCATGATCGCTGCCTGAAGTTTCTGCGGGACCAGTTGACAAAGCATGCAGATCTTGTTCAACTGCAGGAGTTCTATTCAAAGCTGCCCGACGGAAAAATGGTGCAGTTGACGAATCTCATCGCTTCATTCAATTCAAGATCGGCGAACCGATTGCTCATTTCTGCTCACTGGGATACGCGCCTCTGCGCCGACAAGGACCCTGATAAAAAGAACTGGGACAAGCCGATCTCCGGCGCCAATGATGGAGCCAGCGGCGTCGCGATACTGCTGGAGATTGCACGGCAACTGAAGAACATTCCTCCCCCCATCGGTGTGGATTTGGTGCTTTTCGACGGTGAGGATCTGGGGAAGAGCGGGAGACCGGAAAGTTTTTCCGTCGGGGCAAAGTATTTTGCGGCCAACAAGCCGGACGGATTCAACCCCCGGTTCGGCATCAACATCGACATGGTCGGCGACCGTACCCTGCGGATCTACCGTGAGCAGAACTCAGAACGACTGGCTCCTGAAATCCAGACCCTCGTTTTCTCGACAGCGAAGAATCTGAACATCACGCAGTTCATCGACTCCGCCGGAGAAGAAATCACGGATGACCATCTTCCTCTCAACAATGCCGGCATTCCGACGATCGATCTTATTGACTTCTCGTACCCTGACGATTCAAACAGGTATTGGCACACACTGGCTGATACGCCGGACAAATGCAGCGCCGAGAGCCTGGCGGCTGTCGGAAGGCTCCTCATGAACATTATTCACTCTCAATAACCAACCACACACTGGTGGCTATGAATCATTCTTCTTCGTTCGGAGCGTACGAGACAGTTCGTATCCTTGTCCCCGGCTACTACTTTGCCACATTGCTGATGTGCCTGACATGGGCAATGGCCGAAGCCTTTGGCCGACACGTGGACCTCGAGGGACTCCAACTCCTTATCCTGTACGCGGGCGCCGGATTGATTGCCGGCCTGACTCTCTATGCGAAAGAGAGCACAAAGCGACGGAAGGCATTTCAGGAGAACCAGCCGAGTCTCTACCTGAAGACGAAAGCCCGCGCGATGACTGATCTTCCCATGATGGAGGAGGCTGATGCGCGGCAACTGTACTTCTACATCCTCAACAACCACATTCCACCTGTCTTCCACGGAAAGATCTTCTTCTTCGGCACGATCTACCACATCATGATCCAGATTCGGAGGACCTCGTTGTGGTTCGCTGTCCTGGCAACGCTTTCTGCAGTTGCTTTCAGCGTCAGTTCGCCTGATGGTCAGATCGTCAATACCCTTTCTCTCCTGGCATCTATCGTTTGGCTCATTTACCTGCTCAATGTGAGGTACAACAAAGCCGACCGCAAGATGCAGGAAAACTACCGGGATCAAATCTACTGGCTGGAAATGAACGACGACCTGGTTGAGTCTCTTCTGCGAAAACAACCTCCATCATCCTCCCGATAATCACGTGAAGAAGAAAAAGCAGTGGATTGAAGTCTCCATCGCATCTCCGACGCCGTATCAGGATCTCCTGATCGGACAACTGACAACAATTGGATTCGAAGGATTCCTTCAGCAGGATGATTCGTTCACCTGTTACATGCCGAAGAGGCGCTGGGGGAAAGAGACGAAGGAGTCCTTCGAGGATCTTCTCCGCAATTTCGAGAAGGAATTCAAAGGACACCATTTCCCATGGAAGGCCAGGACGATCGGCGAGCAGAACTGGAACGGGAAGTGGGAAAGGAGCATCGGGATCCTCGAGGCGACATCGAAGATCATCATCAAACCGTCATGGAGAAAGCTCCGGAAGCAAGACGCAGGCAAGATTGTTCTTCATATCGACCCGAAAATGGCATTCGGAACGGGTCATCATGAGACCACCCGGCTTTCCCTTACACTGCTTCAGGAATACCTGCGACCGGGCGATGCAGTGCTCGATTTCGGATGCGGCACGGGAATTCTGGCAATCTCTGCCGTCAAGCTCGGTGCGGCTTCCGCTCTCGCAATAGACAATGACCCGGTGGCGATCGAGAATGCTGCGGAGAGCATCGCGAGGAACAGGGTCAGCCGGCGTGTCACTCCGCGTAAAGGCGACGGCACCAGGCTTCCGAACCGATCTTTCGATCTGATCATCGCCAACATCGACCTCCCCACAATCACCAAATCGTTGAAGCACCTGGTACAACGACTTAAGAACCGGGGCTCGATCATCATCTCAGGCCTCCTCGTCTCGGATCTCTCAGGCTTCATGGACCTCATCTCGCATCAAGGCATCGTCCCTCTTGAAATGGTTAGCGAGAATGAATGGGTCGCGATCGCACTGACAAAAGCCGATGCGTCTGACATCAATTGATATTGGGACGAATACGATCTTAATGCTCGTTGCCGACGTTGCCGCAGATGGGACCGTCTCCCCTGTGCGTGACGAGCAAGTGATCGCACGACTCGGTAAAGGAGTCGATGCAGACCGGAGAATCACGGCTGAGACATCGGACCGGGTACTGCGCTTCCTGCAAGGCTTCAAGTCAATTTCGGAATCACTGCATTCGGAGAAAATCATTGCCTGTGGCACCAGCGCGCTGAGAGATGCGAGCAACACCAAGGAATTCATCCGTTTCGTGAAGGAAAAACTCGGGCTGGAAATCACGGTTCTAAGCGGCAAGGAGGAAGCCGAACTGACCTATCTCGGCGCAGTCTCGGAATTCTCAAGCCTTGGCGCTGATCAGCCTCTTGCGGTCCTCGACATCGGGGGAGGAAGCACCGAGCTCACAACAGGAATCGGATCCTCGGTCACCAGCACAGTAAGCCTCAACCTGGGTTGCGTTCGGCTCACGGAGCGGGCCCTGCTATCATCGCCGCCAACAATTCCGGCTCTGACTCACTCGATGAGCGAGGTGCGCGACGCGGTTTTGAGTTTCCCGCAGCTACCTCCACAAATCCGACTGATCGGAGTGGCGGGCACGGTTACGACACTGGCAGCTATTGACCTCAAACTGGAAAGCTACGACCGCAGCCGTGTCAGCGGCCATTTCCTGACCATTGAAGCAATCGAACAAGTCTTCGACAAGCTGAGGTCTCACACTCTTGAGCGGATGGCCCGGGAGTTTCCACAGATCGAGTCCGGCCGTGCAGACATCATCCTTGCCGGGATTATGATCCTTATGGAGTCCATGAGGCGGTTCGATGTCCGGGGTATCACGGTGAGTGACCGGGGTCTGCGCTACGGGATGGCCCTACGCGAGTTCTCAAGCAGAGCAGTCAACAGCTGACGGGGAAAGAAGTTGTGGACGATCGCTTGAGACTCCACCTATCCTGAAGTTCCTGCTTTTTGAGCCCTATCGACAACCTCCTCCAAGGCCGCAACGGCAAAATCCAATTCCTGCACGGTAGTATCCCGCCCCAGAGAGAACCGGATTGTGGAACGCGCAGTCCGCTCATTTCTTCCTATTGCCAGGAGGACATGAGATGCCTGCAGACTTCCTGAGGTGCAGGCAGAGCCGCTCGTGACAGCCACGCCTCTCAGGTCCATTCCCATTATCAGTGCGTCTCCATCCAATTCGGCCACAGAGGAATCAAATGAGACATTGAGGATATGAGGCAGACAGTCAGTCGGATGACCGTTGAAGAGAAGGCCCTTGAGCTGGCTCTCGAGCAGGATTCGAAGATGATCCTTCAGCCCGGTGACGTGCGAGAGATTGCGCTGCAGGAATTCCTGCCCCAATTCGGAGGCTTTCGCAAAGCCGACTGCAAGCGGCACATTCTCAGTACCGGCCCGGCGATTGCTCTCCTGAGCGCCCCCTTCAACAAAAGAATCGATCTGAGTCCCCTTTCGAATGTAGATTGCCCCAATCCCCTTTGGACCGTAGAATTTATGAGCCGAAATCGAGAGAACATCCACATTCAGGTCGTTCACATCGACCGCAATCTTGCCAGCAGCCTGGACCGTATCTGAGTGGAGGGGAACTCCCGCTTCTCTGGCAATCGCTCCTATCGCCTGAATGTCGTTAAGAGACCCGATTTCGTTGTTTGCATACATCAAAGAGACGAGGGCTGTTTTCGAGTTGAGGGCCTTCTTCACATCGGCAGGATCAACTCTTCCAAACCCATCTACCGGCACGAATTTCACGTTGAAACCCGCCTTCTGCAGAGCTTCCACCGGAAGAAGAACAGCGTGGTGCTCAACAGCAGACGTAACAATTTCGTTTTTCCCCTTCCTTGCTCCCGCCGCGGCGAGGCCTTTAATGGCGTGGTTGTCAGCCTCCGTACCGCCGCTTGTGAAAAAGACCTCATCCGGCCGCGCGCCAATGGAACGAGCCACACTCTCACGGCTCCCCTCAAGTATCGCCCGCGCTTCCCTCCCGTATGAGTGGACAGAAGAGGCGTTTCCGAATGTGCTGGCAAATACTGACACCATCGCCTCCAATACTCTGGGATCGAGCGGCGTCGTTGCACTATAGTCGAGATAGATCCGATTCATATGCCTGAATATAATGGCGTTGCATTGAAGAATCAATAGAAAAGCCGGCTCCTTCGCAGACGCCGGCTTTCAGTGGGACCTATCTCAAAAACACTTTCGGAAGAAGAACCGGTCTCACGCCAAACCGCAAAGTCGCGCGAACATATGTAGTTGTTTCTGCCCTTTGCGGCTTCGCGCCTTTGCGTGAGTATTCTTGAGATGGGTGCTAGTCTGGCAGAAAGGACCTCATCATCGTCGTAGAGGGTCGGTCCATTTGCGAGGCATGTCCCGCACGAGGTCCCGAAGGTTCTGCTGGAAACGTGTTTCGAATACCAGGTACTCCGCAAGCTGTTTGCTGCTCAACACCTGCTTCAGCTCATCGATGTACTTTGCCTTGGCTTCGGTGGCTTTGTTTTCCAGTGTCAACAACTCCTCGACGATCTTGTCATACTCCACATCTGCAGCTTTGGACTTTCGACTCGCCTGAACACGTCCAAGAGCCTGAATCTGCTTCTGACGGACCTCACGCAGCAATTCCTGGTGCTTGTTGTAGCGCGCGAAGAACTTGATGGAACTCTGTTCATCGAGATTGAGGAGCTCCATCAGGCGGATTTTCTTGAATTGCTCCACTCGTTCAAGAGCTCTGCCCGGCGCCGGCGCTTGATTCTCTTGTGCAACGGCAAGCATGGCAACAGCAGCGAAGCCGAACATCAGGAGACATGTTCTTCTTATGAGAGAGTTCATAGGATTGTCCTTTCACCCAATTGAGCCACAAGAACATCGATATCGGAATCACTGAACTGATCGAGACTCTCCTGCATTTCCGAGCCAAGAATCGGTTCATCAGCAAACGATAATTGTCCGGCGCTTGCAGGGGGGTGATCACCGCGCAGGAACGGTACTGCAAGGAACGCGCTTGTTTCGCTCTCACCCTGAGTCGTAAGCGACTGCCGATCGGCCTGATCGAGTATGATATCGACCAACTCGACAGTCTCGAGGCCCTGGAGTACGGGTTGCAGCGGATTATGTCCATTTTCGGACCCGCGCTCTGAGAACGGCACGCTGAGCAGTATCGCCAGCATGACGGCGCCTGCGGCAAGCGGGACGGCGAGTCGGGCGACCAGGGGATGAGAAAAAAACCACCCCGGCTTCTTCCCTCCCAGTCTCTGACGAACGCGGGGCAAAACGGTCGCAAAATAGCCATCTGCTGGCGGCGGAGCTTGATACGTGCTAAGGCTGTGGAATGTTGTGCGCAGGTTCTCGAGCTCCGCCCTGCAAGCACTGCACTCTTCCAGATGGCTCTCCACTAACGGCCGGAGCGATTCCTCGAGCATTTTGTTCAGGTAGTCCGGCAAGAGATATTCAACGTGTTTCGTGTGCACGCTTAACGTATTCCTGTATTTTCTTTACAGCGTGGAAGTAGTTGGCCTTCAGCCCACCGACAGACGTCTTGAGAATTGTAGAAATTTCCTCGTATGGCAGTTCTTCGTAATACCGCAACACGAAAACGGATTTCTGTTTTTCCGGCAGCCGCGTGATCGCTTCCTCAATCAACCTTCTTTCTTCCTTCTTCTCAACTGCAACATCGGGCGAGACTGCAGATCTGTCCTCGACTTCAAAAATCTCATCGATCCGGAAAAACTCCCTGAGCTTTTTCCGGCGGACGTTGTTCAGGGCGATGTTGACTGTAATTCTGTAGAGCCACGTGTAGAAAGAGGATTCGCCCCTGAAATCGGGCAGTGACTCATAGGCCTTGCAGAACACATCCTGGGTGACATCATCCGCGCCATCGTGGTCATTGACGAACCTCCGGGCGACCCAGTACACTCTCTCCCGGTAGCGCAAGACGAGATGATTGAAAGCCGACTCATCTCCACTCTGAAAGAGCTCTAACAGCTCAAAATCACTTCGATTTGTCATCTCGCAGCGCGGTCCAAATCATCAACTTTGCCACGATCGCACAAAGACACGAAGACGATCATTGAATTATCTTCACTTTCAAGAATCTTAGTGACTTTGTGTCTTGCTTGCCCCGAAGTTTCCTATTCGGGGGTGGCACCACTTTTCGATTGGACCTCTAGCGCAGAATTCTCGCTCAGTTTGGACAAGGAAGGTCACGTGGAGGTTTAACCCATGTGCGGACAAAATCGCCGAGGCTGCGTCGTGGCATTTGGATATCTCGCCAGGAAGGACAATCAAGGGCGAATACTCCCCTTTATGAGACCCTCTTGAGCACCATCATGGTGAGATCGTCTGATTGGGGCTCTCCTGCCACGAATTTCTCGACATCAGCGACAATTCCGCCAAGAAATCCACCAGCCGATTGACCAATTTGGCCAACCATCGCCTGATGAAAACGGCTTTCGCCGTACTCTTCGAACGATTTGTCCATCGCTTCAGTGACACCATCGGTATAGAGCACGAGAAAATCCGCCGGTTCGAGTTTATGCGTCCCCTGTTCAAACTGAACTCCCTCGAACATCCCAAGCGGCAGGCCGGTCGACGGGAGCGGTGTTATGGCCACCTGTTGTGAGCGGACCACGAACGGGAAACAATGGCCCGCATTCACGTATGCAAACGTCCCCTTCTGAGGATCGAGGATAGCCATGAAGAGCGTTATGTAGCGTTCGGCTTCGGTATTGTCGTGGACGACCCTGTTCAGTCTCCCGGCCAGATGCGCCAGGTCGGTTACCCCATCGATGTAGGCATGCAGAGAGGCATGCAATGTTGAAACGAGGAGCGCTGCCGGGATGCCTTTGCCTGAAACGTCGGCGATCATCACGAAGTACTTCCCGTCTGCAAGCGGGATGAAATCGTAATAGTCTCCTCCCACAAGTTTCGTAGGGCGCGCCACGGCTTCAACTTCATAACCGGAAGGCGGCGGGAGTTCTTTCGGCAGCAGGCGACGCTGAATGTGGCCCGCTATCTCCAACTCCTTTTCGATCCGTTCCTTCTCGACGATATCCTGATGGAGCCGGGCATTCTCAATCGCAAGGGCAGCATGAACGGAAAATGCTTCGAGGAATCTCTCATCCTCTTTCCTGAAGACACCTGAGTGCTTGTTCATGATCTGAAACACACCGATGATCTTCCCCTTTCGATCTCTCATCGGCATGCAGAGCATTGTCTTGGTTTGAAATCCTGTCCGCAGGTCGAATCCGGAGAAAAACCGCTTGTCCTTCCAGGCATCCTTCAGATTCACTGTCTTGCCGGTTTTCGCGACATGTCCTGAGATGCCTGTACCGAGTGGCAAGCGGATCTCCACCAGGTTCTTTCCCTTGAGCACTTTCGACCAGAGCTCTTTTCGCTCGACATCCAGAAGATAGATCGTGCCGCGTGCGGCTTTCAGGTTGTTGGTCGCAAGATCCAGGATTAGGGACAGGAGTTTGCCGAGGTCGAGTGTTGAGTTGAGAATCTTCGAGGCGTTGATGAGTGCCTCGAGACGCTTGATCTCGCCTCTTTTGACCGGCGATGGGGACTTATGTGATGGCATGGGGTCTCTCAGAGAAAACGATTGAAGTCGGTGAGACGAGTTGGCACCACAAAAGTAGTCCGATTCCTTCTCATAGTCAAATCTGAGGAGGGCTGACATGGTTCCGCCTGCACGGTGGCTCTTGCCGTCATTCTGACGTGAGACGGGGCGAATGGCAGTTCAACGCGACAAGCCAAAAATCGAACAGCCCCGAAAACACCCGGGGCTGTTCTGGAAAATCACCGCTGCGTGACGAGACTTACTTCATCAACGTCATCTTCTTCGATGAGTGGAAGTCAGCGGCATTGATCCGATACAGATAAATGCCCGAGGGGGCCATCATTCCACCCTCGTCCTTGCCATCCCACACGATAGTGTACCTTCCGGCATTTGCTGTCTGACCCTTCATCAGCGTACGGACCTTGACTCCCAGTATATTGTAGATCTCCAATGTCACCGGAGACTCCTTTGGCAAATCAAACCGTATCGTCGTTGACGGGTTGAACGGATTTGGATAGTTCTGACCGAGGGAGAAATCGGTCGGAATATCTCCCGCGTCCTCGACCGGCGTGATGCTGAAGTTCCACGTGGTAGAGTCTTTCAAACCACCGGCGTCGGCAAACACAGCAGTAACGGTTTTAGGCGTCCCCTGCGCGTCCGTGAACGTACGAGTGAATGTGTTGTCGCCCGTTTTTTCCGTAGCACCATTGACTTTCCATGTGAACGTCAATGGATTTCCGTCTGGATCCGTGGCAATGACCGTGAATGTCGTCGCGACGTTGCGGGAGACCACCGTGGGGCTGGAAGGCGTCCGTGAGCCGAACACCGGCATTCTATTAATTGAGACTGTCGCCTTCGCAGTGTCAGCCAATGCCCCATCGCCTGCAACCGCGGTGATGAGATATGAACCAGCGGGGTTCGCAGGAGGAATAAACGTCAGAACGCCGGATGCAGAAATGCTTGCTCCGCTCGGCGCGTTTGTCAGACTATAAGCAACCGTTGTGCCCGCATCAGGATCAGTTGCCGAATACGCGAAAGTGAGCGTCAAGCCCTGATTGATCGTCGTATCTCGCAGTTTCGAGACGAAAACAGGTTTGCGATTGACATGGATGACGGTGATTTTGGCCTTCGCTGTATCAGCAAGGGCTCCATCACTGACACTGACGACGATATTGGCAACTCCGAGCTGAGCAGAGGACGGACTCCATGAAAAGAGTCCCCCGGTGGAAACCGTTGCACCGGCCAGGCTGCTCTCGAGCTTGTAGGTAAACGTGGTCGGAACATCGGGGTCGGTGGCAGTGTAGGAGAACGAATAGGCGATGCCGTCAGCAATTGTCGTATCAGCCATTTTTGTAGCAAAGGACGGCTTTCTGTTCGTATGCGTGACCGTGACCGAAACGGTCGTGCTGTCTGAAGCATTCCCGAGGTCTGTGACCTTCACACGAAACGAATAGGATCCGGCCTGACCGTAGTCGGGGGCCCATCTGAAGGCACCCGCCGAGGTGATGGTTGCTCCCACAGGCGCGCCGCTGAGCGAAAATGTATGTGTGTCATCTGGAAGATCAGGATCGGTCGCTGTCGCCGTGAACTTAAGCGAGTCTTTTTCCGCCACAGTCTTTGCGCTGATTGCGGTCATCGTCGGTGCCCGATTGGTCCTCAAAGAGCCGTTAGTAATCGTGGCAGATGGACTCCCAGTGTTGAACAGGAAGCCAGTGAGCTCAAGGTTCGTGGTTCCGATCTTTGATTGTGCCGTTGCCTTGAGATAGACAAGAACGCCACTCCCCACAATGGGTGTGGCACTCGCACACGTCACTTTCATTCTCCCCGGTCCCCGGGGAGCTACGAAGTAATTTGCAACGGGACCGAGACCCTCGGAAAGAGTCCCAGGCGACTCCACGCCGGTGAATCTGATGATCGTGCTGTCACACAGAACCTCGAATTCAAACGATGTCACGTTTCTTCCTGTGAGATCACCGACGTTCACTGGTATGGTGATTGCCGCTCCCGGCAGGGCTCCTGAGTTGGGGATCGTGACAGCGACCTGTGCGAGGGCTGTCCCAACGCCAGCTGTCAGTGCCAAAGCGATCCCGAAAATCGCGAGTCGGAAATTTTTCACAAAAGTGTTCATTGAGCCTCCTGTTTATGGATGATTAGTTCCTGGACCTTTTCGATTTGTCACTTCTCCTCACTTGCGCGTCCCCGATTTCTTCCCATGGGACGCCTGAACTCTCAGAACGCCATTCTCGGTCCGAACCTGCGGAACTCCCGCGTTCATGATAACATTGGAGAGCGCGAGTGTCGTTGTTCCCCTTGTTCGCACGTTTGCCACGATTTTGACCAGCACGCCTGCGCCTGAGATTGCCTGAGCGCTTGCGCAAACGATTTTCATTTTTCCGGCACTAAACGGAGCGACTCTATTGTTCGCAAACATCGTCAGTCCTTCCGAGAGAGTTCCCTCCTGGTCTATCCCCTTGAGGTGAACCACACTCGTATCGCAGGTGATAACCAGTTCGAACGCCGTTACCTTTCTTCCTGTCAGATCATCCACATTGACGGGGATAAACACTTCCGAGCCGGGTCGGGCTGCGACTTCCGGAAGCCGCACGTTGATCTGGGAAAGGAGAACCGGGCTGGAGATAATCGCATAGTAGAATAGCAGTGCGAGCGGTCGCGCGATATTCCGTCTGGCGAGTTTCAACGCTTCTCTCCGTCTAAACATTAGCCTGATGATGAGCCCCCGTTTGTTCAATACCATCCGCAATCTACTCCGCTTGTTGAAATCGAAAGGTGTTGTCAGTCACACAGTTGACAATGAAATTGACAATTTCCCGGGTCAGAAGCAACCCGTGTCGCTACTCACACCAAAGGAGAAGTTGTCGATCGCTTCATAAGAAACACCTGTTACACCATCGCAGTTCCGTTCTTTACTTCGCGAGTATCAATTGTCGCGAGGCGGTGAACGCACGATCTCCTCCTGAACCCATGTTGATCGCGCTGAGGCGGCAAAAGTAAATTCCGCTCGGCAATCCCCTGGGGCTCCACGTGACCGCATGGGTGCCGGACTGGAACATACCGCTTGCGAGAGTAGCGATTTCCACGCCGAGCAGATCATAGATCTTGAAAGAAACCAAACAGGCCGATGGGAGGTCAAAGCTGATTGTCGTTGCAGGATTGAACGGATTCGGATAGTTCTGATGGAGCTGGAACTCTCTGCTCGACGCAACCACTCCCTCTGGGACACTCACAACGAGGAATCTCCATTCCGTCGAATCTGCAAATCCCAGAGAATTGGAGAAAATAGCACGAACCCACTGCGCGCCAAGAGGCGCCTGAAACGAGTATGTCAACGATGTGTCGCGTCCGGACTTGACTATTGAGCCGTTCACCTTCCAGGTTATCGTGACGGGAAGTCTGTCCGGATCGCTTACGCTCACAACGAACGTCACCGGAGCATTGAACGTGACCAGACTCACTGATTCAGGGTTCCGGGAATTCAGGTAGGGCTTCCTTTCGATGGGAAGACCGACAGTCAGAACACTCCTCTCTCTCAGTCCCGTGGTCGCCAGGACGCGGACTGTGAGAAGTGTATCCCCATCCGAATCCACCGTCAAACTGTTGGTTCCATAGCCCGTACTTGGCGCCAGCATGTTCCAGCGAGAGAGATCGGGCGAAGCATCTTCCCGGAGAATGAATCTGGCGTTGGCCGCAGCCTGAACCTTCACACCGGGGTTTTCGACGGTCGTCTCAAGATCGAATTTCTGATCGGGTGCAAAGCCACCCTGAGACCCTATGATCTTCCAAAAGAAAGGAGATTTGCTGCCGATGAAGGAACCGGGGCCGCCTTCCAATGGCAATCCTGCAACTCCAGCAGGCAGCTGATTGACATGCGACACTTCGAGCTCGCCCGGATTCCTGGCAGGATAGGCATTCGTGAACGTGATTGCCAACGGTCTGTAATCTGTCGGACTTCCTGTTGGGAATTCATATCTGCCGTTTGGATACACGTCTGCGCTGCCCGCTCCACCTGTGATCGACTGCCGTACTCTTCCAACCACGTGACTGACGTCACTGCCCGAAACGTTTTGGCGGTCAAATCCCTGACTGGCCACCGTTCGCGAGAGCACGACAGCCTGTTCGCCTGCATCAAGCACACCATTGACGAACAATATGATCGCCCCCGCGGAGAACTTCAAGTCTCCCCCGGTCAGAAGGCATCCCGCGCGATTATTCAGGAGCAGATGAACTGCCGATGCGCCCCCAGGCAGAGTCAAACCAGCTGGCGGAAGGCTCACAACCTGCCGGGCATTCCCCGCCAGATTGAGAATGGCGTTTGTCCCGGAAGTATTTGTAAAACCACCTTCGATGATACGGAGTGTGTCGCGAACGGTAAGGTTTCGCGCGACGAACGAGCCAGGGGCCCCGAACTCGACACCCCCCTTGGGAGCATTCACATAGAGAGTACCGACGGTCCGATTGGCATAAAGCCCGACGATGGTCGGTTCCCCATCCGAAGATCCCAGAATCGACAGCCGTGACAAGGAGATCCCAGGCCCTGCCGGGAATTCAAGGCTGGAGCTGCTGAGGGCAACGCTTCGCCTGCAGATGAGATTATAGGTGGAGAGAATGATTCCCCCAGAGGCATCGGATGGGACATGAATTCTGCCTCCACTCAAGTCGATCGTTCCACCGTTCGCAAGCGTGAGTTTCGACCCGCCAAGGTCGAGGACCCCAGCTTCCAGATACAGCGACTGGTTCACTTTCACGTCATGCGTCAGAATGACGAAAGCGGAATCCGGAGCTGTGTGCGGATTGAAAACACGTAACGAAGACAACACTCCGGGATCGGTCGGGAGTTCGGGGCCAGTGCGGAGGATTCCATTCGCGGGGTCAATCAAGTATGAGACATTCGCAGAAGCACGGAAGGACAAAGAACTACTAAGGGTCGCTGAGGACTTTCGCCGGATAAGAGTTGCGCCACTTTCGATGATAATCGTGCCTGGATCGAATGTCAAAACACCATTACTGAGATCAAGAGACTTCGTCACAATAATCGGATCGGAACCTGCATTTTTTGCGACACTGAACGGATTTGCAATGCGAAGATTCGCGACTGAGAAGCCCGATCCGCATGAGAACTGTTGGGGCGCTTTTCCCGCGAAACGGAATTCCCCGCTCGAAGCACCAATCGTCCCATCGCTCCGGTTGTAGGACCGCAAGCCCGGTTGCAAGCCCGTCCCCGTGAACGAAAGGTGGTTGAACCCCAAGCCAATCTGTCCCCCGGCATGCGTCATCATGTCTGAGATTGTGAGAGTGCGCGGTGTCAGATCCGTGGAGAGGATTGTCAATGTGCCGCTGAGCGCAGGTGGATTGTAGACAAGTTCCTCTATCGCGAAATCGTTGTTCATTACGAGCGTGACCGAAGTCCCTGTAACATAGAGCCGCCCGCCGGGTGTGCCGTTTGACGTTCCGTCAGCAACAACCGCGTTTCTATTCCCCGAACCATTCGACAGAAGAGTAATGGTCGAACCGCTAAAAAAAAGGTCATTTCCTGTCTGTCCCAGATGAAGCGTCGGAATACCGTTCGATTCCAGGTTGCCTATGAGAATAGTCTGCATGACCCGGCCTGCCGATGCCAGGTAGGTATCTGCCATGACGTGCAGGTTCGGCAGTCCCGCAGCATCTGAATTACCGATGCGGAGCCGTGCGCCGGGGCAACTCATCACCAACGATCCACCTGTCGTGGAATACCCACCTGCACCCTGGGCCTGCGAGAAATCGCCTTTTGTGGTGAGAATTAGATCGTTCTGTCCAAACGCCAGGACGCCCGAATTGAATTGGACTCCCCCTTGAACTTCCAGTTCGCCCTCGAGCACAAATGAGTTGCCATTCAACACCAATCCGCCCGCAATCTTGCGATCGTCAGACGACTGCCCCATGGAAAGCGCAGCGGAACTCCCAGGAGATGTGGTGAAGGTCCCGAGAAAACCCCGGATAGAGGAAATTCTGCACAGTGTCTCAGAGCGGATGACAATACTGCCCACCAGCGCGACATCGCGATCCCCGTCGCCGCCGATCATCGTCGCCCTTTCTCCGCTGACTACAATTGCATCTCCTGAGTCAGCGGTCGTGAGGATTCCGCGAATGCGGTGCGATGCACTCGGACCACTCAATTCCATCGAATTACCGCTCTTGCCGTCACCTTCAAGTCTCACCACTGCGACCGGTCCGACCTGGAGAGAACCTCCAAAGACGAAGAGGCCTCCGGGGAACTGAAAGAACTGCTGGGAACCGGTCCGCGGATCTGAATCGGTATCCTCCGTATCGCTGTTGACGTCGACGATGAGCGTATCCACACTCGTCAGATCTGACGTCAATTCGGGGCTGAGAGTATACGACCTCTGCAGGTTCCCGATCAGCCGAAGTGTGTAGTGGACTTTCGACGTATTGAATGAGCCTACCGAACGATTGATGCCATTCGAACGAGCGACATCAATGACAAGACCGGCTTGAGTTGAACCTGGCGAGAGGTCGTGCGGCGAGGCGAGGTCCAGACTGCCGGAGAGAAGCGACAAGCTTCCGCTCCACTTGACCGGGGCAGTAGCTTTGAGCGCACATGTATTCCCGGCACCGACATCGATCGTGAATGATGAGAAGCTGGCCTGAGAGCCAGCGCGGATCTCAGCTCCAATCAGTGACGAACCACCCGGGATGGAATGTGCACCCCCGAGGACAATTCCGGGACCTGTGGCATTGAATGACCCATCGTTTGTGAATATGCCTGCTCCGCCATTCAGAACGATGGTGGAACTCCCAAGCTCGACCCTTGTGCCTCGAGCGAATGAAAGGTTGCCTGCAACCCGGACGGGTTCGGCCACGGTGACGAAGCCACCGGTGTTCTCAACAGTCAGGGAGGATAACTGAAGGGAAGGACCGCCATGAAACGCCTGCGAGGATCCCCCCGCAAAGATAAGGCTGGAACCACTTCCATGGACGAATGAGCCGCCGGTTCTCCTGAAATCACCCAGCACCTTCAGGTCTCCGCCTGAGTTTCCACCAACTCTTGCGGTTCCACCGGTTTGACGGAAAGTCCCTGCCAGAAGAATGCGGCCGGGACCATCTTCCAAGACCAAGGCTCCCCCGCTTACGTCGATCGTCCCGGTAACACTCAGGGGCGATTGCATCCGGCATTCACCCGAAAGGACCACGAGCGCGCTCAGGCTGGCTGCTTTCGTAATTGCAGTGGAACCCCCTGAAGGTTGCGCGACAGTGAGGATCGGCAGCGATCCGCCGTCGATTCCCACGGAGCCTTCGGCAGCAACGATAACCGCTCCCGAGGTCGAAGTCACATAGCTCCCAGCCAAGGAGTGGGACACCGAGCCATACAGGGTCAGATTGTTGGGGCCAAGATTGATTACGCCGTCCTGTGCGTTCGTAAGAACTCCGTTCGACGCACCAAGAGATCCCAGAGACGTCGCACCGGTGATGTTCACCGTTCCGACGAGAAGTCCCGCGGCCGCATTGACGAGTTTGGAGCGAATGGTACCAGAAACCTCGAGTGTGCCGCCGCCGTTGTTGACTGCAGCAAGAGAGAACCGCTGAATGCCTACTCCGCCATTGACTGTGTGACTCACGACGTCAACCGGCATCCCAAAAGAGAGCCTTCCTCTTCCGCTGTTCAGAACGGCGACCTCAACAGTCGCGGCCGATTCTCCCGACGCCGGTGTGTGCGAGAGAAGGATTCCAGAGGAGAACGTCAGCGATCCACTCCCGGAGTTAACAGCAAGAGCCGTCGAATCAGAGGCCAGAAATGTTGCATCGCTCGAATTCGTTGCGCCGTACCAGGCTATCCTTTTCTGGAACGTGACCGTGCCTGCCCCGCTATTGATAATCGACGAAATCGAGGAGTCTGCGACCGTCCCACCGGCGACGAAGAGACTCAGAGGCGCGGTAAATGTGACGTTTCCATTCGATTCGATCACGATGTCTGCAGTTCTGGGAGAAGAAGTTTGGTTCCCTGCAGCGCCAAGTGTAATTGAGCCATTGAATATCGCGTTCCCTGAGCGAATCTGGATGGCATCGTTGTTTCCCGAAAAAGCCATGGGAGAAGGAAACGTCACAGTCGTGCCGGCCGACTTGGCGACGATCAGTAGCCCCGTCCCGAAGGAAGGATAGGCCGATTCCGCCCCAGCCGTGAAGGATTCATCTCCCAGGTAGCTGACGTTCAGATCATTCTCCTTTTGTGGTGCCTGGCGTGCAAAACGTGATGAACCTCTGAGAGAGATCGTTGAGCCATTGGAAAGCCGGAATGATGAGCTGCGTGCGATATCAACCGTACCTCGTTCAAGGAACAGGCCAGCCACCGGCGATCCAAGAGAATGGCGGCCTGCCAGGGAAAGAAATTCCGTTCCATTGGTCGACGTGATCGTCAGGAGACCGCCGGGGATGTCGAGGATGAAATTCGGGATGTATTGATCGGCAGTGTGAGTGATCAGCGCCCCATTTGGAGCGAGCACGGTGTTCGCATCCGCAGATATTTTAATTTCATTGTTCCCGCCCGAGGAGCGAAGCTCGATCGTCAGTCCTGATACAAGGCGCGGATATTTCGCAATACTAATGTTGATCGCTCCATCATCAGTACCAACGGCTACAGAGCCATCGGTGTCAACTCCATCACCGGCATACGCGCCCGCAAAAATCACAAGCCGCCCGCGGTCGGCCAGGGATTCCAGTCCGGCATGAATCGTCGCCTTCGGCCCGGAACCGGGAGGCACGTCCGCTGGGTTGGATCCAGAAAAGGAATCTGAACCGTAAAGGGCGTCAACGAAAACTACTGAGAGCTGCGCGCGTGCGCCGCAGAACGCCACACCAAGTAGTACGAAAAGAGTAATGAATCGATGGGTCATGCGTGGAGATTCCAACCGTCTGTTGTGCAGTCGAGTTGATCAATCCCGGTCTATAAACAAAAAGGCAGTCCCTGCATCGGGGACTGCCTTCTTGCTCAATGCATTACTTGTGTCTGACCGACGATGCATCGGTCTCTACAAGTCCTACTTCAACAACGTCATCTTCTTTGAGGCAAGGAACGAACCGGCACTGACACGATACAGGTAGACGCCCGAGGGCATGCTTACGCCTGCATTGTCTCTGCCATCCCAGGAGACCGAGTAAACCCCGGCGCTCTTGGATTCGCCAGCCATCAGGGTCCGAATCTTCACACCCAGCATGTTGTAGACTTCAAACGTGACAGGTGCTTCTTTCGGCAACGAGAAGCTGATCAATGTTGACGGGTTAAACGGATTCGGATAGTTCTGGCCGAGGTTGAATTCGGTCGGAATATTGTCGAAGTCCGCAACTGGAGTAATGCTAAAGCTCCACGTTGTGGAATCCTTCAATCCACCCGCATCCGCGAACACTGCTATCACTGATTTCAGTGTGCCATGAGGATCAGCAAACGTACGAGAGAAAGTGCTGTCGGCTCCGACACCGGTTTTCTCCAGGACGCCGTTGACCTTCCATGTATACGAGACTGCTCCACCATCCGGGTCTGTTGCACTGACCACAAAGTTCGTGGCCACGTTGCGCGAGATAACCGTCGGGTTTGCCGGCGTACGGGAGTTAAACACCGGTTTCCGGTTCACATCCGTCACAGTGATCTTCTGGTCAATGCTGTCTTTCAGCAAAGCATTGTCCGTAGCGTAGACCTTGAAGTTGTAGATACCGGCCTGAGTGTAACTCGGCGTCCAGGCAAGCACACCAGCGGTCGAAAGAGTTGCTCCGCTCGGCAGCCCGGCAGACGTGAATGTCACCGGTCCGGCTTCAGGGTCTGTCGCCAGATACGTGAACGATAGCGCTTGATTCTCGGCGACTGTCGTATCCGCCATCTTTTTTGTGATCGAAGGCTTCAGATTTGAGCCCACAGTGATTGTTCCACTTACACCTGCAACTGCGGGTGTGCCTTCATTGAACTGGAGCGCCGACAATGTGACTGCGCTCGCACCAGTCGCAACGACCGTCGCATTCAGATTGATCAGCGTTCCCACTCCGGTCAGTGCAGTGGTTCCCGCGACGGCGATCCTTATCTGCCCTGCCGTTAAAGTATTCACCACGGGTGCATTCATTCCCGACGAGATTGTGCCGGCAACTGAAGCGCCTGTGATATTGATCTTTGTATTATCATACGAAGCAGTAAACTGGTAGGAAATCACATTCAGACCGGTTACAGCTTCCACCGTCACCGGGATCACGAATGTGCCGCCAACGGCAGCTGCAGTTGTCACGTCAGAGACTTTCAGAGCAAGCGACGGAACGACTATCTGACCGTTCGTCAGCGTCACTGCAGGGGTCCCCTCGTTAAACTGGAAGCTGCTGAAAGTGAGGGCGCTAGTCCCTTTTCCAGCCATTGTGACATTGAGGTATATCAAGGAACCACTACCGGAAAGTGCCGACGTTCCAGCAGCCGCGATCGTGATCTTGCCAGCAACGCTCGTATTGACTACGGGAGCGTTAAGGGCAGCCGACAGCGTACCGGTTGTCGTGACACCGGCGATGGTGACAATCGCAGGATCGAATGATACCGTGGTTTGGAAAGAGACGGCGCCTTTTCCCGTAAGGTCACCTACGGTAATAGGAATCGTCTGAGTAGACCCAAAGCTATAGGTCGCGGTCGGTAGACTGACCGTCACCTGGGCGAGGCCAACGGCACTCACCAAGAGAAGGGTACTCAGCGCGATCGCCACTCTCTTTAAGAATATTCTTGAGTTTCGCATCTTGTCCCCTCTTGTGTTTTAGTGGTCAATGTTGATAGTGCAGCCCGCTCAGCCCCCGCGCCTCCGACAGGAGGCACGGGGCGAACGGATCGATTACTTAATCAACAGCATCTTGTGCGTCGCAACAAATGACCCTGCTTGAACACGATAGAGGTAGAGACCGGTGGATACTGTTTGACCCGCTTCATTCCGACCATCCCACACAACACTATAGTATCCAGATTTTTGCTCTTTGCCGACCAGTGTCCGAATCTTCTGACCCTGCAGATTCCAAATGTCCAGATTCACGTTCGCATCGTTTGCGATCTGGTATTTGATCGTCGTGCTGGGGTTGAAGGGGTTCGGATAGTTCAGCTGCAAAGCAAACTCTGTTGGGACAGCTGCGATCTCAACAGCACCGAGTGGCTGTGACGTCTCGTTCAGCATAACGTCTGCCGAGAAGTTGAGCCTGCTCTCCTTGTTCTTCAAGCGGACCATGACAGCCGCAACACTGCCGCTCGACAATGGCGTAGCACCAGCCATTGCGACCCGCAGTTCGCCATCAACGACGTTCCACTTCATCTCCCAACCTTCTGGAAGCTGAACATTCACAGCCTCAATTGTCATCAGGTTATCATTCACCTTTCCAGCCAATTGAACGGCGTAAACGTTTGCAGCATTCGCGAGGTTGAGACCAAGCTTCAAAACTTCAGCATCCTTCGTAACCTCAGGTGATGCCCAGCTGAGCGAACCAGCAGCTTCGACCGCATCGCGCTTGGCAAGGCTTTCATCCGCGCTGGCAGGGAGTGTGATCAGACCAGCCGCCGCCTGCAGAATCATGGCAGCATCGTATGCTGAAATTGTCCCATTGTTGCTTGCATCAGCCGCAAACAGTGCAGCGGCATCTGTAAGGATGGTGATTCCGGCAACATGCTGAAGTACGGGGGTGGCATCTGCTGCCTGAATTGTCCCGTTACCATCAACATCACCACGTACTCTGTTACGGTTGACAGTAACAACTGCCACCGTCGTGTCTGTCAGGAAGCCGTCGTTCGCAACGACTGTGATCGGATAGGTGCTACCAGCCTGAGCAAACGTCGGAGTCCAAGCAAGGGCTCCAGCGGCGCTGATCGTGGCACCGGTCGGCAATACACCACCGTTGCTGTAGACAAGCGCATCACCGTCTGGGTCGACTGCAATGTAACTGAAGCTCAGTGCCTCACCATTTTTCATGGTGGTCGCAGCAAGCTTCGCAGCACCAGTCGCCGCAAAGCTTGGCTTCCGGTTCACGTTGTTGACAGTGATGGTGATTGTCTTGTCAGCTGAAAGCGGACCGTAAGTATCTGTGGCACGGATCTTCACCGTGACCGTTGCGGTCGGTGTCGTCTTCGTTGCCACGTCATACGGAACTGTCCAAGCTAATGCACCCGTCGCTGCATTGAAGGTTGCGCCTGTGGGCAGAGTCACAGAACTCAGAGTCATTACATCACCCAGATCAGGATCAGACGCTGAGAAGGTCAGAGCAACAGCATCGCCTTCATTGACCGTCAGGTCGACTGGCGTCGCTGCAAATGCCGGTGCCTTGTTGATCTGACTGAAACTGAAGATTGATCCCTGGAAGGAGAGACCTCCAGTCGCATCGACGACTTTCACAGCCGGCCAATTGGCGGCAATCGTTGAGTTATCATACAGCACCGTGCCGGTATTGTTGTTCTTCTGCATGACCCACTGGTTGGTGACCAAACCGGAGTCTCTTCGCACAAACCGGAGGTTCTGAATGCCATCGGTTGCATAGTCAGTGTAGCCTTCTGCCTGAGCTTCCATATCAAAGAGATACGAAGGCGCCAAGGAGATATCCGACTTCACGAACCAGAAGAAGTCCGGATAATTGGTAATCACAAGACCACCCTCCCGAATCGGGAAACCATTGGCACCACCTGGTCGCGTACTGGCTGCGCTCACAGTGATGTTGACGGCACTTTGCGGTGCGGACTTGAAATAGATGCTATACGGACGATAGTAGCCCGGCGATGTCGGTATCGTTCCCACAGGGAATGTCACGATACTACGATCAACCGACGTCCCGGTCGTATTATTGATGTACTTCTTCACATTTCCGACGAAGTGTCCGAACGCGCCTGTCGCCAGCGTGCGCGTAAATCCTTGCGTAGGCTGGTTGGTTGACGGGTTGCTGCCCTGAATCAATGTCCACGTGAACGCGGTGCCGATGTTAATAACACCACTCGTGAATTGGACAACTCCGCCCGCACCCATCGTAAAGTTTCCACCTGCCAACGTAACAACTTTCGCAACGTCTGTGGCAGCCGTATTGTTGACTTGGATATTGATGCCAGGGGTGTCACCAATGTCTTGGAATGAACCATTAGCAGTACCCGCATCGATTCCGTTGGGCAATGTCCAACCAGCGGCCGGCACTGTCAGCGTTTGCGCAGCTGTTCCAGCGAAAATCAACGCTGGGTTTGTGCTAGCAGCTGCCGATAAGACACCAGAAATAAAGTTACCCGCAGTCAGCGTTACGTTTCCAGTGACTGTCAGCGTGCGTCCATTTCCGTTACCTACAACCAGCAATGAAACGCCGCCACCAGAAGCATTAAGCGTCAGGTTCGCCATCGAAAGATTTGAACCAAGATAGAGAACCGTGCCAGCACCGGAAACCGTCACCGTGGTGATGGCAATGCCCGTTCCACTCTGAAGCTCACTCGATGTCGTTGTGACATTATAGCCGCCGCTGTAGGTCAAGTTGTAGGTCGTGACGACCGGCGTGAGGACAAAGGTTGCATCCCCCTGCTTGACGATTGTGCCACCGGAAGCAATCGTCAACACCCATGCAGGTGTTGCCGTTACTTTATCCAGGCGACCCAGAAGCATATTCAGAGTTCCGTTCACTAGGACATTCCTGTCGATCGAGATTTTCGGACCGCGATCGATCGTCAGGTCTTTCAGCACCGTGGTTTGAGAAGAAATCGGGAACTCGTTGCCGACGACCATGTCATCAGCTGTGGTCGCCGCCTTGAGGGTTACAAGATCTCCACCCGGGCCAGCGCTTTCAAGCACAACGACCGTGTTTGACTTTGCAACCCGCGCTGTGAATGAATTAGCATCTATCTTCGTTATGATGAGGACTTTCGCGTCATAGTTCGCCTTGTCATTAGCCGCAAGAGTGCCACCAAATATACTGGTAATCGACATGACCACCAGATCTCCATTCACTAGACCATGGGCAGGGTAGCCGAATATGGTTCCTGCCGATGCTGGCGTATTCGTCGTAGCCGTCAATCCTCCAGCCACAAGGTCAACGCCGCTAAACGTGGTGCCAAGCGAGGAGTACTTAATGTTGACCTGGTTAGCGTAGACAGGCTTCTTGGTCAACGTTCCGTTCAGACGGTCAATGGTCGCACCATTTCCCAGCACCAGCGTGGTCGCCGATGTGCCTGACGCTGCATTGATCGCGCCTTTCTTCAGGTACAGAGTACCGGTGACGGTCAGAACGTCTAGATTGTTTGAGTTCGTTAAGCTCGTCGTACCGTTGAACGTCAAGTTTGTGATGGACGCAGCATTGTCGCTGCCCGCAGTATAGGTCGGTGTAGCACCAGTGAACTCGACGGTGCCAGTACTCGCGGTGATTGTGCCAGCGCCCGAGTTCGCACGGATATATGGTGTCGAACCCGAAAGCACGAGGCCGTTGGAGCCCAGAGAAAGAGACCCTAGGGTATGAGTAAAGACACCGCTGACTGTGATCAATCTTGCGCTGCCACTAAAAGTCACAGTTCCCGGTGAGTTCAGAGTGATGTTCGAGATCGACGCACTTGCGCCAAACGTCGCAGTTCCTGTTGTCGTGAAAATGACCTGGCCGGTGCCCGTAAAACTACCAGCCGCATAAGCATAGGAACCACCGATGGTAAAGTTAAAGCCAGCGTTTGTCACCGTGCCAGTAGTTTGCGTAAAGGCTCCAGATACTACTGCATCGCCACCCAACGTGAGGGCTCCATTGATCTCGAGGTTCGGGATCGTTGCCCCAACCAGGTTAAGCGGTGAAGTCTTCATTAGGAGCTTTCCACCACTAGACATCGTGTAGGTGTTCGTCGAAGCGTTGCCGACAAATCCTGTGGCGGTTGAAACTGTCAGAACATTCGCTCCGAAATTAAGGGCGCCCGTGGCGAAAGTAAGCGTCACGCCTGCCTTTGCCTCGATCGCGGTAGTCAACGTCAAGCTATTGCCACCGAGGGAGACTGCGCCAACGATAATCTGGTCAGCAGAAGTCGCACCCATACCGAGTGCGAGGGCACTGCCTGTATTTGTCGTGATAGTTCCCGTGAACGATTTCACGTTGGTAACTGTAACATTTGCATTGTTGCCGGCCATGAAATTGCCCACAATTGCCGGTTCAGCCGCAACAGTGCTTCCTGTGACAGTCGCGCTGCTGCCAGTTACCGACATGACGTCGGTGGCACTCGCAATGAATTTCCCTTTTATAACATGAGCACCACCCGCCTTCGACAACGCAAATGTCGCGGCGAAAGCGTTCGTGGGGATTCGCAAGCGAGCGACAGGTCCAATGATAAGATTACCACCGAACGTGGTATTCGCGGTACCTGACAGGTCCACATTGAACCCACCTGTTTCGCAATCCACATCGATGTTCCACGTATTGACCTGCGCCGTTAATTCAGCACCGACGGTTCGATCCGCAGTAAGCGTACCGGTGTATGTCAAGCCGTATGCGGTCAGAAGGGCATTGAACGTGCCCGATCCCACGAGACCAATCCCGGGGGCAACGTCGATATAGCGAACAATTGTAGCGCTCGTGCCTGTCGGACTCACGTCTTTTGTCGTGGCAACGTCCAGTCGACCAGAGCGAAGAGTCAGAACTCCGTCGAACTTGATGTTGGAGTTTGCCGTGACAACGTTCGGAGCACCAGCAACGTCAACTGTGATATAGGAGTATGTGCCGCCAGTTCCAAGCAGCGAGATACCATTCACAGCAGTGCCACCCACAACCGTATTGATGCCACCGAGCACAAGTCCACCACCGCCTGATGCGGTATAGCGGCCCGTCGTGTTGACGTTGAACGATGTGCTCGCTCCGTTCATGATAATGTTGTAAGTGCCGAGAGCAACAGTGCAAAGGTCGTTGATCACGATATTACCACTGGCTCGGAGAGACGAATTCAGCGTAACAGCACCCACGCCATTGTTAAACGTAACGTCTACTGCCTGGAAATTCGGGCCTGCGATGACGCTCTGAGTACCCGAGGTTCCCGCAAAACTCAGGAGGGATTTTGTGCCCGCGGTAAACGTCCCTCCGCTGCGATTCAGATCACCAAGAACCGTAAGCGTACCGCCAACGCCCGAGACATCAGTGTCGTTTGACAATGTGATGGTGCCGGATCCCGTCTGGCTTACGTTGGTTCCCGTCAAAACGATATTATCATTGACGGTGACCGATCCGTTCACAGTGAGCGTTGAGACGGTCGAGTTAGCTGAGAATATAACCGTCTTGGCCGCCTTAACAGTCAGATTCGAAAGGGTTCCACCATTGAACGTCATGTTTGCGATGGCATTAAGACCGCCAGTCGTCGCATTGATCGTTCCGGTATTTGTAAGCTGAGTCACCGCGCCAACCAAAGTCAGCGTGTTGGCGCCAAGCTCCAGCGTCTTTGTGCCTCCGCTAGCATTCGTAAGAATTCCATCGACTTCCGTGGCGCCTGTGATTGTCAACGATCCACTTACAGCCGAGGTATTGATCATGTCGCCGTAGATTGTCCCAGCAAGGCTCATTGCGCCTGTGCTGGAGTTTTCCACAGTAAGCGTAATGTAGCGATTGTTGACGGTTGCCGTTGAATTGGTTTCATCCGCAGCATCAGTCGGCGTGTTCATCGTTCCAAGCGCAAGGGTTCCTGCGCCAGTATTCTGAACTTTCATGACGACGCCGTAGTTGTTCAGCGTTGTGCCTCCTGTTGCAGTAAGGCCATCATTTGCAGGAGAGTTGAACGTAATTCCCTGAGCAAAACTAACAGCTGTTGTAGCACCACCGGCGTTTTCCACACTCAGGTACGGACCGCCCCCACCAGTTATGTAGTTTTTCGCAATGGTCGTTATTCCAGCCGTCGGTCCGGACCACGAAACGGGACCATTGAATGTCAGACTGCCGCTATTGGAATAGATCTGACCAAGGGCTGTTTGAGCACCATCAGCGTCACTATATGCAAGCGTAACGGCAGTGCCCGAACTGAACGTAAAATTGCCCGCTGCCGAGTTGCTGATGTCACCTTTGCCCATAGCAACCGTCGTGCCGTTGAAATTGACGTTGCCGGCGCCTGTGTTGGCAATATTGTTGTTGGTTGTCGTGACTTTCCCGTTGAATGTCTTGGTCCCCGCGCCTGCGAGGGCGAGGTTACCAGTCTTCACGGTCAAGTCACCGTTGAATGTAACAGTGCCCGACGTAACCGTGGCACTTGCGAACGTCATTGCGGTCGAACCGAAGTTGACAGCATCGGTAGCAAGTGTTCTATTTACAGTCAGCGTGCCAGCCTTGTAGTCACCCAGGGCTGTTTCGCCGCCAGCATTGATCGTGCCCGTTCCTATGTAGGAGAGGGACACAGCATCTGTCGTGGCGCTCTTTTTAGGGCCAGCGTTGGTGAATCCACCGCCGCCATTAATAGTGATGAGTGTACCGCTCACCACCACCCACGTCGAATTAGACGCGAAATTGACGAAACCGGCAGTGAGAGTGACATTGCCAGCAGAGAACGTAATGTACTCTGATGCAGGACTAGTGATGTTGACCGTCGCACCGGCGAGGTTCATGACGAAGCTGCCAGAGGTCAGGTTGATCTTCGTGTTGCTGTTCAACGAGACGAGTTGGATCGTGAATCCAGTCGTGATGTTCGGGCAATTCGCCGCGTTGATCGTGAGGCTAGTGGCCGCGTTGTCGAAGCCGTTGTAGTCTCCCGCGACGAGCACGAGCGTACCGCTATTTGCGACAACCTTGAGACCTTCTTTGATCGTCGCTTTCGGTCCCGTACCTGCGGGATTGTTGGTGGCATTCGCCCCAGTGTAGCTGTCCGAACCGTTCGTGACGTCGACATAAACCGTCGACAACGATGTCTGGGCAAAACCAGACACAGTCGCTATCAAGAACAGTACGACGAGAAGCGCACCAAACTTGAAGAGGTTTCTTGTGTTCATTTGTTCCTCCGATTAAAGATGGATTAGGATTACTGCAACAACAAAAACTTTTAACTCACTTGCTTCTACTTCTTACTTATCATACTTACATACTCAACTGCTTTTTGCACCTACTACTCATTTACTTTCTCACCCACTTTGCCCCCGTGCCGGGAAGTCACGAAGACAACTTCCTCATTCACTCGTCTCATCTGCACGTTGCAGACGTGCCGAGCAAATCGGTTACGTTACGAAGAATCGGTAGCAGCACGCTGCATTATCACGCTCCTTTGGTAGTTTGAAGTGCGAGTGAATTGTTCAAAGTGGGGAACGACAAGTATCTGTATACAGTGCGAAAGTGTATCAAAGAATTCAGAGTGAGTGGTGATTGGTTAATTGGTTAACTTGTTAATTGGTCAATTCCCTTTTTATTACCTAGCGTACAGATTAGAGCCGCGATTACACAGAGAAAACCGGTGCTATTATGTGGCGCCAATATATAAACATTCTGGAATGTTGTCAAGTGTTTTTTTAACCGACTACCAGTTTTTCTTATATATATGAGTCGGTTGTACGGCCCAAGGACTTCATGCTGGGGAACAGGATCAAGTTCTTGAAACCATCCGCCTGACTCCTCCCTACTATAGTAGTAAGTGAAGAAGAAGCCAATCGGTTTGAGACCAGACCCCGGGGTGGATCTGAGCTCTGTTTTCGCCCTTCGACTCCCCCTCGACTCGCCACGATAACAAGCATCGTGACTTCCGCCAAAAAGCATGGCGGACAAGTGCTCGGGATCGCTCAGGGTAAATCCAACGTCAGTTTTTGGGGAACGGCGTTGGCACTTGACAGTAGATATGACGGCACCAATATAGAAGAGCGTGGGGTGAATGTCAAGAAGAAAATGATGGGATGATGGATGATTCAGGGGATTGTGAGGTATGTCAAGCACCAGGAACCAGTCGAAGAAGCAGGCTGATAGCAGCCTTTTCTCTTAAGAGAGGACAGCGCACTTCTAGGGGAAGCGTCGTCGCTCAGCCGATAGCCGTAGCGCGGCGGCAGAATCCGCATGAGCTTTCACAATATCGCCGAGAATTGAATTAGCCCTTGCCCTCTGGACAAATGCATCCACATTATCAGGCTGCAGAGCAATAGCCCCATCGAGATCTGCAACAGCATCCCGGGGTCTTTTCAAGTCAATGAACGCGATGGCTCGATTGGTTAGTGCTTTGCCATACCGTGGATTGCACCTAAGTGCCGAGGTAAACTCCCGAACGGCATTTTCACTTTCTTTCTTGAGCCAGTACGCATAGCCCCGGTTGTTGTAAGCCTCAGCATAGGTCGGATCGTTACTTACCGCGCTACTGAGGTCGGCCAGTGCGGAATCAAGTTCTCGCTTCATCAGGAAAGCCGATCCCCGACTGTAGAAAATCCTTGAAAGTGCAATGGAAGAATTCGTTCCAAGGCCGATCGCCTTACCGCAGTCGGCAATCGTTGCATCAAAGTCACCCAAGATCAAGTTGATGCTTGCCCTATTCGCGTATATCTCGACCAGAGTCGGGTCAAGCCTTGAAGCTCTGTCGAGGTCAGCATGGGCAAGTTCGTACTCCTTGAGATCGGTGAATGCGCGGGCCCTATTGACGTACGCTCTCGCTTTCGTCGGGGCCTTTTCGATTACATCACTCCACAAGCTTAGGTCGTTTTTCCAAACCTTGTTTCGTTCGAAAGCCATTACGCCGCTGAGTGAAATGAGAGTTGCGAGACCAATGACCTTGACCGATCTCGGGAGGTACTTGTCCAGGGCAATTGCACAGCCAGCTGTTGCGAAAACAAATCCAACCATGGGCAAGTATAAACGATGCTCGAATATGAAGTCCTTCAATGGGATGATACTGGACTCGGGCAACAATGTCACAACGAACCAGGCAATCCCAAAAGAGATCAGCCGATGATGCTTGGACATTGTGATTGAAGCAATGATCATGATGCCGAGGACCGCAAGCCCAGCAAGCATCTCGATATCGAGAAGCTCCATTGGCGGCGAGACCACATACTCGAGACTTTGATGGATCGGCAGGAAAAGCAGCCTGACGTAGATGAGCAACACTTTCAACTGTGTTGCAGAATAGAGGCTTCGAGATATCGTTGTCGTATCGACGAGTTCCATCAATCCACCGTAGATGAGGCCGACGATGGCCAAAGCGAAAGCGGCCCCAATAGCGCCGACAAACCTCCAATTAAGGCCTCTTACGCCCCCAAGGAAGAACACATCGTAGAGCACGAGGGCAATCGGAAGTGTATACACAATTTCCTTCGAGAACATCCCGATAAACGCCATCAGCGCGCACACAGCAAACCAACCCAACCCGCGCATGAAACTCCCGGTTGTGAGCTGCACAAGCCTCCCCTTGATATAGAAACAGGCAGTGAGGAGATAGAAGAACGTACCAAGAAGCGCAGCCCGTTGAACGATGTACGTAACGGCCTGGGTCTGGACAGGATGAAGCGCAAAAAGTAGGCCTGCCAGCAAAGGGATCGAGCGCATCGTGGTCCATGGCTGCCCTTTCATAGACGGCGCCGCGGCTGTCAAGCGTATGAGCCACCAAACAAGGATTCCATTCCCGATGTGAAGAGCGATATTCACGACGTGAAAGGAACGGACTCCAAGTCCGAAGAAATGGTAGTTCAGGGCAAACGATAAATAGGTAACAAAACGTTTTGCCCAATTAGACCAGAGCTCACCGAAATTCCCGAGACTGCGTATGGCGGAATTGGTCAGAATTGAATCTTGGTCATCAAAATGGAAGGAGGCATCGATGGTATTGGAGTATGCCAAACATGTCACCACACCAATCATCAGCACTTGGAAAGCTGGTTGAGATAGGAAAATCCAGATTGATCGAACCGAGCCATCCGCTGGTTTTTGCTCCCTCTTTTGGGACGGCAATCTGGCGGGATTTTGCACTTTCCGACCACTAGGACTCATGGTACTGTCGGGATTTTGGGGTGCATTGCATTGGTCTGGTTCTGCAAGAGAGCCAACTCCTGTGCCAGGTTTTTCACCTGCGTCGTAAGTGCCGAAATTCTGAGTGAGAAATAGAGGCACAGAAGGAATATGAAAATCAGCGCCATGAAAAAGAGCGTGTTGACGGGAAGAGCGATGCCGACGAACTCACTGAGTACAAGGAGGATATCGGACCAGAGCGCAAAGAGCACGAAGAAGAATCCGGTGATCAACCAGATGAAGGAATACTCTTCCCGGAGTTTCCTTCTCCGGACAAGCTCAATGATGCCGAAGAAAATGAGAAGTCCGAGGACGATGACAAATATCTGAAGGCGCTCAGTCATAGGATTGTCCTTTCCAGCAGGTTGTCAAAAAGCAAACCGCCAAGTCCCGCTCTCGGATTCCGCTCATAAGCGGGATTCAGAAAGCGAAACCGCGGAGAGCGCCAAGAAAGTATTAAGATGGTCATTCTCTATGGAATCTTGAATCTAGTTTTTTCTTCGCCGCCTTAGCGGTTCATTTTATTGCTGTGAAACTCGATTTTCAACAAACTGCTAATTGCTGTCTGCCGACTTCTTGCGGAGCATGATGACGAAGAGTGATATCATCATTTTGATCGAATAAAACAAGGGGGCCAGCCCCGAATGCTGCGACGTTCCGCCGAGTCGCGGGTCAACTCTGAATGGAATCTCTTCGATGCGAAATCCAGATCTGTGGATCGTGAGAAGAAAATCTGCGTCGGGATAGTCGAAAGCATACTGATCCTGGACACAGAATTGCAGCACCGTGGACTTGAGAGCCCGGTATCCCGAAGTAGGATCGGTCAACTTCTCATTGATAAGGAATGAGAGGATGCGGGCGAAGAGCTTGTTGCCGGTTCTGCGGATGGCCGACATCCGTTCTTCTGATCCCGTAAGAAACCTCGACCCGACGATCAGATCCGCTTCCGTTTCCTTCAGCTTCGATGTGAAAGCAGGAAGGAACTCAGGAGGGTGCTGACCATCGGCATCAAGTTGTATCACATATTTGAACCCTTCCTGCACAGCATATTTGTAGCCAGTTTGGAGAGCCGTTCCCACGCCGAGATTGAACGGATGACTTACGACTATGGCCCCTTCCTCACGGCTGACATGCGCTGTCCGATCGCTCGAACCATCATCGATGACAAGTATAGCCGACTGGCCAAGGAATTTTCGGACACCCCTGATGACTTCCCCAACACGTCCCTCCTCGTTGAAGGCGGGTATCAGGACAAGAATTTCGCGTTCAGAAATCATCGTTCACAGTCTTTCTGAAGACACCATGTTCTCTATGATATCATCGTTACTTCTCATCCCCCAAGGCCCCGCCCCTGCGCCGAATGAGTGGCTTGCCGGTCCCCTCAGGCCTTTCAGCCATTGGAAGGATACCAAAAAAAGGACAAGCAACAAGGAGATCAACAAGAGGCCTTCGACCGGTGGGAGAATGTGCACAATCTTTCCAAAGTCGGATTTGATCCAAAATTGATCGTGTCGCTCGAATCCAAGAATGAATGAGAGTCTCCCATGTACTTCTGTTACGACAGATCGATTCGTCGCAATGTCTGCCACGGTGACAATGCGTCCAACGCTCAGAGCGAGAAGCACGAGACCGGCGGCCATGGATGTGACCACCAGGGACAGAGTGCGAAAGCGCTTTTCGTAGTACGAGGACTCACTGGCGGCACTTTTTCGAAAGGCAATCAGGAGAGCAACGCCAAGTCCCGCACCCAGAATATTCAACACTATGTCATTGAAATCAAGGTAGTTCGTCTTCTGCGGGTCCATGGAAAACTGAAGAAATTCATCGGCAAATCCCGCAAACGAGGTGACAAGGAAGATAAGATTTTCACCCTGAAGCGACAGACCGAGTAGCAATGCCATGATCGTGTATTGAGGAAAATGGATCCGCTCGATGTTGTTGAAGATGAGCGTTCTGTCTGCCGCGTACATCATGAGCCCAACGACGATCCAGAATCCAATATGAACCACGGCCCCCTTCCCCGTCCTCCAAACGAGTATCATGGCAACAAGAAAAACAATGGACCCCAGAGCGAAGCTGCCGATATCTGCTACGAACTGCATGGTCTCGAAACCGTAGGGAATAATGAACTCTGCGTCCAACCAGCCTGAAAACGGATGGTGAGGGAGCGAGAGTGCCAAGAAAAACAAAAGAGGCAATAGGCGAAGAATAACGATTTTGAATCTCATCCTGCTTGTTGTGCCTTCTCCCTGTGTCCCGTGCGCAGATTTTGGAACCTCCAGTAGGCGCGATAGACATTAAGCATCCCAAGTTTCTTGAGTCCTCGGGCCATGATGTTTAGCAACACTGCCTTGCTATGATGGTAAGCGACGCTCGCAGGTGAAAAGTATGCGGCCCTCGCCCTTCGTACTTCATTCAATCCCAGCCGCCAATGTGTAGCGGAGATCCCGTCCAGTTCCATCTCAGCCAATACTGTCTTAAGAACATAAAAGGAGGCTCCCGATCGCCTGAACCTCAACAAAAGCTCGTAGTCCATCGCATAATTGTAGCCTTCGTCGAAGGGTCCATATCGTTCATAGGATGTTCGCTTGACGAAGGTCGTCGGATGATAGACCGATGTTTCCTTCTCCAAACGCGACGGAGATGAATTACACTCGAGCGGCGGGGCTCCTGCTTCTTTCAATCGAATGGAGCCACAGAAGACGTCAGTTCGGGGCGAGGCGAGATAGGCATCGACGACCGCCGCGGCAGCGTTCCGCTCATAGAGGTCGCCGGCGTTCAACAAGCCTATGATTTCTCCTCGCGCTAAGGCGATCCCCTTGTTGAACGCGGCAGCAATACCTTTATCTAGTTCGCTTACCCAGTAATCGATCGTGCTTCCGAGACTTCGCAGGACATCTACGGAACCATCATCCGACCCTCCATCGATCACGATGTACTCGATGTGGTCATAAGACTGGCTTAAGACGCTCTCGACTGTGCGTTTGAGCCGGTCCTTCCCGTTCAGAACGACCGTTATAATACTCACGAGGGGACGCCCGGGTACGGAGGACTTGCACCCACCGTCCAAATTCTTTCCCCCTTCGAGGCGTGGAAATCCGGATGGATTGGTTGCGGTCATTGGTTCGGTTTCGGGTTATCTGACCAGGCGGGCATCGAGCACTCTGAAATTAAGAACACGCGGATCCCTCCCGACGGGAATTCCGGTTCGATCGACACGGAGAGTGACAATGTTTTCTTTGGAGTTCATCCTAGGGAGCGCAATCTCCACTGATTTTCTCTCGGCAAGTGCGACCTTGTCAATCTGAAGACCGTTCAGTAGCACCTCAAGCATCGGTTCCTGTCCACCGAGTGCAGGCCCCTTCTCGATCGTCAGCTTCAGAACCCGGGACTCGTCCGAAGGATTGAAGATGAGCAATTGAGCGTCGTTATTCACCCATCGGAGTACTTGCGGTCCGTCATGTTCAACGGGGTTCCAGTTGTTGCCTATCAAGAGAAGATCTGACGTGTCCTTCCACGTTGACGAAGTTTGCGCAAGCACTTCCCATGACCGACGCGGGATGATGTCGGCAGGGGCGTTCAGGATCTTCATTGATTCCGTCAGATACCGGTCTTCTGAGATGCCGATCAGAGCTACGCGGTAGTTCAGGTATCGCTCTTCCCAGGGGAGAAAGTTGCGCCCCTTCTCCAGGGTTAGGAATCTTACTTCATTCACTCTCTTGAACAATGCAGGGATTTCGAATCTGATGGACTGGAGACCACCGACGAGTGTGCTATCGAGCAACGTTCCGTTGACGAAGACGTAGAGCCAGAATGGATGGTAACCGACACCCGGCCCGGGTTCCACACAAAAACTCAACACAGCCCTTTCATTCGCAGGATTGATCAGTTCGAGTGTGACTTTGTCACGCACCCAGCGAAACACATGGTCGTTATAGATCTCCGGATATTGCTCACCTTGATAGTAGGTGTCAACGATGAGCTTGTCGTGTTCCCGCGCCTTGAGGAGTCGAAAGTAGTCACTCTTCCAAACAACGGAGTCCTCTACCTCTTCTTTCATGAGAATATCTTCAATTCCTTTGACGCGGAGCTCGTATGAAAAAGTCCGTGCTACTGAGCGGGGAGGCGGAAATCCATGGCTGTGAAATACGTACTCTAAAACGTTCTGCATGTCGAATTGCGGAAGGTTGAAGAATACTCCTTTGGTGACATAGGGTGCCAGACCCGATAGATCGGTTATCGTCAATTCATTTGCATTGTACCGCCGAGATACGATATCGACGTTGTAGAGTGTGACGTAGATCAGGTTGGCAATGGCAAAGAACCCGAAGACTGCCACGACAGCGGTCTTCTTTATGGCTTCGAGACGGCAGAAGTTCGGGAAATGAGTCCGGAGAATCAATCGTTCTCCGCCAATTACCAGAGGAATAATCAGCAAGAAATAGTTCGTGTAGTAGAATTTGTAGAGATAGTACGAGTCAACGATGAAAAACTTCATGAACAAGAAAATAATAGTCCAGGAGACAACGTAGGAAGCGAAAAACATGCCCGTGGTTTTGAACTGACGGATCAGATGCCTCAAGCCGACGGCAATGACTAGCACAAGGCCTGCGACCAGGAAATAGCCAGCTTCAAGCAGCATTGGTATGTTCAGTTTTGCCGGATTTGCGATGCTGCCAAACGGGATGCTGGACGGAAGGATGCCCCAGTAGATAAGTATCACCTCTTTGAAATGTGAGATAGCCCATGCCCTGTAGGTTGCACTGGCCCTAATGCGTAGCGGTCCCGCGATTTCCCATCCACGTTCAATGAGGAGATATCCCAATCCAGCCAGAATCATTGTGAGGAATAGCGCCATCGCCGCCCACCACACCCTGCCCACATAGCCCGGCGGAATCGCAACAAAACTTCTCAACGAGTTTCGAAACGACGGTGACATCTCCCAACGATAACGAACGGCACTGAGACTTGCGGTGATCACGAGGGGGATCAAGGTAAACCCAAGCGGAAAAACGTAGGTATGTATCACGACAAACATGAACATCACGAATGCAGCGATCTCACCTGGAACGGCTCGCCTCCTGTGAAGCGCTGAGAGCGCAAGCCCAAGGATAAATGGAATGAGTGCGGCAAATATGGTCGATCCCTCATGTCCGGTGAAAAGGGTCGAAATATATAAAGATCCCGTCGACCCAAGAAACGCCGATAAGAAAGAGAGGCGATGGTTGAGCTTAAAACCGGATCGACACAAAAAGTAGATTCCTGTGACCTGGATAAAGATCATCAGGAGGCTTTGCAGGTAGAAGACGTTCATCCTGTCAAATGCCTGGAGTAACATAGACCAAAACGCCAGGCTTGAGTACTGATACCGTATAAGGGGATCAAGATACGAGGCCACGTTCGCCGACTGGTTAAGAGCTATTGCATCCCTGCCGTACAGCCCGTCGAAAATGTCCTCGTTCGCGCTTCCCCAGAATCCCTGCCAACCGGAATAGAAGAAACTCCACCCAACGAACACGACAATACCGAACGCCAGGAGGTATACGGAAATTTTTGCGTAGAATTGTTTTCTGCGCCATTTGGACTGTGGAGATTTCCGGGAATTGAAGCGAATCAAAAGTGGCTGCGAAACAACATATGCTATGTTCAGCATCAGGCAAGCCACGAGGGTAAGGATGAACGATTGTTGCGCGGACCGAAGAACGATGTACGATTCGGAAAAGAGGAGAACCGTCAAGCAGAAGCCGTTCACCAAGATGAGGTATTGGCGAGTGCTTTGGCCCTTGAAGAGGAAACCGGTAATCCCATAGCCGGCGAAGGAAAGATATGCAAGGCTTGCCAGGAAATAGAACGCAACAATCATTGGTTTTTTCGCAAATAAGTATCTTCACCTTCGCACGGGGAGACTTCACACGTTTTCAGCATCTCGTACTCGGATGATTAATAGAAACAGAACATCCAACCGCTCGAGCGTGTAGTTGATTGGTTGAAGTCGTGGCCCCTCAATGATTTCTTGCGCAGAGGGAGAATCAGGGTCAAGCAGAGCAAGGACTATTAATATTTGTGCTGATATTTCCAGCTCGCAGTTCTTCCCCAAAAACGCTGCTGCCTTCACCACGCACATCCCCCGGCAGCGGCGTAACAACGAAGCGGTAACGCCCGATCTCATCCAAACCCCTACCGCTTTCTCCTCTGTGGTTGAAGAAAGAGCACCTCTTAAATGAAACCGAATGTCCTCTTGATGAGGTAAGCCCATGTTCTCCATTCATAAGGAGAACCAAATCTCCTCTTGCCCCAACGAAAGTTATACGAGAGTTGCATGGGGGAATTGAGGATCTTGAAAAGAGCTACGAGCCATTTTGTCTTTCTATTGCGATTTACAAATTCCGTTGAGAAGAAACGGAATCGAGCCATCGAGGCGATTGTCCGGATTCGTTTTAGTTGTTCACTCGTGAGCCATTTATGCTTGACTCTGTATTGGAATTCCCAGCGACCCCATTCCTCAAGTGACTTCGGAGCCTCAAAACCATTGCTGAGAGCGTCATCATACATCGGGGCTCCGGGGTATGGTGTGTATACAAAAATGCCGTTGACCTCCGCATCGGGGTTTAGTTTGATGATCTTGTCGTAGAGAGTGAGCGTGTCTTCGATGGATTGATCTGTCTCTCCGAACGAGCCCAGTATGAAACTCACCGCCGGCCGAATGCCGACCTTCCGTGTGCGAACCATCGCGGATGTAATCTGGTCAACGGTGATCTTCTTCTCCATGTACTTCAGGATATCAGCGTTGCCCGACTCGGCACCCATCCAGATCTGTTCCATTCCCGATGCTTTCAGTTTTGGCAGGAATGAGTCTTCAAGCCGGGAAAACGAGTCGAACCTACAAAATCCAGACCACTTGAAATTTGATCTGCGTTCTACGAGCATCTCGACGATTTTCACATCACGGTCCTTTTTTATAAAGAACTCATCGTCGACTGTTGCGAATTCCTTCACATCGTATTTTTTTTGCAGATAAAGAAGTTCATCTACGACCATCTCCGCGGGCTTCGGTCTCCACCTCAGATTATTGAAAACCTTGTTGTAACAGAAGCCACAGTTGAATGGACAACCACGGGATGACTGATAATCGAACGTGTGTCGGACTCCAAAATATCGATTGATATCGACCAGTTCATACGCCGGAAGATCCACCTTTCCAAAATCCAAGAACGGTCTATCGGGATTCTGAACTACCGTGCCGTCTTTTCCCTTGAACACTATGCCTTGAATGCCTGCCAGACTGTTTTCGCCGAGGCCTTCACTTTCTAATACTTGTACCAACTCCAGAAACGTTTGTTCGCCTTCTTGCTTGACGATCACATCTACGAGCGGATTTGAAACCGTTTGTTCGGGAAACGTTGTCGGGTGAATTCCCCCCCAGACGATCGGGATTTGAGGATGCTTGCTTCGGACCCACTGGGCAGCATCCAGCGCGTTGATGATTTGGCCACCGGTGAGTGTGCTCATACCGACACATATGTCGTTGGAGAAGTCGTGCTCCTCGAATTTATCGAGTCTGAGATCAAGGATCTTGACGTTGTAACCCCGTTTGAGAAGGGGGGTAGCGACAAACAAAATTGGTAAAGGGAGCCGCAGCGCCACATGGCGACCAAGCCAACCCCTACGCAGTCCTGTCATTTCCCCCTGGCCAGGGTAAATTAAGGTCAACTGCTTTTTCGTGTTCACAGTTCTATCCCTCCTTCGCGAGTTGATGTAGTGGCAATTCTGTCTCGTTCAGCTTGATTCGTCAGAAGCAATGCAAACGCTTTTACCATCCAGGCATCTCCCCAACCAATGTAGTCGCTTTTGTCGTACGAGCCTGCGTTGTACATCCTATAATAGAAATACCCTTCCGGGTCAGACATGTGGTCGAGTGTCCAGCAGGCAACTTTGCCGGCGAGCGATGCGCAACGATCATCGTAGAAAGACAAAGCCGCGAGTGTGATAATCGATTGAGCGCAACTATGAATGTCAACCGGAAATAACAACTCATCAGTATACTTCGGAAACCCACTCTCAAGAAAGAAATGAGCAAGATAGTAATCCAGTCCCTTCTTCAGCGACTGTTCGAACGGGAAATCCGGGACACTCGATCGTATTGCAAGTAGGTACTCAAGGTTATCCCCGGTGTGGTAGTTGTCGACCGCGTTGATGAATCCATCAAGGTGCGACGAGTAATGCCAGGCCCCATCTTCGCGTTGATGCACAATTGTGAATTCGGCAGCAGCCAAGCAAGCGTCGAGGTATCGATCTGTTCGTGTGTGTTTCCACACCCGGCTGAGTAGGGCCCCACAGTGAAGATTCACATTGAGGACATGCGTACGGTCATACGGGGTATAACTAAAAGCGATCTGCCTGTCGTTGATCCGATCGATGTTCAGGTTTTCGAGGAAGAAATCGCAACAGCTTTTCGCCACGTCCAAGTACTGCTCGTTTCCTGTCAGTTCAAAAGCGTCGAGGAAGCCAAGCCCATTCACTGCAGTGAGCGTCGATTGAGCCCCCCCCCCTGGAATGCGGCAATTGGGATTGACCATTTGCCAGACATACGGGATACCCCAGCAATATTTCCCGAAGTCCTGATTCGTGTGCTCCATCAGCCACCGAAGAGAATAGTCAATCTTGTTGAGGTACTCTTCTTCCGGCGCAAGCTTGTGAAGTTGGACATATCCTTGGACCAGGAGCCCCATTGACTTCGGATTGATTGTCTTCCGAACACCGAGCACCAAGCGAAGAAGCCGCATGAACGCTGCCGACTGGTAGATCGGTACCAGAAGCGTCTTGACATTCTTGCGGAATGAAGATTGGGTGGTCACCTTCGAGGCCACCACAGAAACCGGATCAAGGCGACTCGAGCGCAAATAAACCAGAAGTGGAGAACCCAGGACATCGTACGGATCATTTCCTGCGTGACCATGCCGTTCGATCCACTCATCCACCCTTCTCACGGCCTTCCAATATCTGTGAGTGGATGAGTCTTCGCGGTCGCTGTTGAGAACGCTTTGATTTCCCTGGATCACGCTACGTCCTTCAATACCGACTCGTAAATCGCTCTATATTGGTCACATATAGAATCTTCCGAAAAGCGCTCCTTTGCCCATTTCTTGCCGGCTTGCGCCAATCGTTCGCGGCGGTTGTCGTCTGTAGCAAGAGCACAGATGGCATCAGCGAGTTGCGGAACGTTTTTCGGCTCCACTAACACTCCATTCGATTCGTTGACAATATCCACGATGCCTCCCACACGCGATGCTATGACCGGCAGGCCTGCAACCATTGCTTCCAGAATGACTGCGCCGAATCCCTCTGTTCGTCCGTGACTGTCAACAATGGAAGGAAGCAGAAAGATGTCCGCTCCCCAGAGTTCATTCGGGATCATTTCGTGAGGAGTCTCGCCACGGAAAGACACGGTACCATCCAGTTCAAGCTCTTCCACGAGTCTTTCCAGATCCGACCGCAGCGGTCCATCGCCATGAATGCTCAACTGTACCTGAAGCTCCTTTTGCACGATGGGAAGAGCACGAATGAGAAACTCCACTCCTTTGAATTCAACCAGCCTCGCAACAACGATAAGCTTCAATGGTCGAGAGCGACGCGGGCGCTTCTTCAGGTCCGACGGGCGTTCAAACTGGAGCGTGTCAATCCCCGATCCGATCACGCTTGATCGAGGATGTCGCATCACCATTTCTGTCAATCGCCGCGTGTTCTCGCTGTTGTAGATGACGTAGCTCACTTTCGGCATCAAAAGTCGGAACGCCCCCCGCCAGAAAGCTGTGTCGGGATTCGTCCTCACGTTCACAATAATAGGCAAATTTCTGAGAAACCGTGCAGGCAACGCCACAAGAATCGTCGGCACCCATTGGACATGGAGAACATTGCATTCCTTCGAGACCCTCCAGACCTTCCAGGCGAAACTCAAAAGGAACAAAGGCAACAAGAACTTCGCCAGCCAACTTTGTCGAAGGTCATCGATCACGCCGGAAGTGGTCCCGATGCATTCATACCGGTCAGGCCACGCGTACCTGAAGCGTGAGATGCCAATGCCTCCCTCCTCTTCATAGGTCCGGCTATGTTCGTAGTGCTGTGTTACTACGCTCACCTGGCATCCAATCCGGCAAAGCCACCGGCAGAGGTTCCAAACCATTGGGCCGGAGAAATCCCCTTTCCACCTTGGGAATGCAGTAGAGACGACACAGACCTTGATGCGACCCTTTTCTATCCTCTCCAATGCTGCTCCAGATTACTTCGTTGAACCGATCTCAGCGAATTCGGCGGTGAGATCCGAGAGACTTGACTTCCGCGTCAAGAATAGATCATACCATATCTGAAAACCAACCATGTTCCAGAGAAACAAGTAGTGCCATTGCATTGAGCGGTGCGGTGGATACTCGATGATTGAGTTAATGAAATCGAAATTGAAAAATCCCTGTTTGACAATCCTCTCCCTTGTGAGCACGCGGCGGGCGGTCTCCTTGAGATCCCTCTTGAACTGGCGATACGGATCGAACGCAAACCCCCACTTGGGCTTATCGAAAACAAATTCAGGGACCAGGCCTCTCATCGCTTTACGGAAGATGTACTTTGTGGTCCGACCACGTATTTTCATCGAGTCGGGAATTGAGACGGCGAATTCAACCAGGTCCTTGTCAAGGAACGGGGCCCGCGATTCCAGGCTGGTTGCCATCGTCATGCGATCTTCGAGCCAGATTTGATCTGCCACGAGTTTTTCGCTCAATTCACAATGCATGACTTGAGAAAGCATCTGCATTTCATTGTTTGGGAAATACCGCTCGAAGTGCGATCGTATCGTCCATTGCCTCTGACGCTGGGCAAATGCCGGACTGTAAATCTTGTCATACATGGCATCGTCACCGTCCCAGACGTTGCGAAGAATCAAATAATAGCGGGTACGATCCCCAACGGAAAGAAGCATCTGGAGACCCCGCCTGTACTCGTCAAGACTCAACTTCCCACTTCCGGTTTGCAGCGCAAACACTTTGTGGCTAAGGCTTGTCATCATCCGCTGGAACGATGGAGGAATATGCCGGTGGGCGGATTGTAATGGTTTCACATACAAATAGTTTTCGTATCCGCCGAACAATTCATCCCCCCCTAATCCGCTCAACGCCACTTTCACCTGCTCACGTGCAAATTTTGATATCAGGTACATTTGAATTGTGTTCACTTTTGGTGTTTCCGCGAACCAAACAGATGTTGGGAGAAAACGAAGAGGGTTGGCATCAGTCATCAACTCGTGATGCTCCGTGCCAAAGTACTCAGCGACCCTGCGTGCGTCCTCGTTTTCATCGGTCGGGTCGTTGAAGCCAAGGGTAAACGTCTTGACTCGCTCCCCTCCCATTTCGCTCATCGCAGCCACGATGGAACTGGAATCGATTCCTCCCGAGAGGAATACTCCGAGTGGGACATCGCTGATGAGTCTGCGCCGGACGGCCTGTTTGAACAGATGCTGAGTCTTGCTCACGATGTCTTCCTCGGAAGAACCAACCGGTGGAGGAAGCTCCAGAGTCCAGTAGCGTCGTTTGACTATCTCTCCGCGGCTGAACTTCATCATATGCCCGGGGAGCAGATTCAGTACGTCTTTGAAGAGAGTCTTCTCTCCCGGGACCCATCGGCAGTTCAAGAAATAATGCAGAGCTTCAAAGTCAAGATCAGGATGGAAGTCGCTGCACTCCATGATTGCCTTGACTTCCGAGGCAAAGAACAATCTACCGGCATCGTACCAGTAGAACAATGGCTTCTTGCCCAGGTGGTCTCGTACGAGGACGAGGGTATCTTTTCGATCGTCCCAGAGAGCCACCGCGAACATCCCCAACAGATGCTCAGCGAATGCGTCCCTGTATTCTTCGTAGAGATGTACGATGACTTCCGTGTCGCTTTTTGATTTGAAGATGTGCCCCTTCTTCGCAAGTTCCTCCCGCAGCTCGAGAAAATTGTATATCTCGCCGTTGAAGACGGCCCAGATCGTTTCGGTCTCATTAGTCTTCGGTTGGTGCCCGCCTCCCAAATCAATGATGCTTAAGCGCCGGTTGACAAGTGCGACCTTTTCAGATCGATAGAATCCCTCGTCATCGGGCCCCCGATGCGCCAAGGCATGGGACATCCGTTCAAGCAATTTGGTGTCGTTCACCCGGCCGACATAGCCAGCGATTCCGCACATCCTAGCCCCTCTTTGTAGCTGTCGTGATGAGATCCCACCCTACTCTCCTTGCCAGGATTGGGATCAGAGAAGACATTCGTAATTTACTTAAGACGAACGCGACCTCTTCGCTCAAGTGAGTGAGCGCGAACTGTATGTTTGTGAAACCCGCTGCCGTGAACATAGCGAGCGTCTGGCGCCGCGAGTATGTATGAATGACGGGGGCGTGCAATGTCGCCGCCTTGCCGGTTTTCAGGAATTGGGCGGTGTGTTTATCTGCATATCCACCGAGCATTCGACGCGCGAGCTTCAGGAAAGCCTGCTCATCGCCGGTGACCCATGTGAGGACCCGGTTCGCAAGCCTGGCTGACGCCTCTATGAGTTTCGTCAGGCTCCACGTGTAGTAGTACATCACAAGAACAAATGACCCGGATTTCACAACCCTTGCAATCTCCCGCACGCATGCAGCTGTGTCCGGAGAATGATGAATGACCCCAAAAGAATAAACGAAATCGAATCGATCGTCAAGGAAAGGGAGGCTCTGGGCATTACCGAGCACCAGATCGACCTTATCCGAAAGCCCTTTTCTGCGAAGGCGCTTCTGTGCGAGCACAATGGAATCGAACGAAAGATCCAGCGCAACGACATTTGCACCATTCTCAGCGAAGCGATAGGTGCAAAGACCCTGTCCGCAGCCAACTTCAAGCATCAATTGAGCAGAGTGTCTCTCGTATCCGGCAAAGGACTCCAACCAGGGGTGACTTTCGCGCCGCCATCTCTCAAGCCCTTCCATCTGTTCTTCGTCAGTGTCCCATTTACCTGCAGTCGGACGATCACTCCAGAATGTCTGCACTTCGCGAAGCAGCGCGTTTCCTGACTGTGATGTTGACTGGACTCTCTGCGGAATCGCTCCACGTTCCGTCCAAAAGCGTCTGACAGGCTCGATCCTGTCCAGCAGTTCGATTTCAGCGATGAATGCGATCTCGTCGATGATGGGGAATTTCTGGTGACAGGCTTCACAGAGGAGCCACCCGTCTATGATGACCTTTTCGCCGTTGCCGAGCGTTCGGTCATTGAGCGATTCCAGCCGAAGGACAGATCGGTCCACAGGGCAACAGAGCAACGATGTCAGTTTTGTATTCATTTTTCGACACTCGATCCTGTCTGTTCCTGGTGGTCTCGGCCCTTGAACTTGGACCAATCCCGCATGTTCAACGCCAGGAGCGCCAACGATGTCAGGATCGTTAGCCCTCTCGCAACGAGGAATGAAGAAAGCCCAACCTCTGCAGACACGCCGACAGCTTTCCAGAGAAAGACCGCACTGAGTTCCTGAGTTCCGATCCCGCCTATCGTCACCGGTAAGTACGCTACCAAACTGATTGCGGGCGCCGTCGTGATCATCGCCTTGAACTCTACCGCGTTGCCGATCATTCGGAAGGTGATCACCCAAATGAGCGCAATCGTACTCTGAACTACAATTGTCAGAAGAAAGTTCAGTATGACGAATTTCTTCTGCTGTCTATAGGAATCCAATGCATCAAGGACGTCTCTCGTGATCTTCCGAATCCTCTGGGATCGGAAATATATCACGATGAGAACCGTCGTAATCAGGAGAGCGAGCAGCACTACGACGAAGTACGACCGAACCGCGAACTTGGGCCCTAGCACGATCTGCAAGTCCAGGAGTTTGAACGCCCGAAGTACTCCCAGGACTCCTAACGCAGCTGCGACAACAAAGGTGTTGAGTTTGTCGATAAGAAGAGCCGAGACCGATCGGGACAATAACACCCCATCCTCTTTTTTCAGGTTTAAAGCGAGCGCGATCGGGGCTCCAATTTGCGCCGGCGTGAAATATCCGAGAGATGTTGCTACTATGTCATATCGAAGGAGCGTCAAGTAGCTCACACGAGTGTATGGTCGCAGGAGAAGATGGATATTGAGAGCACCGAGAGCCAGACAAAGCAGGTAAGCGGCCAGCCAAAGTGGAACGAACGCATAATTTACTTTGGCGAGCACGGCTAAAATTGCGTTCGGTTCAACAATGTAGATCAAATAACCCAGGATCGACAACCCAACAATCAGCCGCACTATTCGAACGGACACTTGTACTTTCCTCATCTTACGAAGCCTCTGGCCAAATCAACGCAGGTCGCGCGAGGCACCTCCGAGAAATCGGAAAGGAGAGATCTGAGCGCTCTCGCCATCCACGGGCCTGCGTGACGGGTGAAGAGCCTCTGATAGACAGTCAATCCGGTGATAACAGGAGGCGTAGTAAATTCATATGGATGAAAGTAGTACAATGAATCGCCCGTCCTCAATGAATGCCTCAAGGCCAACGTCGTCCAGGATTGACCCAGTACGCGCGTTGCGATCCCCGTCGCAGCCGGCAATCTCAAGTAAGGAAACACAGGAATAGGAATCTCGACAAGGGGCCCCGTTCCCGGCCTGAATGAATCCTTCGAGAGTCGGTAAGGATATTTTGGAAAACTCTCGTACTCCCCAAATTTTCCCATGAGCTTGCGGGATGGACAGACTGAAGAATCATAGAGGAAGCCTTCCTCCTGAAGAATTGGTATGATCCAATCCTCGATAACCAGGTTTGGAGCGCGAAAACCAACGACAGTCTGCCCTGTGAGGCTTTCAAGAGTTGCTTTCGCTTGTCGAAGTTCCTGTCGAAAAGACTCGTGTGAATGATGCCACAGATCGACATGCCGGGCGCTGTGACATGCGATTTCATGCTTCCTGGCCGAAATCTCCTTCACAAGATGAGGATAGTAGCCAGCCACTTCACCCAGAATGAAGAACGTGGCCTTTACACCGAACGTGTCGAAGATTTCCAGGATCTCCCGGGTGGGTCGCTCGATGTCACCTCGTGGCCCGTCCGTACCATAGACTTCTCTGAAAAACGCGCTGCTATCCGGCCAGCGCGAGGCAGCTGAACCTGTTGCCCATCTCGCGTGGTACCATTCATCGAGATCAACAGAAATGATCAATCGGGATTTCAAATCACTCATCTGAAGTCTTGCCTTTGAGATCGCGGTTGGAAAACATATCAAACCACATGGCGAAAAAAAGGCTTTGAAATCCTGTCGTTGCGGTGAACAGGAACGCCAGAGCATTCATGCTCGGCGTGCGGTCGAGGAAAAAGTAGTAGAAGAGCAGACGAATGCCCAGCAGAACTGCCCCGAGAAGAAGAAAGAAACCCATCCCGTAGAAAAACACCAGAGGATGGAAATCCCGGATGATGTACTTTTGTTTCAATCGCCAGAAAAATCGTTTGAGCAGGAGAAACGAGAGAGTGAAGATGACCTTGCCTATGCTGATGCCGGATTTCTCACCGATATTGTAGACCGGTTTCACGGGAACATCAGAGACTTTAAAGTCATAGACGTTGAGACGGATGAGCAGATCATTCGGCTGGCCATATCGCTTGTACATCGAATCCCAATCGACCGTGTGAAGAGCTTTCTTGTTGATTGCCGTGTAGCCGCATTGCGAATCAGTGACGTGCCAATAGCCGGAGGCGATTTTCGTGAGAAGCGATAGAATCGCGTTACCGATATATCGTGTTCTTGGAATGATCTTCCATGCATCACCAGTGAATAACCGGTTCCCTTTCGCGTAGTCCGTCCATCCTTTGGCAACCGGGTCAATCAGAATTTGCAGTTCAGAGGGATCCATCTGTGCATCCCCCGCCATTACCACCGCGATGTCAATATCATGATCACGTGCCCATTTGTATCCTGTCGCTATTGCCCCCCCTACTCCCTGGTTTTGTTCGTGATGGATGACGGTAAGCCGTTTCCTATGGTGTTTCCCGATCTCCAAGAGGACGTCTGCCGTTCGATCGGTGCTGCAATCATTCACCACCACGATGTGATCGACCATACGAGGCATGGTCTCAACCACCTTGCTGATGAGTTTCTCCTCGTTATGAGCCGGCACAACTACGGCAATTGTTTTTTTATGGTACATTTGACGGCTACTCCTCCCGGATTTTTTCGGTGATGAACTCCCAGGAAACGCCGGCCATCAATGGCACTTTGCGGACCAGGGAATGTTTCTATCAAGGGGTACACAGGTTGACAGGGAGCCAGTTCCGGCACAATCTCCCGCTCCATCCGACCCCAGGTCCCGGCGTTGCTGCCGGAAGACCGATCCCCCCGCACACGCTTGTCATCTCTTCCCATGAAACTCACGATACGCCTTCGATCCATGAGCAAGCTCATTCGGCAGCGGCTCTTCTTCGGAGAGATCGAGGCACGTGACTACGTTGCCACGCAGCTGGTACCGAAAACCGCTCTCGGAACAAACACCGATACCGGATGCATCGAATGCGAGCTTCTGGCCATGCCTGCTCATCCAACCGGAGAGCCTCCCGGGCACACCCGTGACCAATCCATAGTCAGGGACGTCTTTCGTCACCACCGCACCCGCCGCTATAAACGCGTAGCGTCCGATGGTTACTCCACAAACGATGGTCGCATTTGCACCTATCGTGCACCCTCGACGCAATAAGGTTCGCTCGTAGAGGGCATGTCTGTTCACCTGCGAGCGAGGATTCGTCACGTTTGTAAGCACACATGACGGCCCAAGGAACACATCATCCTCGATGATCGTGCCAGTGTAGATCGACACATTGTTCTGCACTTTTACGTTGGAGCCTATGAGCACATCGTTGGCGACGTTGCAGTTCTGCCCGAAAATGCAGTTGTCACCGATTTTCGCCCCCTTCTGGATGTGACAGAAATGCCAGATCTTAGTCCCTTCCCCGATGATGCAGGGTTCGTCTACGATTGCTGTTTCGTGCTTGAAGTATGCCATCAGGCTCTACCCTCCACCCCGGTGCTCGAGAAAAATGGATGCGGTTGCCTCGTCGGATCAACCGGTCGGGCATGCCTGATGCTGTGAACAATCTCGATCGATGTACGGGCTTCTTCGATACCGAATCCATGCCCCTCAAGAGTAGCCTCGTAGACGCGGGTGTGGAGATCAGCAAATCCATCTGTGAATTCAATTTCCGCGCCATCGATAGTGATCGATCGAAAGGTGGACTTCGCTCCAGGGATAGCCTTGAATGGGAGGTCACCGGGAACAACAGAGAGAAACCAAGCCACCTCTGCCCGGTCAAGTTCGATATGTCCGCCCATGCGGTGTCTCTCGCTGATATGCACTTCGCTGTGGCGCACATCTCCAAACAACCACAAGAGCAAATCAAAGAAATGAATTCCGATGTTCGTTGCTAGGCCTCCCGAGCGCTCGGCGTTTCCCTTCCATGAGGTATCGTACCACGCACCTCGGGCCGTAACGTATGTCAGTACAACTTTGTGACGAAGCCCTGAGGGCGCCGTCAGCAATTGCCGTCGCAGCTGAACAATTGTAGGATGGACACGAAGTTGCAGAATAGTGTAGACTCTCTTCCCGGTCTCGCGTTCAAGTTCTTGAAGTGCATCAAGATTCCATGGGTTGATGACGAGTGGCTTCTCGCAAATCGCGTCCGCCCCCGTTCTCAGGGCCAGCCGGATGTGCGCATCATGTAAATAGTTCGGCGAGCAGACGCTTATGAAGTGGACCCGGTCCCCTTCCGGCCCCCGGTGGAGCTTCTCCAAATGCCGATCGAATCGTTCAAACTCAGAAAAGAACTTCACATCAAAAGAATATTGGTCCAGGATCCCAACTGAGTCTTTCGGATCAGTGGCCGCTATCAGTCGATTTCCTGTATCTCGAATTGCTCTGAGATGTCTTGGCGCAACATATCCTCCCACACCGGTGATCGCAAAGTTCTTGCTCATTCTATTGACCTATGTTGGAATTTGCAGATTACGTGCTGGCGCACGCTTATACTCTGCAGTTACAGATAGCCAGAATAGCGAGTGCTATGGTATGTATTTTCGGATCTTGGGCCCTAGCCACGTAGCCAGAGGGAGCGGTAGGGCCCTCCAAATTCTGCTGACGATGTGGGCTTGCGAGCTTCTATAGACATTCGTCGACGTCCGATCCGAGGTACCATTCAACGAGATCGAAGAGTAATGAAGCGGCAACGCATGAGTGCCCCATTGCCTCTTGAACCTAAACGTCGTGGAACCGAGTTGACTTCTTCCCATATCGAACGACGAATAAGAGTTTTGGCAACCAAACCGAAATGCTTCCCAGTACATGAGCATATTGGGACAGAGTTTATCGTATTGCCTCAAAGAGGCCGCCCAAGGATCAGAAAGCTGTCCTTTGTACCCTGTCAGGAACATTGCTGCGACAACGTTCCCCTCCAATCTGATGGTCAGAATCTCGGTGTACGCCGGAAGTTTCTCCAACAATATCCGAAAGTACGTTTTCGAGTGCACGGGTGATCCCAGGAAACTCGTATTACGAGCATAGACACTGTAGAACTCCTCGAACTGATCTTTTCCCCAGCGGGGAGTCAATCCCGAATTTGTCGCCTTCCTTACTTGATTTCTCACCTTGGCGTCCAAAGCCTCCCATAGAACTTCAGACGTGCGCTCAAGAGGGCGTATGAGAGTCACCTCTCCCGGCGCTGTCTGCTCTGGTCCCCCTTTCTGCCGAAGTTCTAATTTGTGAATTCCTTGCGCATCAAGGAACTCGACGAACATCCGTCGAACGATTGTTTCATTGGCTTTCTTGGCTATCAACCAACCCGAGTAGTGGCAAAATGCGAGGGAGACTGCAATTCTCGGGGCGAATGGCCTCTTGATAACAATTGCTGGCAGCATTGCGATGAATTCTCCATCGTCAAAGGCTCCAAGGTACTCCACCTCCAATCCATAGGCAATGTTCGCCGCCAGTCCCCATTCGTGCAAATGCGTCAAAGCACCCTGCGAGTGATCGCTCACGAACTGATTCCACGAGTCAGCCTCGCCTTGTTCAATAGGGCGTATGATGATCACGCTCGACCCTTCAGCCGCGTGCTCTGTGATACCGAGTCAATATGCGCAGAATTCAAAGATAAGAAGGACATGGCCATGGCGACATGAATCAAAGTATCTCAAGTCTCTTCAAGATGAAAGATAATTGGCGGTGGTCTTTCTTCGCTCCATAGTGAGCAGGAACATAGCTCCGGCTGTTCGTGAACTGAAGATGGTACGAATCATCCCGTCGATGTTTTTCCGGGAGTCTGACTTCGGCGACGAACTCCCCTTGTTGAGTTATTATCAGATCATGCTCAAATTTCGAATTGACCCGAATTCGAATCCGTAGAGGAAGATTCGGAGCAGTGACCTGGCCCTGAATACGCACCGTGTTCTTCGGGGTCTGAATGTCGAGATTTGGGAGAACGATGAGAGCTTTTGGACCAACCCATCCGTCGGGGTGCCAACCGTCGTAGTGTTGCAGGCCCGTTGTTGCGAAAAGGTTTTGGGCGATGCGTTTCACCATCGAGAGAATTCTTGCTTTGACTGACACACGGCCGTCTCCCGAATTCCCTTCGAAAACATCCTTCCCATACGCGTCCCACATATAGTTAAAATACGCCGGTGGATAGCGCAGCGCACTATGCTGCCGAAGCATCTTCACAATCTCACGGAACCGCACTTTGCCACCGATCGCGGTTTTTGCAGTCCCATGCTCGCGGATACACGCGATGTCTTCGGGGATGTAGCCTACAGTGAAACGCTTGCCGATGCGTATGAACAGGTCCCAATCCATCGTGTAATGGTAGGATTCCTCCAACATATCGATCGAATCGAAAATCGATCGGCGAAAGAAAGAGGTCTGTTGAAGAATATAATCACCATAGTATATGAGCTTTGCCAGATCGAATTTCGGCTCTGTGAAAGGAAACCGGCCTTTGATCACATCTCGCTCGTCGATCATGTACCCTTCGCCGTAGACCATCATTACACCGGGATTCTCGGAAAGATACTTGACCGCTTTCGAAACGGCTCCAGGCAAATATACATCGTCGGAATTGAGCCAGGCGAGGATTTGTCCCGTCGCCATCCCGAATCCTTTATTTATGGCATTCGATTGGCCCGTATCTTTTTCCGAGATCCACTTCAGCTTCCCTTCGTACTTCTTCAGGATCTCCAGCGTGCCATCTGTGGATCCGCCATCAATGACGATATGTTCAATGAAAGGATAATCCTGAGAATGGATGCTCTGGATGGTCCTTTCGATGAACTCTCCCTGATTAAAGGAAGGCGTTATGATGGTGACTAGCGGGTTCAAAGAATCATCCAGTGGCAAGACTACTTTCCAATAATCTGTACTTGTTCGAGGAACCACTTCAACTTGACAAGTGATCGGTAGCTCCAGTGTCGCTTGATCGTTTCAAGATCCTCGTTGATGAGATGAATCACTCGTGATCGCTCCTCGGCGATCTCTTTGAGCGAATGGATTTCACGAACCCGTTCCTCCGCGATAACAAGTAATCGTACCATCTCCTCATCCTTCTCCACCAGCTGTCGTTGAAGACCATCGAATTGAACCTGAAGGAAATCAAATTCACTTTTGACAGCGTCGTAGTTCTTAGACTTAAACAAAACCTGAAGCCAATCAACCGCGTTGCGGTAGGCGTATTCGCGGACTGTCTCGCGTACTGATCTTGGAAAGAAAATGATCACATCGTTCGCGACCATCAATTCATGTCCGGAGCTAAGGGCGTGGAGCTTTCCCGTGACCGCCTCAAAACTTGGCCATTGAGTAACCTCGTGAGGATACGGGGGTGGGGAGAGGAACAGCCTCGCATCGTCGATCAGAATCACACTTTGCGGTCCAAGAATTCCGATTGCATCCAATTCCTCCAAGATCGGACACTGTGATGTGCCACCAGCGATCTTGTCAGCAACGCACCAATGCGCATCGAGCCAGTACAGAACTGAAGCATCGGCAAGCTCCGATGACAGCTTGCGCAGAACATCTGCCGAATGCCCCAGATGCAGGTGGACCTTTGGAGACGCCTTGAACCTTTCAACGACCTTGCGATAGTAGTCTTCTGAAAGCTCGACGGAATGGATAGTGCCAAAACTCGGGAGAACCTCTTCAATGGTATCTCCTTCGAATGTCCCGGTCTCGACAAATGCCCTGAAAGGGAGAACTTTTTTCAGCCCGGCTATCAGGATTGTGTCAACGGAAAAACTAACTGCCCCCATGGGGTCGTGTTCCTCCTTTGAGATTTTTCACTTCAGCATCCAGTGTATGAATCACGCTAAGTCGTTCCTCAGCGATCTTTGAGAGTTCGTTGATAAGCCTGAGCCGCTCGTCCGCTACTTTCTGGAGCCGCTCAATAAGGTCCAGGCGTTCATGGCAGGCTCTTCCGAGCACCCGGTTTTGCTCGCTCAGATACGATGCATCAACACAGATGAACTCGCCATATGTCTGGCTGCTGCAGAAACGCAGATATATCTTTTCGGGCATGAAAAACAGATCAGCGAAGGCCAGCAATCCTTCACGCGTACAGTGAGTCTCTAAGATCCCTGCAAGGCGGTACTCCTGTTGCCGCATGAAATCCAGAATGCCGTAATACGAATCCTGGCCGGCGTAAAGAGGAACAAAGATTGCCTCCGCCACGATGAAAGGCTGATGTTTCTGAATTGTCTTTCGAGCACCTTCGAGGACTTTCAAATCGGTTCCCTGAGTATCGATCTTGATCATGTCAACCCTTGAAAGCATACCCGGCAGCGCCAAAAAGTCATCGAGTGTCTCAACCTTGACGCGGTTTTCTGACGATTCAGCATCCTGGACCAGCGAATTCAGCAGACTATTGTCCTCTGATTGCCGGTAGGAATGAAGCGCCCCCGTTCCTTTGACATTTCCCAGGGCATGCCCGAAGATTTTGACCCGTGTGTTCCCCCGAAATCGCTCCAGCAGGACTATGACGGATTCGCGCGTCGGTTCAAACAGTAGAGCCTCTGCCCCAGGGAACGACTCCAGAAAATCCGAAGTGAAGTCTCCTTTCGCAGCGCCGATGTCGACCAACGTTGGATTATTGGGGAGCAGGGCCTTGATGGCATCAATCGCGCTATTCACACGTTCCCCTGTTCAAGCTTGATTCTCTCCTACCGACCTAGCAACTTGAGATTACTTTGGATCTGATTCACGCGGAGCTCTTTGAATGGCGCCGCTATGGCAATCGTTCAGCTATGATTTGTCCTTCGGATTATTCCCGGTCCGATCGGCCCTCTTTTTTTTCCCGTCCCGCTCCTCACAGATCTTCTGCAGCTCGGCATTCTGCTTTCGCATCGCAGCGTTTACTTCTTCGAGGCGATGAATGAGTGCAAGTCGTTCCTCGGCTGCATGGCGAATGGACCTGCATTCAGCATCTAGCCGTTCGACAAGCTGCAAGCGCTCGTCAGCCGCCGTTTGCAGTGGCGCTATTGTATCGTAGAGTCTCCGGATAAGATCCGAAACTAATCGACTTGTCTCGTCCTGAGAGCGCTCCGCGAGGAGCTGCATATTCTTAAGATACACAAAGAGAAGATCCTTGAACACTCGTTCGATCGAACTGTTATGAATACCTTCGCCATGGAGCCTGTACTCAACCAGCGCCTCCCCTGAATATTCTACCGGAAACCTCGAAGTGGCTCGCAGTTTGAAGTCGAGATCAAGGAATATATCTATCGCCTCGTCGGTATAGTTCAAAGCTTCAAGATCGGCCTTGAACATGAGCTCATGACGGAAGACCGTTCTTGGCGAGGCAAATACGCTCCAGGTCCATACTTGCGGGAATAGGTCGCCGCTCGGGGGAACGTCGCCCGAACCGTCGTACCAGATACCGGTCCGCCTTCCTTCGTCGTCGATGGTGTATACGTTCGAGTATGCCATCCTCGCAGATGGATTCCTCTCAAGCGCAGCCCATTCACACTCCAGCTTTCGGGGTAGCCACCTGTCATCCCCATCCATGAAGCTGATCAGTTCGCCAGTTGCTTTTCGTGCACCGTAGTTAGCATTCTTCAGCATGCCAAGGTTCTGCTCGTGTCGGTGGCACTTCAAAAGATCCGAGTACCTTCGCTGGAAGCCGGAGATAACATCCCACGAATTGTCGACCGAATGATCGTCGTTCACGATAATTTCAAACGGGCGGAGGGTCTGCGCCAGAACGCTCTCAATGCACTCCCCGATATACTTTCCGAAGTTGTAGCAGTGAATCACGATACTTATTCTTGGCGTATTCCCGGTGCTCATAGCTACCCTCTCTCCATGATCCGATCTCTTCTCTCACCAAGGCAGATGTCCTCAGGCGCCACGCAATGAAACACGTCCGCAGATGACACCTGATTCAAACTGGCGCACAACTCGATGGACCGAACAGAATTTACCTCCCAAGTCCTTCGAAAAAACGGATTCAAACACGTCGACGATAGGTAGATTCCGATGCAAAGCGAAAAGGCAATACCGCCGAAGACGCTGAAATGATCAGATTCTTGAAGAGAACGGCCTCTTTGATGCTATGTGTCTTCGCGACAAGACTGTCTACTCCGCACCAGATGCGGTCCTTAAGAAGATCATAGAAGACGATCCCGAGGATCAAGCAGAGGGCGCAGGCCGAATGCCAGATATGGATGACACTCGTGAACACAAAGCAAAAGACACCAAACATCAGAGTCGGACTCGGCAAAAGCGAGAGATATCCGAGGAATGGATCGTGGCGGACCAAGCCAAAATCCGCGATAGAAAATTCCCTGACAACTTCAACCGATCTGTGGAATTTTCCGCTATCTGTCATTTTCCCCCTGTCAAGAGCCTACTTGGACGATTCATTGCAGGAACTTCCTGCGAAACTCGGCACAAATATATAGAATAAAAGCCATCAAGAAAAGCCCGTTCTTCTCGGGGTTGAGAGAGGAGGACACGCGGTGTGCAAAGGTCATTTACCTTTTTCGCACACAACGAAAATGCTGGAGCAGAGATCCGGGTACTCCTGCCCCAATTGGAAACATCCCTCCAGGTACCCCGGCGAAACGATGTCGGTCGCGAGCAACTGGTCCCACTGAAAATTCGCGAGCGCCTTGAAGAAAACACCAGAGCGATGGAGCACACTCAATCCAGCCCCTTTTGCTTCCTGCTCCAGCGTCTCTAGCGTGTACGTTCTCCTGTGACCGTGCTCCCTTTCTGCGGGTGTCACGGCGGAGACGTGACTGATAAGGCCCATCTTGACCGCTATCTGTCGGGAAGGCGCATGGGCATTGGGACACGCAAGGAAGAGTCTGCCATCGTCGGACAGCCACTCGTCGTTGATGCGTTTCAGGATCCGACACGGGTCGTCAAGATGTTCCAGGACGTGCATGAGCAAAATGTTGTCATACTTGCCCGGGAGGGCAGCATCCTCGAATCGAGCGTGGACAAATTTCACCTTTCCTCCGAACTCGCTCTGCGCAGACGCCATTGCTTCGCCCGAAGCTTCTACGCAGGTGATGTCGCGGAACTGCGGCAGGACTCTTCTGGTGAAATCTCCCTTGAAGCTGCCAAGCTCCAAGAGATTCCCATTTCTGAAGAACGAGGAATACGACCTCAGCATGAACGGATGCATCACTTCCAGGTCGAACCGGTAGCTGTACTTGCGGCCGACGTTATCGGTGAATTCTTTGTTGTAGTCTCTTTGCGAGGTCATCGTAGCACTCCGATCGCTTTCATCGGGAGGATGGAAAAAGAAGTCAAAAAGACAAGACGGACAAGATGCCTCGTCGGTCGATGCTAAGCTTTCGTCCCGGCAGGCGATCCCCAATAGTTGGTTTCTTGAATCATTTGCGCATAGTCGTGCCGGGTAATTCCGACCACGATCTGATCCCAGTATCGTCCCTTTCTGAAGTAGTAGTTCCGTCTCCGGCCTTCCTCCTTCCAGCCATACTTCATATAGAGTGAATATGGCAGGGAGTTGTATTCTATGATAGACCCATCGAGTCTCTCAAGATGCAACTCATCGAATGCATACCGCACTGTCGTCAACATGGCCTCGATGCCGAAGCCCCTTCCTCGAGTGTTCTTGTCCCCCAACACAATTCCGTGCCATGCGTGATTGTTTCGCCAGTCGATGTTGATAATGCTGGACAAACCGATCAGGCCAAACTCAGGGGCCTCGATGGCGAATCGCTGGTTGAGCTGATCATCTTTGAGCTTTTGAAACCACGCTTTGTGAAAATCCATTGAACTTGGAAAGTGCACGTGCCCGATAGCGTTCTGTGTATCGGGGTCGTTTGCCCATTCGTGGAGGAGTACGAGATCGCTTTCCTCAACTGCTCTTAGAATCAGAGACTTGCCCTTGATGTTCATATGGATCCCTCTCAGTTGTGTTCTTCGTTGTACGATGCGCCCGCGATCATAGAGCGACATCAGCCAAGACAGCGGCGCCAAACCCAAACCGGCCAAATTCATTGCCATTGTATAAGAGATGAACATTTCCATCAACCAGGAAGACGTTGGGGTAACAGACCATAAAAGAATCCCAGCCGTCATCCGAAACATCTATTCCACTTGCATCGTCCTGCCGCACCCAGGTGACAGCGTCAATTGAAGAAGCATAGCCAATCCTATATGATCTGCTCCGCTCGTTCCGAAATCCAATTGCCTCGCGATAGCAAAAGAACATGTGGTACTCACCCTTCAGCCTTACGACAGTGGGCAGCGCCTGGCATTCGTCAAAGTTTAGTTTGTCGTTTATGAGTTGTCTGCCAGTCTTGGTCCATGCAACTCCATCTGCTGAAGTCGCATGTCCGATCTTGTACACGCGCTCTCTACTGTTGCTTGCAGGATTCTCAATCCATCTAACGCCGTAGACATACCACATATGATAGGTTGCACCAACCTTCATGATAAAAGGATCACCGATCAGGAATGGTTCCTGCAACGAGGAAGTCAGCACCGGACCCGTCCCTACTTTCCTGAACGTCAGTCCATCGTCGTGACTGATCGCCAACCCGATGGAGCCGTCTCCCGGCACGGACACTCTTCTTGTCCATCCGCCTGTGTATCCGAGAATTCTGTCTCCATCACGGAGCACATTCATCGGAAAGATCCCGTGCTCGTCGAAGGTTCCCAACCCTCCCAGTTCAATCACCGTCTGGCTCGAGACACCAACAATATTCCGCAGGCTCTTGTCGAAATCAACGAAGGCGATGTGGCTGAGGAATTTTCCCGTCCTGTCCCTTTCGCGCGTCGAGAAGTAGATGCGGACAAAATCCTCGAACACAAGAGCCTGGGGTGCTTGCGCATACTCATGGCAATTGTTCGGCAGCAAGTGCTCGGTCGGATCGAATATGCGTCCCAGTTTTCTGCACTTCATGGTTTGGCCTGAGACTTAGCTCTCGTAGAGTTCCAGCTCGGCCAATCCGAACCCTGTGCGCCCGATTTCATTCCCCTGATATAGCATGAGCACTTTCCCATCCAGTTCGAATATATGAGGATAGCTGACCATCTCAGAGTCCCATCCGGATTCGGAAACGTCGATGCCTGCCCGCTTGTCGTCTCTGATCCATTTGATCAGATCCAGAGAGGACGCATACCCAATACGATATCCTCTTTCTTGGTTCTTGAAATCCACCGCATACCGGTAGGAAAAGTACATGTGGTATCTTCCCTTGTAACGAAAGACGTCAGGGCTTGCCTGGCATTCATCTTCTCCCAGAACAGCCGGAATAAGTTCTTTGCCGGTCTTATTCCAATTCAATCCATCCGGTGAAGTTGCCACCCGAATCCGGTATACCGCCTCGTTCCTGACATCGTTTGCGATCCATTCTTTACCGGCGACATACCAGAGGTACCACAGCCCATCGTACCTCCTGACCCTCGGACTTCCAAGGACGAACGGCTCATCAATCGAATACGACAGGACAGGTCCGGTGCCAATTCGTTTGAAGGTCTCTCCATTGTCATGACTTACAGCAACACCAATCGCAGCGTTCACGGGAACAGATTCACATCGGGTCCATCCGGCATAGTATGCACGGACATCTTCCCCGTCGCGAATCACCGAGATCGGATTGGTGCCAAATTCATCGAAGGTCCCGGCCTGCCCGAGTTCAAGAATTGGCTTGCTGCTGATCTTCAGGATTTCGGAGAGGTTGTCCCTCTTGAGGTCTGCGAATGCCCCGTAACTCACGTACTGGCCGTCGCTGTCGGCCTCTGGCCGGCAGCAGAAATAGACTCTGACGAACTGATCGAAGACCAGCGCACATGGAGCCTGGGAGAACTCACTCATCCAGGTTTTCTTTTCAATCGCCTTTGGGTCGAGAATGCGACCCAGTTTCTTCCAGGTGAACACAGGCATCCTCGGCTCTTTGCTGACATTCCCCGATTTATCAGGTAAATGGAATAGATCCATATCCTACGGGCGTGCAGGATCCGGCTCGAGTTCTGCCAGAATACCGCAACACAACTCGGGATAGTCCACGCCGACCGTACAGAGTGCGTCGAGCACTTTGGGATCCAGTTTCAGAGAAATCATTTGTGCCGTGGTGAGCGGCTTCAGATAGATCCCTTCCAGCTTCACAACACTGTAACCAGCTGAGAGGGTCAGTTCCTTCAGCGACTGTACCGAGAAGTACCGTTTGTGGCCGCACAGTCGGTCATGGTCCGAAAGCAGTTGCATGTCAGAGAGCATTCCGGCGAGATATCCCAGTTTCCTGTTCAACACTTCTGCGTTGGGCACCGTGACGAACAGCCTTCCGCCGGGGACCAGAAACTTCCTGAAGTGGACAAGGATGCGGTACGGATCGTCGACGTGCTCCAGGATGAACCCCATCGCGATGACGTCGAATCTCTCGTCAGTCGTGAACTCCTCGAAATACGTTTCAACGATGGTGACGCGGCTATCAGGAAAGCTCTTTTTGAAATGTGTGATAACAGCCGGCGAGGCATCGAGCACAAGATGCCGTTTGAAATGTTGCGAGAAAAAATTCGTCGTAATCCCATGCCCCAAGCCCAGCTCCAACATCGACTCCCGACTGGTCGTGTGCAGGAGCACTCTTGGTGGATACCAGAGCAGCTGGATGTTGTTGTCGAAATCGTACAGGTTATTCCCTTCGTACGCCGCCAGATGTGAGTCCAGGGTGTTCGCCATACCTTACTCCAGAATGTATATCCCGAGGAATTGTCTGATCTCATCGACGCTCTTGAACATCATCAAATCGATGATCGATAGGGCCGGCACGAACGGGTGATTGAATTGGGAATACGTGACGTCGCCCATTGTCAAGAATATCAGATCGATTCCATCGTTCCTAAACCGCTCCCGGGAATACAGGGTCTTTCCACCTCCGGGGTTGATGTAGGCGTCAGCTTTCCTCGCTTTGCAGATAGCGACAACCTTGCTTTCTGACTTCAGAGAATGGTCGATCGCGATCGTTGACGAGGTCACGAGCGGCGTCCCGATCTTCAGGTATGAACGGACCGTGTCGATGGAATTGAAGATGAACCTGAAGAGATTGGTGTTTCCGAATCGAATGCATTGTTCGATAATCGGGAAGGCGGAAGCGAAATGAGGTGCGGACCGATACGCTCCGGAAATTCTGTTCAGCATTTTCTCCCTCAACGCCGACCAAGTGCCAGAGAGCTGTCTTTCCCGGACATCGAGATGATCAGAATCTTTCTTGAGTGGAAGCGTGATGTAGGAATCCTCGCCATTGACCAGAATCCGGTTCCGGTTGATCCATCCCCCCTTCGAGAACTCAATATTGTCGTAAACGACGATTTCATCAACCGCTGCCATAAGTTGGAAATATCCGAAATACGGGAAGAAATATGGCTGCATGATGGCGAGCTTCACACGGTCTTCCTGCCGAAGGTTTTTATCAGGCCGCTTATAGTGGCGACAGTCCCCAAATCCAGGTCGGGGTAAATCGGAAGGCATAGGACGTTTTTCGCCGCTTCATTTGCCACCGGGAGGTTGGACGGTTGAGCCGAATCCAATCCCATGTACGTCGGGAAGTTGCTGATCAGCGGGTAGAAGTACTTTCGGGGGAAAATATTTCTCTGCCGGAGAAAATCATACAACGCGTCACGTGAAACGCCATAGTTGGATTTTTCAACAAGGATCGGAAAATGACCGTAGTTGTGCCCGACACCCTGAATATCCTGAAGACAGCGGATGCCGCTGACCCCTTTCAGGAGTTCACGGTACTTGTATGCAACCAGCTTTCGACTCTCAATGCAAGAGCGGACCGATTTCAACTGCAGCAATCCATAGGCGGCCTGCAGCTCGTTCATTTTCGCGTTAATCCCAGGCGCGATCACAGTCGTCTCCCCATCGTAGCCAAAGTTCTTCAGATAGTCTATCCTTTGTTTCGTCTCTTCATCGTGGCAAACGATAGCTCCGCCTTCGACTGTATTGAACACCTTCGTGGCGTGGAAACTGAGGACGGACAAATCCCCGAAATTCAGGACAGAGTCTCCGTTGATGCGAACGTCGAATGCGTGGGCTGCATCGTAGATCACTCGCAATCCATAGGTGCGCGCGATCTTCTGGATAGCTTCGACGTTGCACGGATTACCGTAGACGTGAACGGGGAGAATCGCGGTGGTCTTCGGTGTAATGGCCGACTCAATGCGAACAGGGTCGATATTGTAATCTGAACCCGTGATATCTGCGAACACCGGTTTGATCCCATTCCACCAAATTGAATGGGTCGTCGCGACGAAACTAAAGGGGGTAGTAATCACCTCTCCGGTTATTCTGAGTGCTTGAAGCGCAGTAATAAGCGCGAGCGTACCGTTGGCAAAAATCGCAACGTATTTCACACCAAGATGCTCCGCGAGGGCTCGCTCAAATTCCTGATGGAAGGGTCCGCTATTTGTCAACGTCTTGCTTTCCCAGATGCGCCGAAGCAGCTCTGTGTATTCTTCCAGCGAAGGCAGGCAAGGCCGGGTGACGTATATGTTCTTGATTTCCATAGTTGCCATGTCAGCTGTCACATTGAATGTGCCGTGTTCCCATCGATCACTGCTCTGCGAGACGAAACAGAATCCACGGTCCGGTAAGTGCCTCTTGGCGAATCAGGAAGTGGGATCGCACACAGCGAACAGGATCGTTTCGTACCAATGAATCGAATAATGACCTAGGTAAAACCTGTATCCGGCATTCTGGGAAGCGACGTATTCGAACACATCCACGAAATCGCTGATGCTATGATACACCGAGATGGCGAGTTTGGGCTTGAATTTCTTGAGAGTTTTCTCGGCGCCGCGGAGCGCCTCCATCTCCGCCCCTTCGATGTCCATCTTGATGAAATCGATTTTCTTGAGGTGCTGCCGGCGCACAAAGTCATCAATGGTAATCGAGAAGTATTCCACCGAATCCTGTTCTCCGACGGTTCCATCAACTGACCTCCGGCTCGAAGGACCATGATCGCTGAATCGAAGAGCAACGTCCGACTTGCTCCATAACGGACGGTTCACAACCTCGATCTGCTTCCGGAGTGACTCGTTTAGCCCCAGGTTCTTCTCGAGTACGATCAGATTGCTTGGAATAAACTCGAAGGGATAGACTTTGCCGCGCTCTCCTATCTCGTGGGCGAAATACAGTGCGGTGTCTCCCCACGCCCCGCCGCCGTCGATGACGACGTCTCCCTTCCCAGACTTTACATGCACATTACCGGATTTGTACTCGTACTGCTTCAGCAGGAACATATTCTGCGCACCTGGGATCGTACCGTACATCCGGACGGGGTACCCGATCCAATTCAAATCCATCATCGGGAGACGATAGGGACCTGAGTCCAGGCTCTCGCTACCCGCCAAGCCATGCAACACACTGCGCTGTTTCCAGAACTCCGGATTGTTGAGCGGAAGCTTGACCTTTTCATGTCCCAGGATCCTGAAGGCAACAATCTGAATGAGGAGGTGTCTCGACTCCGCGTCAGCCAGCGAATAGTACAAGACCTCGAACCTATGGAAGAACCAGATGAAGGGTTGAATGGCGGTGAACAATGTTGCGACGTCGTTGCGGGACAACAATCCCCTCTTGCGCAGAAAGCCTCTGACCCGCGTCTTAATCTTTTCTCTGATGGACGCTTCCGGAGTTCCAAGCATGTCGAAATCGTAGTTGTCCCCATAGGAATGATAGATGTCCGAGTGCAACTCCTTCAGCAATTCTTGCACGAAGCATCCTGGCACCATTTTCGACTGCTTCTCCTCCGTCTGGATCACCTTGAAGAAAGCGAAGTCTCTAAGCGCTTTGCCTTCCTTCAACATAGAAATCAATCATCTCGCGGGCCGCACCTCGCTGGACGATTTGCCCATTCTCCATCACAAAAACACGGTCACAGAATTGTTCAATCTCAGCCATATCATGGCTGACGAACAACATCGTCCTTTTCTGCTGCTTCATCCTGATGAACTCCTGCCGACATTTCTCTTTGAAATCACTGTCGCCGACGGCCAGCCCTTCGTCAACAAGATAAATCGATGCGTCAGATTGGACTGCAATTGCGAAAGCGAGCCGGACAATCATTCCAGTCGATAATGTGGAGAGTTTAGCGTCAATGAATCTTTCAAGCTCCGCGAATTCGATGATGCTATCGAGACGAGCTGTTAATTGCTTGCGGGTGAACCCAAGGGTCGAACCGTAGAGAAACACGTTTTCCTTGCAGGAGAACTCCGGTTGGAATCCTACCCCAAGTTCGAGAAGAGGGAAGATACTCCCCTGGACCTTTGCCGTGCCCTTCGTCGGACGATAGATGCGGGAAATGATTTTCAGGAGCGTTGATTTTCCGCAGCCGTTCCTGCCGATGACTCCGACAAATTCCCCTTGTTCGATTTCGAGATTGATGTCTCTGAGTGCATAGAGGGGTTCGAATTCGTATCTCCCTTTTCCCAGCGAGGACAACCAATGAAAAAGCGTACGCTTCCGCTCGTGGGGAATCGAAAACACCTTGGAGACACTTTGCAATTCGATGACGTTCATTGGTCTACAGTTGTTCCGCCAATTGGTCCTGAATCCTGAGGAAAACGATCAAACCGATCATGAAAGTGAAAAAAGCTGAAACAACTGTAATGACGAGGAACTGCATATCAAAAAACTCGTACAAAAGATAATGCCGCATGAGCATGAATATTCGTGAAAGGGGATTCAGGAAAACTGTAATCTGTGTCGACTCGGGGAGCGAACTGACATCATAGACGACCGGTGTCAGCCAGAAAATCGCCACGACCAGGACTCCCCAGATCTGACTCAAGTCCCGGAACCGTGCATACAGGGCAGCAAGAATGAATCCCACTCCGGTGGAAAAGAACATCAGACAGAGGATGGGAATCGGGACAAGCCAGAGCAGATGAGGAACGCCTCTTGCGACGAAGACGGCAATCAGTACAATCACCAGATTGACCAAAAGAGAGAAAACGGCTGTCGCAGATGAAGCTACGATGATCAAATACCGCGGGAAGTAGATTTTCTTGATGATGTGCGCTTTCGCCGCGAGGCTATACATCGCACTGTAGGTGCAGTCCTGGAAGAAGTTGTAGCACACAATACCAAGGATTAGATAGAGGGCGAAGTCGGGGATCTTGATATAAATGACGCTTGTAAAGACAAAGTAATAGACACCAAACATCAATGCTGGGCTCAGAAGGAACCAAAGATATCCCAGCAGTGAGTCATGATACCGGAGGCGGAAATCCGCCACCGCGAATTCCCTCACGATGTCGAATGATTTACGAAACCTTCCGCTCGATGTCATTCTATCTGCGCTAGAATCCAAGCCTTTTCGCTTCCTTCGAGGTTCCTAATATGAATTTGGGAGGAATATACGAATGAATACGTTGCGAAAAAAGGAAATTTTAGGGGACGGTTGGCATTATCCATAGACATACATTATATTGGCTCAAGAATACATGCAGACGATATCGAACAAGTGATGAATCGACAACGCGTTCTATACCTCACTGCTTCAGCGGGCACATATGGCGCGGAGAACGCCCTTTTCGATCTGATCCGGTCTTTTTCAAAAGACATCGAGCCAATCGTCCTGGTCCCGGAACCAGGCCCGCTCGTCGATTCATTGACTGGACTCGGAATCCAGTGCAGAATCGTTCCCTTTACGATTCTTGACCGCAAGTACTTCCACCCTTTCAGAATACTCGTCTACAAAGCCTCTGCTGTGCTTTCCACGCTCAGGCTGCTGAAGGTATTCAGACAGCTCAAGCCTGCGCTTATTCACACGAACAATGTGCTGATCCTGCCCGGCGCTTTCGCGGCCAAGATGCTCGGCGTTCCACACGTCTGGCATATACGGGAGGTCATAGAAGGCCATCACATTCATCCTTTTCTCTGGAAAATCTGGCGGTGGATCATTCTGAAGTTTTCCGCAAGAGTGATTTGCATAAGTTCGGCGGTGAGGCAGCAATTTGGAGATGAGAGGAAGGCGGTAGTCATACACGATGGCATTGACACCCAGCTCTTCCAACCTCAGAGGACAAGCAGACCGAAGAAGGTGACCACGTTCGGGATCATCGGGCGGCTGGAGCACAGACGAAAGGGACAGGACGCTTTCATCGAAGCGGCAAGAATCGCTCTCGAATCCCGCAAGGACCTGCAGTTTGTTATCGTTGGCCACGAGAGGGAGGAAATCCCGGATCAGGAGCAGTCACTGCATGAAACCATCCGGCTTCATGGTCTGACGGAGAAGATTGAATTCCGAGGGCTCGTCCCGCATGAACAAATGCCAGAGGTGATGAAGGCGCTGGATGTGCTCGTTCTGTGTTCGAAGCAACCCGAGGGTTTGGGGATTGTTCTTCTTGAAGCGATGGCATGCAGAAAGGCGGTAATTGCTTTTGCCGAAGGAGGACCGCTCGATATCATCAAAGACCGTGTCAATGGCCTGCTCGTCCCGGCTCAGAACACGCGGGGACTGGCGGAGGCCATGTTGGAACTTGCAGGGAACGCGCGCCTTCGTAGGTCATTGGGAGTTGAGGGAAGGAAGACCGTCGAGAGTTCTTTTAGAAACGAACTGACGGCGATTGAGATAGAGAGAGTGTACAAGCAAATCAGGAAGTGACCGTCACCTTCAGTGATTGACGCCGGGGTGCCGGTCACTTAACGAGTCAGGACGCCAAGGAAGGTGACTGGCACCCCCTTTTTGGTCCGGTGTAAAGTGACAGTCACCCAAACAAGGCACCAGGTAGAAATCCGACTTCCACTCCGAGAAACAGGGAAGAAGTCGGACTTCTGCACTGTTACTGTTTGACCTCACCCCGGCGACCAAGTTCCTCATAGAGCTTCAGATATTCCCCCACCGCTTTCTCCCAGCTGAATAACTTCGCCGGCGTGACGCTCACCTCTCCCCTGTTTGCTTTCACACACCCTTCCGCGATGGCCTGAGCAGAACCAGGTTTCACGAAAACGTGTTTGCCGGAAACGACTTCAGGCAACGAACCCGCATCGGTTGAGACGATAACCTTGTCGGCATTGCAGGCTTCCAGCGCCGAGAATCCGAACCCTTCAGAGAGAGACGGGATGACGATGCAGTCGGCTGCAGAGACATAGCCTGCAAGCATCGCCCGCGACATCGGCGGCAGAAGTTTGCAGACGTTCGGGGAAAGAACTGAGATGGCCCTCTTGATGCGCTCTGAGATTCTACTGTCATACTGAGCCAGCACCAGAACGAACCGGGCGCCGGGAATCTGATTAGCGATCTCCGGGATTGCATCCGCAAAAACCTCGAAGCCTTTGGTGACTCCGGTGCGACCATATGTCATGAAGACGAAATCATCCTGCTGAAAACCGAGCTGGCCGCGCACTTCGGTCGGTGCAATCCCCGGATTCTCATGTCTCGAGTCGCCATGATAGATGACGCTGATTTTCCCATCCGGCACACCGACGGAACGCAGAGAGTCTCTTGTGTACTGCGAGGGAGCGATGAAGTGGTCGAATGGAAGCCCGACGATGATCCGTTCAGTCAAAACGTAGAACAGCGACCGAACGGGATTCGGCTCGAACTGGAACCACCGGCCCCCGAGAACCTCGTGCACAAGCAGCGCTTTCTTCTTTCCTGCCAACCAGCCTCCAAGGAATGCGGGAGGACCGCCGGCAAACGTGCTTCCCTGAACGATATCAGCCCACCGGGCACCACGGATGACGCTGGGGAGAGAAAAAATCAGGAACCAAAACCTTTTCAAATATGGAAGTGTGCGAATCCGGATGATGGTCAGGTTTCCACTGCTCTCTATGCTCGGAGCATGGCGCTGCCAACTGGATGCGACGACCCGCACCTGGTGCCCCCTGGCGACGAAGCCATCCACGAGTTCCTGAAGAGCAAACTCGACGCCACCAACCGCTGGTGGATAGGATTCAGCTATGAGGCAGATTTTCATGCGTTTCGTGGTTTACTTGTTTATTGAAAGAAGAAGAGCAAACGTCATCCTGATCCCGGCGAAGTCGGGGGAAGAACACGACCTCAGTAGTGACCGTCACCTTCCCAGGACATCGAGGGGTGCCGGTCACTTAACAAGTCAGGACGCGAAGGAAGGTGACTGGCACCCCGAAGTTGGTTCGGTGTGAGGTGACAGTCACCCATTTTGTCATTCACCAGGTAGAAATCCGACTTCCGCTCCGAAAACCGAAGGAAGAAGTCGGACTTCTGCAGTCTCTTACCAGAGCCCGTACCGCGCGCTGACAGAGAACTCCATCTTTTTGTCTCCGCGAAGGCGAAGAACCTCGTCACTCGTCGACCGTGAAGTCACACGCGCATCGAGAAAGCCATCGCGGACAAACTGATAGCGGGCATAGGCGCCATACGAGCGCTCTTCGTGAAGCGGACCGTAGAGGAAACGCTGCGACGGTATGACGTACTGGAAGCCGATGTCCTTCTGACCCCCTTTGCGATAGATCTCGAAGGTGCCTCCAATGACCAACGAACGGATTGGCCGGTAGCTGAGGTCCGCGAAAAGGTTGTCCGCATTCTGCCCCATCCAGTTGCCCATCACGTAGCCGTTGTTTGTGAACTGGACTGCGGGGAACTTGTGCGTGTATGTCCACGGATTGGTCCGCGTGTACTCCACGTTCAACTCGAGGTTATTCAGGAGCACGTCATAGGTTTGAAAACCAAACGCGTAACCGAGCTGGTTACGCTGCTTTTCCGGGTCGAACAGGTCATCGATGTTCAACTCATCGATGAAGATCGATCCGTAGAAATTGAGGTTGCGAAGGAGGTTGACATCGAAATTCGCAAACCATTGGACGTTGTCTTTGTCATTGTTGTAGTGCTCTGCCGATTTGAAGAACATGATCGGGATAAGATAGATCAGCAAGGGGCCCCGGTCACTGTAAACGACCGATTCACCCAGCGAAATATTCACGCCCCGGACAGGAGTGATCTCGACCATATGAGCTGCCATGTATTTCAATCGATCGACGGGGCGAAAGAAATTCATCATCGAGGAGCTGTTCGCCGGGTAGGAACGCGACGAGTCGAGGACATTGGAATTCAGATCCGCGTGGAGATAGATAAAATCCATCCACCCGGTTACAGGAACTCGCAGCTTGATCTGCGGGTACGAGGGCGCTTTTTCGGAGAAGATCAGACTCCCGTGCCGGGCCGGACCCCAGACATTTTGCATCTTCTCCAGCGAAATATCAAATGCCCCGAAGCTGGCGGTGAGTTGAACTTCGGTGGTGTTATACTCAATGGATTCGGTCGTCTGTTTGGTCAGAACGACACCTGGAGCGGGCGTGTGTACTCTGCCGATGTTGATTGCTTTGCCGACTTCACGGTAGTCCACAAAATTGAAGTAGTAGGCGAAATCGTTGAACGCATAGCCGTAGAACTTTACCCCCTGCCCTCTGAGCCGGAGGTCATCCTCGCCGACTTTGGCCCACGAGAGGTGGAGATTCGGTTCGAGATTGATGATACCCCCGGGGAACGTTTCCGAGATGACGTGCCACCGGATCTCGCTGGGTTCGAGGTCCCCTGCAAGGCTCGAGAGCTCGTAGTTGAATTCCTCTTTCAGGAATTCGTACTCATCCCGCTCAAGTTCCGTCATCCGTTCGAGCGCACCTTCGAGCGTTCTCAGATGTGTTGCGAGCACGCGCCGTGAGAGCGGCTTGGCGGCATCCCGGTACTCCGGGAGCAGTCCGCGGGCCTCCATGCGTTTGAGGAATGGGTAGACCTCGTGGGTACTCGTGAGGTAGATCGACTGGGAGAGGGCAACTTCCACGGACAGAACGACCAATCCGATGAAGAGCGAGAAAAGCACACTATTGAAACGGAGATTCATGAGCTTGTTTATCTTGTTACCGGAATCGTCGGGAGCGGAGCTCCCAACGAGCGCAATAGACTTTTGAGGTGCCAAGCACCTTCATTACCAACTTTTATATTCAGAGTTCGATTGTTCGATGTTCGATATTCAGGGGACTTCTCGTAGTGGTAGGTCAGTGTAATATCGAATATCGAACGCCGAATTATGAATCATGAAGTTTGTTTCGGCTCTTCAAAATACGCCGCCAGGCTCTCTTGCCACACAGGCATCCGATCCAGGCCCTGAGAGATGAGACGCGAATTTGCCAAGACTGAGTACGCAGGACGCTGAACCTCAGACGGATAGTTCTTTGATGAGACAGGAACAACCCTGGTAGATAAACCGGCGATCCTCAGCGCTTCCTTCGCAAACTCGAACCAGGAACATTCGCCGTTGTTGGTTGCATGGTACATTCCATAGTTGCCTGTTTTGGCGAGTACACGAATCTGCCGTGCGAGGTCAAGAGTGTACGTCGGCGTCAGCACTTCATCATCAACGACTTGAAGCTCATCCTTCTCTTTCGAGCGGGCAAGTATCTTCTCGATGAAGTTTGCGCCTTTCCCCAGGCATTGAGCGTGGCCGTAGAGTCCGGATGTGCGCACGATGTAGTGCCGGGAACAGTTTGCCTGGATTGCGCGCTCGCCGGCAAGTTTTGAAGCGCCATAGACGTTGAGTGGATTCGGGGTATCGTTTTCTTCGTACGGCGATCTCTTCAAGCCGTCAAATACATAATCTGTGCTGATGTGAAGAAGAGGGATTTTCTGCTCTTCCAATACCCTGGCGAGATTCAGTGCTCCGGTCTCATTGACCAGAAACGCCTTCTCGCGCTCATTTTCACACAGTTCAACATTCACAAAAGAAGCCGTGTTGATAACGATATCCGGCCGATTCTTCGCAAATGCCTTTTCGACCGAGCCAATCTCACTGATCTCGATGTCGCTTTGCATTAATGAAATGACAATCTCATCAGCGAACACCTTGACGATCTCTGTCCCAAGCTGGCCGTCTGCTCCGACAACAGCAATTGTCATTCCAACGGCTTTCGATCAAAGGTGAAGAGACCCTCCCGGGGCATCTCTTTCAGAGAGGAGCCGACCCGGTCTTTCTCCGATAGAATTGGGTTTTCAATCGGCCAGACAATACCAATATCCGGATCATCCCATCGAATCGTCTTTTCGCACTCTTTCCTGTAGTATCCTGTGCATTTGTAAGCAAACGTCGCCACCTCACTCGTCACCACAAAACCATGTGCAAAGCCCTCGGGGATGTAGAGCTGCTTGTTATTCTCGTAGGAAAGCATCATGCCGAACCATTTTCCGAAGGTGGGCGATCCGAGGCGAATATCAACTGCAACATCAAATATCTCGCCCTCCAGAACGAAGACAAGTTTTCCCTGGGGACTCGGATTCTGATAGTGCAGCCCTCGCAATACCCCCTTTTTGGAATACGATATGTTGTCCTGAACAAAATCGACGCTGAGGCCGAGTTTTGCATACTTCTCTTTGTGCCACGATTCAACGAAGCTCCCCCGCGAGTCGCTGTACCTGTCCAATTCGATGGCAAGGACTCCGGATAATTTGGTTTCTATGATCTTCATGAGGGGTTACTTGCTAAGGAGGGCTAAAATGTATTGGCCGTAGGAATTTTTTCTCATCGGTTCCACATGCTTCAGAAGATCATCGGCGCTGACCCATCCGGCGTTGTAGGCGATTTCCTCCGGGCAGGCAATCTTGAGTCCTTGCCTGTCTTCAATCGTTTGAACGAAGTTGGACGCCTGGAGAAGCGACTCGTGCGTCCCGGTATCAAGCCACGCCATTCCACGCCCCATGATTTCGACACGGAGCTGGCCTCTCCTCATGTATTCTTTGTTGACATCCGTGATCTCGAGCTCTCCTCTGGCCGATGGCTTCTGAGATTTCACAATCGTGCACACGGTGTCATCATAAAAATACAGTCCCGTCACCGCATAGTGCGACTTTGGACGCTCCGGCTTCTCTTCAATCGAGATGGCCTTGCCTTCAGCATCAAACTCGACCACTCCATACCGCTCGGGATCCTTCACAAAATACCCAAATACTGAAGCACCAGTCGTTTGCTGTGCTGCACGCCGCAGCGATTCTACGAGGCCGTGTCCGTAAAAAATATTGTCGCCGAGCACGAGGGCGACGCGCTCACCAGCGATGAATTTCTCTCCGATCAGAAACGCCTGTGCGATACCCTCCGGTTTGGGCTGCTCCGCATACTGAAATGAGACCCCCCACTGGGACCCGTCGCTCAAGAGCGAACGAAAACGATCGAGATCGGTGGGAGTAGAGATGATGAGAATATCGCGAATCCCCGCGAGCATCAATGTCGACAAGGGATGATAAATCATCGGCTTGTCGTAGATAGGCAGCAACTGCTTGCACAGAGCGAGCGTCGCAGGATACAACCTGGTCCCCGCGCCACCGGCAAGGATAATGCCTTTCATGAAAGGTCCCTTCTGGAATCCTCCTGCCGCTCATCTGCCGCGTGGTTGGAGGTCTTGCTTCATAACATCTCGGCACTTCAAAAAAAGTGCACGTCCAGGATGACGATTACTCGATTTTTGTTGACTTGTGAAACGGGTATAGCAGGAACGTTAGTGACCAGTGCACACGAACAGCTGAGCGGGCGCATCACAGAGCGAGCTCCTTTTGAAAGTACTCCATGGTCTTTCGCAACCCCTCTTCCCTTTTCACGCGCGGCTCCCAATGAAGAACCTGCCGAGCAATGGAGATGTCGGGTTGACGCACCTTCGGATCGTCTTCCGGCAAAGGCTTGTAGACAATCGTGCTCTTGCTTCCCGTCAACTGAACGATTTCTTCCGCCAGCCCCTTCATCGTGATCTCCTCCGGATTCCCGATATTCATAGGCAGAGCGTAGTCTGACATCATCAGGCGGTAGATTCCCTCGATGAGATCCGAGACATAGCACACACTGCGGGTCTGCTTTCCGTCGCCGAACACCGTAACCTTTTCGCCACGGAGGGCCTGCGACATGAACGCCGGAATCGCGCGGCCGTCTTCAATCCGCATTCGCTCGCCGTAGGTATTGAAGATCCGGACGATGCGCGTCTCCAGCTTGTGATAACGGTGATATGCCACCGTCATCGCTTCTGCGAAGCGCTTTGCCTCATCGTACACTCCCCGCGGACCGACGGGGTTGACATTCCCCCAGTAGCTCTCGGGCTGCGGATGCAGCAGCGGATCACCGTACACTTCTGATGTCGAAGCCAGCAGGAACCGGGCGTTCTTTGCCTTCGCCAAGCCCAGCGCTTTGTGCGTGCCGAGGGAGCCGACCTTCAGCGTTTGGATGGGGAATTTCAGATAGTCAATCGGACTTGCGGGTGAAGCGAAATGGAAGATGTAGTCGACACTTCCATCGACGAAGAGATAGTTCGTGACGTCATACTGAATGAACTTGAACTGCGGGTTTCCAGCCAGATGGGCGACGTTTGCTGTGCTCCCGGTGATCAGGTTGTCGATGCAGACGACAGAGTGCCCTTCCGCGACGAGGCGATCACAGAGATGCGAGCCGAGAAACCCGGCACCGCCGGTGACTACAGAAATGGGCATGGCTGAAATGTAGAAAACATGGAAAAATGAAATTATGGAATATTGGAGTGATGGAATTAGTGCTTATATAGTCGCCTGGTTTCGCGTATCTCTGCTTCCCAAGTACCGGTGCGACGTTTGACCTGCAGCGCTTTGATCAAGGCAAGGAGCTTGTTCTCTGTCTTGTAATGGCACTCGTCGAACATGTCGAACGATGCCTCAGCAACCCGATCTGTGATTCTGAGTCCAACCATACGCGTCATCAACTCTGCCAGTGACCCAAGGGCAACATTGAGAAAATAGAGATATTCGTTGATACTTTTTCTTCCGTATCCTTCAGATATGTTTGACGACACAGATTGCGCGGCATCCAGGATCTGCCCTCTCAACCGGAAATCCAAGCTGGAGATCTCTCTGAGAATCTTCTCAACCAACGCGAATAGCTCCATAGCATCGTTCCACACCTCGAGCTTCATGTAGCCTCGGTTGAGGTTCCTTCGTTTCGTGAACTCCAAGGCGGTATCCCCTCCATCAATCCACCATTCCACGAATCCAATGATGCAATCAATGTAACAAGCGGGGGGTGAATAATCAACGGAATTGGACAGGAAAGCAAAGTGCCAACAAGTGCGATTCAATCGTTTCTGCAAAGGGGGCAGGCGATCAGGCACCCTCGTTCGGTCCCGTTCTATCGAGAGGACTAGAAGTGAATCTTCATGCCACCGAACACCTCTCGCAGCGCGCCTGGTTGGTACGCGTTTCCACCCGGATCGGGCTCTGTGAAGGCGATGTATTCTTTGTCGGCGATGTTGCGAGCCTGAACACTCAACACGACCTGATGGCCGGCGATGCTCACGTCATAGCTCAGCCGTGCATGGAGGAGTGCATACCCATCCGCTACTTCGGTTTCTATGTTGGCGCCATCGATATATGTCTTGCTGATCGCTTCGGCACTCACGCCCACACTGAAACCGGGCCAGAGGGTGTAGCGAGCGTCAAACGAAAACTGATGCTTTGGCGAATTCGGGAGCCAGTTCCGGTCTTTGACGAATTTTTGTATGGCGGGATCATCCATTACAACCTGAATCGGTTTCGCGTTCGTGTACTGGAACGCCGAAAACGTGTACGCGGCCTGAATATCGAACGATGGATCCGGCAGAAATTCCATATAGACTTCAGCTCCGGACCTTCGACTCGAAGCCGAATTCCTGTAAAACGTCTCCTGGTTGCGGAGAGGATCCGTGATCCGATAGCGGTCAAAGTCATTTGCCGTCACCAGTGAGAAACCGGTGAACTCGTAGCGGAGCGAGCTCCCCATGATGTGTCTCACTCCGACCTCAAATCCTTCCGATGTGGCTGAGGCGAGGTGTGTGTTGAAGCCGCCAAAATGATCAGGGTTCTGAGCAAGCTCCTCAGTGGCCGGCGGCATGAAACCCTGACCCCAACCGGCAAACATCGTAATATCGGGCTGCGGAGAATACGTAAACCCGATACGAGCTGTTGTCTTGGAAAAGTCCGCGTTACCGGACAGATCGATCGGGCTCTTCAGAAGATCTTGAAGCTCGTTGTGGATTTTGTCGTACCGCAGACACGCCATCACGCCCCAGTTCTTGCCGATGTCGAGTTTCTCCAGAATGAACAACCCCACGCCACTCTGCTTGATCTCCTCCTTGGAACGGATGGTGTCACCCTCAACTGCGTGCAGGTTGTCAACGCGGTGTTCGTCGATCGATTGCCACTGGACATCAACGCCCACACTTATCGTGTTACGCAGATGGGCTTCACTCTCCCCTGACCGCATGGCGTATTGCAGGGAGCCTCCCGGCGTCGTGATGGTACGGTGATTGAATGTCCTGTTGTTCGCCTCGATGAACAAAGTCCCTTTGACATACGCGCCGAAATCCAACGATTGGTTGTCCCTGATCTTCAGCGAACCGGTTGTCCCGAATGTAGTCCGGTTCGTCGAGAGGTACTCATTGAATGGAATTGCATCGGGGTTTGCCTGACGGGCGTTCTGCCTGTACTGGTCGAGATTGATCCCCTCCGGGTTCTCATGAAATGTTTCAGATCTGGTGAAGATGGGTGTCAGCTGAAAACTCGGCGTCGGCGTCCAGGTTGCTTTCCCGTATGCGATGGTGCTCCAGAAATGAGTATGTTCCCGGTAACCATCCCCCATCGTTCGGGAAAGCGAAACCCGATAGTTGATCATTCGTGCACTTCCACCGAATTGGCCGAAGGCCTTCCAGAATCCGTTCGAACCCCCCGTGAATGCTGCCTCCCCGAAAAGCGGTACATTCGGCGAGTTCTGAGTTGCGATGTTGATGATTCCGCCTGAAGCACTTCCCCCATAGATCGAAGCGGCGGGTCCTCTGAGAACTTCAATTCTCTCCAAAGCCGAATGGTCGACATCAAAGAAATCTGGCGCGAATCCGGTCGGATCATTGAGCGGTATGCCATCCAGGAGAATCTTGATCCCGCGAATTCCCCTTTCAGTCAATATCCCCTGTCCACGGATGGAGAGATGCACTCTGCTCCCGTTTGCCTGATTGTCGACCTTCACGCCGGGCACCAACTTCAAGAGTTCGTCCATAGCGACGGCCCGAGACAGCGTCTGGACAACCTCAGGGCCGACGATGCTCGTCGAGAATGGGATCTCTTTGAGAGGAAGAGCCATCCTGGATCCTGTCACGATGACAACTGGATACTTGAATTCCAGCGTATCTTTCCGGGAGTGTTGGGATGCGGCAGGCTGGGAGAGAAACATGATGAACAGGAGGAGATCGCAGCAGATCCTTAAGTTCTTCATGGCGGGCACAGGCTTGGTGGAAAGGAGAGCGATCGATTTCATGAGAAGATGTTGCCAAGAGTTTTCGTAAAAAGCAAAAAAAAGAAGGCATTGGCCTGGCATCTGGTTGGATTTACCATAGAACGTGGAGAACGAGATTCAAGAGGGAGATTTGAAGCAAGCCTCGGCAGTCATGGCCATCTTCGCCTATAAAGCAGCCATGCAACCCGAGATGTTTCCGCGAAAGCCGATGCCGGGCGCGAAATAGAGCCAAACAGGAGATTCCGATACGACAAACCTCCGGCGCAGTTGGCCGGGGTTTGCTATCTCTTGTCCCTGTTCAGGTCTGATGCATGCATCTTTGATTCTGTCCTCTAAAGGAGCTATCTTACCAGAAAGGGAGAATACTATGGAGACGGTTGTCAAGATCCATGTCGAAAAACTTCCTGAGGGCGTGTACCTTGCAACTTCAGACGATGTCCAAGGGCTCGTCGCTCAAGGGCGCACGATTTCGGAAACGCTCGAAATCGCCAGGGATATCGCTCGCAAGCTCCTCGAGTCGCAAGCCACAGACAAGGGAAGACCCGATGACAGCTCTGTTGGAAGCTCCTTCGATTACCCTCTCATCGTAAGCCTTTGAAATGGGAAGGCTCTCTGGATTTCGATACCGCGAAGTGGTGAGCAGACTTCGTTCTCTGGGGTTCTCTTTTCACCGCCACGCCGCAGGCAGCCACGAAATCTGGTACAATTCGAGCACCAAGAGATATACGACCATTCCCAACCACCCCGGTGATCTCCCCGAAGGTACTCTACGCGCTATCCTCAAGCAAGCGGATGTTACACCAGAAGAGTTTTTGACGCATCGGTGATGTTTCGGTCAGAACGTGACGCCCACAGACAGCCGGTGAACATTCGGCAGCAGCTTGTATTTTGCCCACGCGCGAAGATCTGATCGAACAGGGCGAGCTCAGTTCCAACGATCACGCGCTCATTGTTGTCATTCGGGTGCGTGACATCTGCCGCGAGCCACTCGCGGAAGTATATCCGATCATGATCTGCCTTTTGTCAATCCACTTCACAGGTTGGCTTATCGCTTCGCCTCTCAGCTTTGGCACTCATTTCAACAGGAGCAATCGCTTTACATCAAGGAAATTCTTTCCGGGATTCTGAAGCGAGTTGGCTTCAAAGCGAACAAAGTAGGTGCCGCTGGATGTGTTTGCAGTCCACTGGATTTGATAGAAACCGGATTCCTTTGCTCCGTCCATGAGAGTGGCCAACTTGTCGCCTAACAAGCTGAATATCTCAAGTTTTACCATGCTCCTCTCTGGAACCCCGAATTGAATAGTCGTCGACGGATTGAAAGGATTCGGAAATACATTGAGCAGAGAGTACTGCTCCGGAATCGCGCCGAACTTGGATTCAACGCTCGTTGCAGGCGATGTGTCAACCGTAAATGCTCCAGCTAATGTCGATTTCCCGCCTCCCGGACCTGGATTTGAAACCGCAACATCTCTCGGACCCAAGGCTGCCAAGGCATTGACGGTCAGGTTTGCAGCTATCTGATTTCCTCCTATTACATTCAAAGAATTGACCGTAATGTCCGAACCAAAATCCGCCGTCGTTACTCCCTGAATGAAGTTCGTTCCGCTTATCGTGAGGGCGATCTTGCTGCCCCGGCCAGCCCGATTCAAAGATATCGAGGAGACCGTGGGGACCGGATTCATTGCAGTCGCTGAAAAACTCGCCGAGGCTCCACTTAATCCAGCTGCAGCCGCGGTCACTGAATATGTGCCTGCTTTGTTTCCTAGCGTCAGAAGCGTTGAGGCTTGCCCGTTTTGATCCGTTGCTACGGTCGCTATGGTCAGCGATTGCCCTACGGCGCCAGCGGGAATCCCCGCAATCACAAACGTTACAGACACTCCAGGGACCGGATTTCCCCCTGAATCTGCAACTGTAATTCCGAGCGGACTAGAGATCGCAGTAGCCAAGAGTCCAGCCTGGTTATTCCCCGATGTGATTGCTATTGCGCTTGCGGCTCCTACAGTCGCCGTTGCCGAGAACGCGACCGGACTTCCACTGAGGCCTATCGAAGTTGCTGTCACTGTGTAGACTCCGACTTTGCTGCCTAACTTGAAGATCGCTCCCGCTTGCCCCTTTGCGTTCGTCGCGGTGGTTTGCACATCCAATCCCTGTCCGCTGGCCAGTGGCGGAGCAGAGCCAAACCCAAACGTTAAGATAACCCCTGGCACAGGGTTCCCTCCAGCATCCGTAACCGTAAGAACAAAGCCGTTGGCAAGCGTGCTATTGATTACTCCTGTCTGGTTGTTTCCCGATGTCATCGCCATCGTCGTCGGTGGCCCAGGCTTCGCAATTGCCGTGACCTGCAATGGACTTCCAACAAGGCTCCCGGAGAAAGCCACCACTGAGTATACTCCTGTCTTGCTTCCCAATGTCAAAAGCACTGATACCTGGCCGTTGACATCTGAGGTACCACCAATACTGTTGATCGATTGTCCAGTAGCACCCGACGGGAACGATGCAAATACGAAAGTCAGACCGGTTCCAGCTACGGGATTGCCTGCAGCGTCAGTGACGATGACTATAATTGGATTTGGAAGTGCTGTGTTGATAGCTCCCGATTGAGCGTCGCCAGAGTACACCGAGATTCTTGAGGCAGCTCCCGAGGTCACTCTGATTGATGGTTGGGTCGATGTAACAGGACTGCCACCGATCGTTGCATTGATGTTTTTTGGTGTACCGGAAGTCGAAGCGGTAAATAGCGCAGAGAACGTACCATCATGATTGTCCACCACAGTCCCAATCGCACCACTTGAAGTTCCTCCACCCGTCAATGAGAAAGCAACCGTCAGCCCTCCTGTTGTCAGGTTGTTGCCGGCAGCGTCCTTTGTCTGGAGCGTGATCGTCGCTGCGGATCCTGACGCTACTGTTAATGCTGAGATCGTGACGATAGATTGAGACATCGATACCGCACCAGCGGTTACGGTGATCATCGGTGATGTGGATGTGACTGCACTTCCTCCAATTGTCGCCAAGACTGTCTTTGCTGTTCCAGCTGTTGTACCAGTAAATATGGCACCATATGTTCCGTTGGCGTTGTCTGTCACACTCCCGATCGTACCGCTGGAAGTTCCTCCACCCGTCAATGAGAAAGCAACCGTCAGCCCTCCTGTTGTCAGGTAGTTGCCGGCACCGTCTTTAGCCTGGAGTGTGATGGTCGCTGTCAATCCTGACGCTACTCCTGATGGCGAGACCGTGACAATCGATTGAGACAACGAAGCCGCCCCTACGGTTACCGTTATCGTCGGCATTGTGGATGTGACTGCACTTCCTCCAATTGACGCCGAGAGCGTCCTCGCTGTTCCTGCTGCCGTCCCTGTAAACGCGGCGCAATACGTTCCATCGCCGTTGTAAGTGACACTCCCAATCGAACCGTTCGACGTCCCTCCACCCGTCAGCGAGAAGGTGACCGTCAGCCCTCCTGTTGTCAGGTTGTTACCGGCACCGTCTCTTGCCTGGAGCGTAATGGTCGCTGTTGACCCTGATGCTACTGTTGATGCTGAGATCGTGACGATAGATTGAGACATCGATACCGCACCAGCGGTTACGGTGATCGTCGGTGATGTGGATGTGACTGCACTTCCTCCAATTGTCGCCGAGATTGCCTTAGCTGTTCCAGCTGTCGTGCCTGTGAACGTAGCACTATATGTTCCGTTGCCATTGTCTGTCACACTCCCGATCGTACCGCTGGAAGTTCCCCCACCTGTCAACGAGAAAGCAACCGTGAGCCCTCCTGTCGTCAGGTTGTTGTCAGCAGCATCCTTTGCCTGGAGCGTAATCGTCACTGTTGACCCCGATTGAACCGTCGCAATCGACACTGTCACAACCGATTGACTCAAAGAGACCGACCGCGAGGCATGAAGTACGGAAATCTTATCGCTACCCCTATCACTGGCGACCAAATCCGGCCTGCCATCTCCGTCGAGGTCACCGATTGCGACGCTGTACGGATTCGTTCCTGTCGCAAAATCAACTTTTGCAGCAAATGAACCCGATGTGATCGAACCGGATGAACTCGTATTTCTGTACACGGAAACAGTGTTGCTACTATAGTTAGTGGCAGCCAGATCCGGCTTTCCATCCCCGTCAATGTCGCCGATTGCGACACCGTATGGAGACATTCCTGTCGTAAAATCAACTTTCGCAGCAAATGAACCCGATGAGATAGAACCGGATGAACTCGTATTCCTGAACACGGAAACAGTATTGTTACCAGCATTAGCGACGACCAGATCCGGCTTTCCATCACCATCAATGTCACCGATTGCAGGGACGAATGGGAGCATTCCTGTCGTAAAATCAACTTTCGCAGCAAAGGAACCCGATGTGATAGAGCCGTATGAACTCGTATTCCTGAACACGGAAACAGTGTTACTATTGTAATTTGTGACGGCCAAATCCGGCTTTCCATCCCCGTCAATGTCGCCGATTGCAGCATGATCGGGATTCGATCCTGTCGTAAAATCAACTTTCGCAGCAAATGAACCCGATGTGATAGAACCAGATGAACTCGTATTCCTGAACACGGAAACAGTGTTGCTACCATCATTAACGACGGCCAGATCCGGCTTTCCATCCCCGTCAATGTCGCCGATTGCGACATCGTACGGAGACGTTCCTGTCGTAAAATCAACTTTCGCAGCAAATGAACCCGATGTGATAGAACCAGATGAACTCGTATTCCTGAACACGGAAACTCTATTGCTACCAGAATTAACGACGACCAGATCCGGCTTTCCATCACCATCAATGTCACCGATTGCGACACTGTTCGGAGTCGGTCCTGTATTAAAATGAACTTCTGCAGCAAATGAACCCGATGTGATAGAACCAGATGAACTCGTATTCCTGAACACGGAAACAGAGCTGCTCATCCGATTAACGACGACCAAATCCGTCTTTCCGTCACCATCAATGTCACTGATTGCGACAACGTATGGAGCCGTTCCTGTCGTAAAATCAACTTTCGATTCCATGGATCCTGATGTGAAAGGCGCAACCGTGGAGACTGTCACGATGAATGGTTTAGAGGAATATCCGGTCAACCCACCGACCGTTACGCTTATCGGCTGATAGGTCGCACCTGCAGGGACGGTTACCGTCAATTGTGTCGTCGAAGCCCCGGTGACAGTCGCCCTCGTCGCTCCGAAAAACACTACATTATTGTTCCCGGCAGTGCCACTGAAATTCGCCCCGTTGATCGTCACGGTTGTGCCAACCGGCCCGAAGACGGGAGCAAAAGATGTTATTGAAGGTGGTGGAGTCGGAATAATATTCTGTATCACGGAAACACGCCCAGCACCGTTGACAGCGACAGCCAAATCCGGCTTGCCATCACCGTCAATATCACCGATTGCGACACAGAATGAAGATATTCCTGTAGTAAAATCAACTTTGGCAGCAAATGAACCCGATGAGATAGAACCGGGTGAGCTCGTGTTTCTGAACACGGAAACCGTGCCGTCGTCATGGTTAACGATGGCCAGATCTGGTTTTCCATCACCATCAATGTCACCGATTGCGACACCGTAGGGGGCGCTCCCTGTCGTAAAATCAACCTTAGCATCGAATGTGATAGAACCTGATGAACTCGTATTTCTCAACACGGAAACAGTGTTGCTGCCATAGTTCGTGGCTACCAAATCCGGCTTGCCATCACGGTCAATGTCACCGATTGCGAGAATGTATGGAGACGTTCCCGTCGTAAGATCGACTTTCGCAGCGAATGAACCCAATGTGATAGAACCAACCGAACTTGTATTTCTGAACACGGAAACAGTGTTGTCAGATCCATTGGTGACGGCAAGATCCGGTTTTCCGTCACCATCAATGTCACCGATTGCGACATCAACTGGATACGTTCCCGTCGTAAGATCAACTTTCCCAGCAAGTGTAATCGAACCGGATGAACTCGTATTCCTGAACACGGAAACGGTGTTGTCATTAGGGTTGGTGACCACCAGATCCGGTTTGCCATCACCATCGACGTCACCGATTGCGACACCGTATGGATGTGATCCTGTTACAAAGTCAACTTTCGCGGCAAACGAACCCGATGAGATAGAACCGGATGAACTCGTATTCCTGAACACGGAAACAGTGTTACTATTGTAATTTGCGACGGCAAAATCCAGCTTTCCATCACCATCAATGTCACCGATTGCGACACCGTATGGATTTGTTCCTGTCGCAAAGACAACATGCGCAGCAAACGAACTGGATGAGATGGAACCTGATGAACTCGTATTTCTGAACACGGAAACAGTGTTGTCACCAGGATTACTGACGACCAGATCCGGTTTTCCATCACCATCAATGTCGCCGATTGCGACACCGACTGGAGACAATCCTGTCACAAAATCAACTTTCGGTGCCAATGATCCTGATGTGGTAGTGGCAACCGAAGCGAATGTCACGACAAACGGTTTAGAGGAATATCCGGTCAATCCGCCGACCATTACAGTTATCGACTGATAGGTCGCACCTGCAGGGACGGTCACGGTCAATTGTGTAGTCGAAGCTCCGGTGACGGTTGCCTTCGTCGCTCCAAAAAACACTATGTTGTTTGCAGCAGTGGCACTGAAATTTGTCCCTGCGATTGTCACGGAAGTGCCAATCGGACCGAGGGCGGGAGTAAAAGATGTTATTGAAGGCGGATATTGAGGAGTATTCCTAAGCACGGAAACAGTCCAAGGGCCGTTCTCAGCGACTACCAGATCCGGCTTGCCATCACCGTCAATGTCACCGATTGCGACACAGAATGGAGTCGCTCCCGTCGTAAAATCAACTTTCGCAGAGAATATGATAGAACCGGATGAGCTCGTGTTTCTGAACACGGAAACCGTGTAGCTGTCACGGTTAGCGACGGCCAGATCTGGGTTTCCATCACCATCAATGTCACCGATTGCGACACCGCGTGGAGTCGTTCCCGTCGCAAGATCAACTTTCGCACTAAATGTGATAGAACCCGATGAACTCGTATTTCTCAACACGGAAACAGTGTTGTCAGATCCATTGGCGACGGCAAGATCCGGTTTTCCATCACCATCAATGTCACCGATTGCGAGCTCGGCTGGAAACGTTCCCGTCGCAAACTCGACATTCGCAGCAAACGTGATAGAACCGGATGAACTCGTATTTCCCAACACGGAAACAGTGTTGCTATTAAGATTAGTGACGACCAGTTCCGGCTTTCCATCACCATCAATGTCACCGATTGCAACACCGTATGGACCTGATCCTGTCACAAAGTCAACTTTCGCAACAAATGAGATAGAACCGGGTGAGCTCGTATTTCTGAAAGCAGAAACCACGTTGCTGCTATTGCTAGCGACGGCCAGATCTAGTCTTCCATCACCGTCAATGTCACCGATTGCGACACCGAATGGACCTGATCCTGTCACAAAGTCAACTTTCGCAGCAAATGAGATAGAACCGGGTGAGCTCGTATTTCTGAAAACAGAAACCACGTTGCTGCTATTGCAAGCGACGGCCAGATCTAGTTTTCCATCACCGTCAATGTCACCGATTGCGACATGGTGTGGACCTGTTCCTGTGGCAAAATCAACTTTCGCAGCAAATGAACCCGATGTGATAGAACCGGATGAACTCGTATTTCGCAACACGGAAACATTGTGGCTACCAGGATTACTGACAACCAGATCCGGTTTTCCATCACCATCAATGTCGCCGATTGCGACACCGTATGGAGACGTTCCTGTCGAAAAATCAACCTTCGATGCCAGTGATCCTGATGTGATAGATGCGACCGTAGGGAATGTCACGATAAATGGGTTCGAGGAAGATCCGGTCTTTCCGCCGACCATTACGGTTATCGGTTGATAGGTCGCACCTGAGGGGACGGTCACAGTCAACTGTGTGGTCGAAGCTCCGGTGACGATTGCCTTCGTCGCTCCAAAAAACACTATGTTGTTTGCAGCAGTGGCACTGAAATTTGTCCCTGTGATTGTCACGGAAGTGCCAATCGGACCGCTCGATGGAGTGAACGAAGTGATTGCAGGAGCGGGACTGACCATTGTCCCTTTGATAGTCACCGCAGTCCCAATCGGACCGCTCGATGGAGTGAACGAAGTGATCGTAGGTTGCGCCGTTGCTCCCGCAACTATTGCAGCCAACAAAACCGTCAGTAGTCGTAGCCGTTTCTTCGTATTCATTGGATGTCGATCCCTTCGAGGTTGGACATGAGGTAGCTACTCAACTGCGGAGTTTCCGCTTATGAACACAAAAACCTCCTCCATCGCGTTTGCTCCGCCAGAAGGCAAAGCATGGCGGACGCAAGAAGCGCGGAATCCAGAGGTCTTCGATCGCGGTTTCACGAGTCAAAGTCAGTTTTAAAAGGTGGGCACGGTGTTGGCTATGAAGCTACCATTGCTTGGAGTCAAATGCAAATAGGCACCAACACAAGGGAAAAAACCGAGGGATGATTTGAGCTGTACCCCAGAAACTGGACAACTAGTGCCACCACCGAAAAGAGATATTGTATCTTTCAACGCAGAGACGCCGAGGACGCAGAGGAAGGGGCATTAGACTCTGCGGTGCTCCCCGCCGGGCTCGAGGAATTCTCAGCGGCGGGCAGGCGCGATCTCCGCGTGTCCGCGTTAAGAACCAATAACAATGAATATGCAAGATTACTTTCTGGGACCGGCACTAGCTAAGGTGGAAGAAATGGTTACCTTTCCCCATAGGAGATCCGGCAATGAAGAGAATCCGTCGTACGCATAGTGCCATATTTAAGACAAAAGTGGCCTTGGAATCACTCTTCGCTTATCACGCGGCCATGCAACCCGAGATGTTTCCGCGAAAGCCGATGCCGGGCACGAAATAGACCTCGTCTCAACACCGTCTCACGCAGAGACGCCAAGCCACAAAGACTGCATCGACACAGATCTTTGAGTGGTTCGACAGATAATCTATCGAGGAGGGTCCATGAGGCTGTCCAAAAAGCACGATCAATCCTTACAGTTACTTCGGGAAATCTGATATATCGACGATTTTCAAAACTCAACGTGGTCGAAATGGCATTCCCGCCTACTCTTGTAGAACAGATACGGCGGGCCCCGAGAGACTCGGGGCAAGCAGGTCGACCTACATTTTGGACAGCCTCAACAGGGTGAAGTACTATTTAAGATTTTCCTGGCGTTCTTGGCGCCCTTGGCGGTTTGCTTTCCTAACCAATCGTCAGAACTCTGCGCCGGCTGACATTCGGGTGCTTGCCCTGTTCCGCGGCGTCAGAACTCAAGCCCCAATGAAATCCGATGAATGTTGCCGAGGAGATTGTACAGCGCATACGAATAGTCGAACTTCAACGTTGATCCGCTGACAGGTAGTGCAACGCCCGCACCAAAGGTCCCTGTTTCCGTGTCATAGCCGAACCTGTATCCACCTCTGAGATAGAGCTGGCCGAGGACCGTGATTTCCGTTCCTACATTTACCCTTTCCTGATTGTCGTTGGGGTGTGCCGCATCTGCTGCGACCTGCACCCTGACAGATTCCGTGTTCAGGATGGTCATCGACACGCCAACCTGAAAATGCAGCGGCAGCGAATAATCATCCGTCGCGAGCGTAGCCGGTGCCAATCGATTATTGGGAACCTCGGTGTTCGCATCATACTTCACGTCAAGATCCTGCCCGTCATACTTCATGTCAGGACCGAAATTGGTCATGCTCATACCAATGGTCAGATCCCCGATGCCGAGCCTGTACTGCGTGCCGACATCAAACGCGAAGCCGCTCGCAGACTCGTGCCAGATTCTTTGATTCAAAAACTTGAGCGACAACCCAACACTGAAATCTTGTGTCAGTGAGCGGGCATAGCTCACACCAAGCATCAAATCCTGCGCGTCAAAACTCTGACCAGTCCCGTTGGGCTGCAGTTCAGTCGTCACTTCCATTCCACCCGTCGTCAGCAGGGTCATCGAAACCCCGACCGATCCAAAATCCTCGGAATGGACAAAGGCAGCGTTGTTCACCGTGATCCCACCCCACAACCCGGCGTACGATGCGAGAATTTCATTGTCTTTCACGTGGACAATTCCGGCGGGGTTCCAGAATAATGCCGTGGCATCAGCTGCATTGGAGACGTAAGCCCCACCCATGCCGGCGGCCCTTGCACCCACGGGGATCTTGAGAAATTGAGCTCCGGAAGTGCCGACGTTGGGGTTTTGTCCATGGACCTCAAAGCAGTAACTTACAAAGAGGCCCGCAAGTAAGATGATAGTTCGTTTCATGTCAGGTCTCCTATTTGATCACCGCAAAGCGGCCAAGTTTTTCTGCTGTCTCCGTCTTGACCAGGTAGATGTAGACACCCGGTGCGATCTCGCGTCCACCTGCAGCCCTCAAGTTCCACGTTTCTGTCCCACTATCGCTGTTGTGCTCAATTGTCTGCACTTTGTCGCCAACGATATTGAAAATGTAGATAGTACACTGAGACGGGAGATTGTTGAATCGCAGCACACGAACCGGCTCCCGAACCAGCAGTCCGAATTCGGGTTCATACAGAGACGAGACAAGATACGGGTTCGGAACCACCTTGACCTTGTCAAGCTCTGAGCTCGTCACCGTCTGTGTGGCTCCGGCAACGCTCGTGGAGAATGTGAAGCTGTCGTTGTAGGTGACCTTGCTCTGCGGCAGGGCGTCTGCCGGTTGGATCGCAAAAAAAACTCCGCTTGTCGTGGTGTACGTTGTCCCATAGTAAAATGGCTGCAGCGGCAACAGCACTGTTGCTCCGCTCTTCACCACAATTCCTTGTCTGATCACAAGCGAGTCCCCCTGCTCAGGCCGCTCGCTGGCAACCGAAGAAGTATCTGTCAGCGTGAGCCGAAGGCCCTCGAGAAAAATCGGAATGCCTGATGCATAAGTTCCTGCTGCATTCAGCACGGTTCCCCGCGTCAGGTCGCGCAGCAGGTACGTTGTTGGGGATGTGAAGGTAAGGCTGAAGATGTCTGAAGAATTCGGTCCATTCGCATCCACCCCAACCAGAGTACGGGGCAGTAGATCTCCCTGCTCGATGCGCACGATCGGCGCGAAGCTAATCGCGTAGGACTTGCCCCCGGCATCGGGAACATCCTGTGCCTGAAGGCTAAAGACAACATGGGAAGTACCGGTCCCGGACTGCTTCGGAATGCTCGCCGTCACGGGCAGCCTGCCAAGTGCCAACGATCGAGGGATGGCAACACCGAGGTTCATGTCTTCTGGGGTGGTCCCTCGCGATGATTCGAGAATGGTCCCGCGCTCGTCAACCACACTATACGCTGTCACGGTGTACCAGTATTCAAAGCCATTCGTGACATTCGTGTCGACGTAATTGTACTGAAGCCCGTTATCTTTGCCAATCCCGTCCAGCCGATCGAAGGATGCCAATGGGACCGGGTCAGCACCCAGGTTCGGTTGCATGTTGCGGTCAACCTGATCCCAGTGAAGTCCTTTGTCGACGCTCTTGTAGAGCCGATACCCCCCGAAGTTGAGTCTTCCTGTGAGCAGATCCCGGCCCGATTCAGATCGATTATCCCAGGTTATTGTGGCCTTAGTGTCGCCCTGCGTCACCGCGACTTTCGGAGAAGCCGGGGGCTGCACAATCACAAAGTTCTTCGCCAGCAGGTCGTAGGCATGGACCGTGGTTGAATCCAGTTCGGCGACCGTGTTGCCGGCAACCATCGCCGTGACAAATTTCAGCGTATCTCCCGGCGCCAGTCTGTACGGGCCCGAGCTCAGGATGCTGACCGCGGAACTGCCTTCAGCAGGCTGCGTCTCGAAGTCGTCAAAGTGCATGTTGGGTGCGTTCTTGCCCAAGTGAAAGAACTTCGAGCCTACACTCGATTGAAACAACGACTGTGTGCTGGCCATCCGACCGAACTGAATATTATCATCATCCGTTTTTTCGTCGTTGTAGAGGCACCAGTGCGCATCGGTCGCACCGAGCTCCACGCCGTTGACTTTTGGGGTTTGCAGCATCATGAGCCCAAAAACTCCTATCGGGGCATTCCATTCAACCGAGCGTGCATGCGTGTTGTAGGCGTAGATCCGGTTCCATTTCTTGTCGAAAGCGATACGGATGTAATTGTAATCGGCAGCATCATCGTACCCGCCAGGCTCTATGTCTCCATACAGGCCAAAGAAAAGGCTGTCGTAGGTCCGGGTGGAGTTGTTCGTGATCTGAAAAGTGAAGTAGATCATATCCCGAACAGACTTTTGGCTGAATGCGTAGCCGGTTTGGTTGATCTGGATTCCCAGGACCTTTTTGGAGTTGTTAGAGTCACTGAAGACGCAGTAGCTGTCCTGGTTTGACACGAAGATCGGCTTGCCCGACGCGTCCTTCACCGGCCATCCCGTTCGGGGCCAGGTGTTGGGCCTGTCACTGAAGGCGATCTTGGCGCTGTCGGGGTTAGCGTACCCAGGTAAAGCTTCCCATTCCTCGTTCGTTGTGTAGCGGGCCTGAATTACGTTTCCAGGGATGCCAACGTACGGAGCGACCCGGTAGATATATTCATGGAGGCTGCCGATGGGGAATTCGCCTGACACACCCTGGGACAATGTGCGAGCGTAGAGCTTCCCCCGATTCTCGAAAAAGGAGCCGATGTTGCTCTTGTTGTGCGCACCGCCTGCACGATCCTTGATCCCCAGCGTCTTCGCAAGACGGTCTGAAGGCTCGCCCTCCTTGCCATCGATTTTCCCTTGCCCTTGGAGTCCCAATGGAAGCAGGAGACAGGCGGTGAGAAGAATTCCAAGAAATGTTTTCATAGTGGTTGGCTCTCGATAGAATTGTTAGAAACCAAATCGTGCGCCCAATCGAATCCGACGCGGTGGCCCGAAGTTGCTTGGGTCGCGAATATAATCCTGAGAGTAGCCCCCGGAGGTTGTCACATCCGGCTCGCCCGTGTCCGTATACACGTACAGCACGTTCCTATGGTCCGTCAGGTTGAGAATCTCGGCGAAGATGGTGATCTTGGTCGGACCAAACCGCCATTCCTTGTTGATCTGGGCATCAACGGAATAGGTCATGGGCCTTCGGGCGGAGTTCTTTTCGATGTAGCTGATCGCCCTGCCGTTTGGTTGCGGTGTGTACGGATATCCGCTGCTCGCCCGGACGACGAAGTTCCAAATTGTATTCTCCAAGGGAAAAACTCCGAAGAGGCTGAACCCGGTCTTCTCGGGCAAATAGAGATTAGCATTCAGATTGAACATATGCGGTTTGTCGAATGCCAGCGCATACAACAGCGTCGAGGCGGTTGTTCCGGGATAGTCCTCCGTCTCCGACGAAGCACTTCCCTTTGCGACCGAATACGTATACGTCATCGAACCGGAAAGGTATTTGGTTCTTCTCATGTCAATGCGCGCTTCAAAACCCTTGATGTTCGCATACGCTTCATTGACGTACAACGTGTAGCCGACATACCGGCCCTCGACAAATGGAAAGAAGTACTGCGTGCCCACGAGTCCGATGACGTCCTTGTAGTAGGCAGTAAATGAACCCACGATGGCTTCTCCGAACTGATGGGAAACTCCAACCTCATAGGCAGTGGTTCTCTCGGCGTCGAGGTTCGGCTGCCCGAAGATCGGCTCGCGCACATTGACGTCGTACTGAGAGTTCTCATAGAGGCGCGTATAGTCGGGATTTTGGAAGAAGTGCCCGTAGGAAAAGTGCAACGACGTGCGGTCGCTGATGGGATGCGCCACGCCAAGACGAGGGCTCCATTGCAGCTTGGGCTTTGAGTCCACGACGGAGGTCGGATTCAGCGGATTGCTCCGAAATGGAGAAAGCTGGTCAGCATAGTCAAAGCGGAGTCCAAGATTCATCACGAAGGCATTCATTTCGATCTTGTCCTGCACGTACCCGACGCCCTCCAGTGGATTCTTTGAGAAATTCGTGATATAGGGGAAGTTCCTCTTCGGATCATAGACATCGAAGTATTTGAGATTGTGCTTCTTCATTTCGAATCCGGCCTTTATCTCATGGCGTTTCTCGAGTTGCCAGACAAAGTCGATTTTTGCATTGAGGGTCGCGGTTCGATTGTCAGTCAGTTCGATTGGATCTCGGAGCCCATAGAACTCAAATCCGGTCCCCTTGTCGGGAAGATAGCTCCAATCACCCAGACCGATGTATTGCGAGGTATCTTTGTCCACGCCCGAATAGTAGGATTGGTTGAAGTAGGAGATCCGCAGATCATAGAAGAGGTTGGCGGCAACACTGTGTGTGAATGAAGCGATGAGCTGTCGGCTTTTCTCGCGCACTCTGAGGTACTGGTCAGGAATATATTTCCACGAGTGGTTGTACGGCCGACGCTCGTTTTCGCTGTACCGCCCAGTGAGTACTGCTTTGAGCTCCGGAATGATTCTTCCTGTAAGTTTCGCCATCGAGGAGAGCGTTTGATCGGAGCCAAAGGGGAGCCAACTGCTGCGAGCATCGCGTTCACCGGTCACAAAAAACAACACATTCTCGCCAACGGCCGGACCACTCAGGGTGGCATTGAAACGGTTCTCCCGGTAGTTCTTATAGGGATCGATTCCGAATTCGCTCGTTCTCCCTTCGATGTTGCCGGTAAAATCCTTCCCCCCCTCTTTCGTCACAATATTCACCACGCCGCTGAGGGCATTACCATACTCCGCGTTGAACGTTCCGCTCAAAAAATTCAGCTCCGAAATCGCTTCATTGCTGATTCGCGTCGCCAACCCGCCCATGACCGGATCGTTCACATACATTCCGTCGATCAGAAACGCGACCTCGTTCCCCCGTCCGCCACGGACATAGAGGGTGTGTCCTTCTGAGATGACCCCAGCCTGCATATTCAGCACTTCGATGAAATCCTTCACCGGCAGGACCTGCATCTGCTCGCTGGTTACGATGTATGACGTTGAGGTCATGTCCTTCTGGATCATTGGCCGGTCGGCCTGGATAACAACTTCTCCCAAGAGCACCGACGAGGCGTCCAGAGCCACATCGAGAGTCGTCGTCTGGTCAACGATCACCCTCGATCCATTGATCGCTTTCGAAGTATAGCCGATCATGGTCACGCGAACGGTGTACGCTCCCGGCGGGATATTCAGAATGACGAACGAGCCATCAACTCCCACAGAAGCGCCGAGCGTTGTGCCCACGAGAATCACGTTGGCTCCGACAAGGGGCTCCCTGGTTGTCCGATCAGTGATCTTTCCAGCGATTTTGCCCGTCGTCCCTGCGATGGCAATCACAGGAATGACAATGGCAAACATAAATATCAGCCGTTTCATGAAGGACCTCTATAAAGACGGTTAAGGATTTGTTACTCACTTGACGTAATCGAGTTGACTGCTGCGACCTGGGAGCTCCTTTGGCCCCCTTTCTCCTTTTCATTTGAGAGGCGCGCTTTGAATTCCTCTCACATTGATTTCCTGCCGATATATTCATCGGTCTGATGCAAGATTTGCGTTGACTCCTTGAACATCTTCGAAACTGCAGATTTGTTTTTGAGCGCGACATCCGTCACGAGCGCATTGATCAGAACGGAGATTGCGGAAATAGAATTCGTGTGGAGCATGTTCTCCGTCCGGACAGCGAGAACGTGGTTGGCATGGAATGTGATCGGAGAGGTAAGCTTGTCGGTAACCGTCACGACTGTGAGTCCTCGTTGCCGTGCATAGTTCGCTGCGTCGATCGTCTCTTTGGAGTACGGCGGAAAGGAGAATGCGACGACGACATCCCCCCTGCGAGCCAGTGCGAGGTGTTCGACGAACCGAAGCGTGCCACTTTCAAGAGCCTCGGACTCGATGCCGACCTGGTTCAGCTCATAGGACAGGACTTGTGCCAGGAGCGACGAGATGCCGATACCCATCGTGAATGTTCTGCGAGACCGGATGAGAACATCTACGACGCTCTTGAACGTCCCGCGATCGACATACTGAACGGTTTGATTGATGTTCTGCACTTCGTGCTGCGCAACCAGCGTGAGGGTCCCATCATGCTTCATTTTCCCGAGCGAGACCTTATAGCGCTCGGGGGTCCGGAGTGTCGATTGGACAGCATCGAGCACTTCGTTTTGAAGCTCAGTGAAGCCGCGATAGCCGAGATTCTGAGCAAACCGGACGATGGTCGCTTTGCTCACCTTCAATGCGTCGGAAAGAGAGTCCGTCGTCAGAAAAGCGAGATCGTGCGGCTGCTTCAGTATGAAATCGGCAACTCGTTGATGGTTTGCCGGAAGGCGCTGATAGGCTGCAAGAATCTTGCCTTTGAGCGCTCCGGGCCTCCCGTCGAGGTTGCTTTTTTTCTTGCTGGATCTTGCCATTGTCGTCTACGGTGCCAGGTGGCACTAGAAGCGCAGTCGAAAACATCAGCTCTGCCACGAAGTCACCCCGCCAGAACGCGTAGCGGGCTGGCAAGACACGAAGAAGATCTTTGAATTTTCTTCACTTTCAAGAACCTTTGTGACTTTTGCGCCAGAGGCGCATGAGCCTTTGGCTCAGTGCCTTGGTGGCGGCACTTTTCGACCGGCTCTCTAGCGGATCAGAATCATTTTATGCGATTCGACAAAGGAACCGGCCCTGAGGACATAGTAGTATACGCCGCTGGAGAGGTTTGAGGCATCGAAAGTCGAAACGTACGTTCCCGCATCGAGCTGCTGGTTAACCAGGGAGCACACGTTCCTTCCGAGTTCATCGTAAACACTCAGCGTCACAGAGCTTCGCTGAGGCACGGAAAACTTGATCTTCGTTGCCGGATTGAACGGGTTAGGATAGTTCTGCGAGAGCTCATAGCCCTCGGGAATGATGTTCGTTGCACGCTCCACAGAGACGAGCGTCGAGCGGTATTTTGTCTCGACTTCTTTCAACGAAGCAATAACCTTCACCTCGCTCGTGTCGTATGCGACGGCATAATAGTACCAGCCCGTTTGTGCTCCGCCATCGATGGTCACGCTACCCTGATTCAGAAAGATCATGGATCGGTCTGCAGACGCGGCATCTCTGGATGCATCAAAGGAGGCATAGTTTGCTGCCTTGAACCTCAGGCTGTCGGGCTGGCCCTCTGCATAAGTGACGGTAGCAAAGAACTCGGTGCCATTGACAGTGCGAAGACCGACCGGTGCACGATTCAAAGCCTTGAATGCAACGTAATGAGACAAACCGGGTCGATAGTAGAAAGCGATGCTGTCTTGTGACCGCCAACGGACGCTGTGACCACTGTAGCTTTGATCAATGCGAGGATAGAATTCAAATGAGAGCTTGCCGGTAATGGCACTGCTTCCCAGATTCTTCAGTTGTACAGCAAGAACCACTCCTCGCAATCCTTTCCAGACATACGCCTGACTGTAGTGATAGACCGTCGGTCCCGAGAACGACGTGGCTTCTGAACCACCGAATGCCTTCGAGGTAAAGCTCATCAAGTAGTCCGCTTTTCTTCCCGCAGACGTTGAATCCGCCGTTCCAGGAGCTATCACAGCCACAGAGTCATCATAATTGTAGACATTCGTATTGGAAACGGCCAGATTGAGATGCGCCCACCGTCCCATCCCGCGGTTGGTGACGGGACTTGAGAGCAGATATCGGCCTGTCGTGGCATAGTACGAATCAACCGTTGGAAGGATGATGTTGACATCCTGAGCCACAGCTGAGGCAACCAGACCCGCTGCAAGAACAGAAACCAGAACTATTCGTTTCATAAATCCTCCCTTGGAAATGTGAGAAGAAAGAACGCCTTAATGCTTGAACAGTTACATTCTTAGAGCGGCCCCCACTTTATCTGGACCGCAATAGCGATGAAGATCATCCCGACACCATACAGCAGTATTTGCAGCGGGATGACCCACTTCAACCACTTTTCGTATGGTATTTTGGCGATCGCCAGGACACCCATCGTGACCCCGGAGGTGGGGAGAATGAGGCTGTTGAATCCGTCACCGTATTGGAAAATCAGAACGGCGGTTTGTCGCGTGATTCCCAGGAGATCGCTCAAGGGAGTCATAATTGGCATACTGAGCGCCGCCTGTCCGCTGCCGGATGGCACAAGGAAATGAAGCGTGAACTGCACAACGAGCATCGCGTACGCCGAGATAATGGGATGCGCCTGCCTGACAAGCCCCGTCATCGAATCGAGCACCGTGTCGATGATCTTCCCATCCGAGGCAATGACGAGAATTCCGCGTGAACAGGCCACGACGAGGGCTGCCGTCAGCATGTCTTTGGCGCCCAAGACAAAAGAGTCGGAGAACTCTTTCATTTTCAGGCGACCGACGATGCCTGAAAGGATCGCCATGCCGAGAAACAGCGCACCGATCTCCGTAATATACCAATCGAACTTCAGAGCTCCGACAACGAGGGAAACCAGCGTCGCCATGAGGACACCAAGAACAACCTTCTGGCGCGTCGTCAGATTGCCGGTAAGAATGGGATCGCTGCTCTCCGACCGCTCATTGTCCAACGCGTGCACCGGGCTCAGCGCAGGGTTTTTCTTGACCTTCGCCGCGTAGCGGGCCACGAAAAGAACCGAGATTGCAGTAAAGACAACCCACATGATGAGGCGGAATTCGATTCCCGAGAACAGCGGCAGGTCGGCGATTCCCTGCGCTACTCCCACGGTAAACGGATTCAAGAAAGCAGCGGCGAATCCCGTCCCCGCCCCGACAAACGGAATTGCCACACCGACAATGGAGTCATACCCCAACGCGCGGGCGAACGGAATGAAAATGAGGATGAACGCGAGCACCTCCTCACTCATGCCGAAGGTCGCTCCTGCAAGGGAGAACAAGGACATGAGGATCGGGATCATAAGTTTCTGCAGCAACGGACTTTTCTCCACTGCAGCAGCCAGTACCTGGATGCCGCAATTGATGGCTCCTGTCGCATTAACAACCCCAAATGCTGCGCCAGCGACAAAGACCAATGCAATGACGAACGCAGCCTGTACAAAGCCCTTGATGGGAGCTGCGAGCATCTTGTCGATCCCTTGCGGCTGAGATGCGACCTGCGTATAGGTGCCCGGGACCACGACCGTGCGTCCATCCTTCTCGATCCGCTTGAATTCTCCAGCGGGTACTATCCACGTGAGCACACCGAAGAGAACGATGATCGAGAAAATCAGAACGAGCGTTGGGGGAATTCGCATCGTGTCGCCGCCTTAGTTTGAGAGCCGGATGACTTTTTTCGACCTGAGGTCATAGATGGAGCCTCTGCGCAGGACGCTCATACGGACATCTGCTGCGCGGAGACCGAAGCCCGTCTCGTCGCGTTTCACCTCCGCCTTTGTAGCGTCGTAGACAATAACAGCAGACCTGCCCAACACTTCGAACGTGTGATCTGGTTTGATCCAAATCGCGGTGGCTTCGTCAATCCCAATTGCGACTCTGGTCGGATGCTCGAGGACGACGCTCACCAGCCTGTTGCTCCTTCGTCGTATGAGGAAGTGCTGATCGACAATAGCATCATCGACGAATCCAAACCCTTCAGTTGTGATGATGTCCTCAGCCTCAATCTTGTTGAATGAAGAATCCCTCGTGGGCCTTTTCTCGTCGCCGGTCAGCATGATCGAACTCATGACAGCCGCACCGGCACTCGTGCCGCCAAGGACAGCCCCGTTTTGATAGAGCTCATGGAGGCGCTTCTCGGTGCGAGTTCCCTTGAGAGCACGGGTCAGTCTCGACTGGTCGCCGCCCCCGAAATACACGCCCGTCACTCCATCGAGCAGTGCAAGAACAGAATCGCCGTCCGCCTGCAGCTTTGTGATGTTCAGATGAAGCACCGTTCCGGCGCCGTACGACTTCATGTCGGCGATGCGCTCTCCGGCCAGTGTGTCGCCGTACTCACTCGCCATCGGGAAGAACACGATCTTCGACTTTTCTCCACCGGCAAGCTGAACGAACGGCTTCATGATATCTGGTCCCCTGCTGCCTCCGCCAATGATGATGAGATTGCCCTTTGGGCCTTCCTGGGCATTGAGGGGCATCGAGCACAAAAGCGAAAAAACGACCGGTGCAACGGACCAGCGCCCTCTGGCGCTTCCATAAGAAAGCAGCGTCTTGGTTTTCTTCAGAATGGTTCTTAACGCGGAGACGCGGAGATCGCGTCTGCCCGCCACTAAGAATTCCTCGAGCCTGGCGGGGAGCACCGCAGAGTCTAATTCCCGTAATCCTCCGCGATTCTCTGCGGCCTCGGCGTCTCTGCGTTGAAACTCACGAAATGAAATAAGGGAACTGCTGCTAGCGAGTCTGTATGAGTTCATGCGCTATGCCTGATGATTTGTGGAGATCTTCGAGCAGGAAGAATTCTTCGACCGAATGCGGCTTCTGTGCGCCGATGCCGATGTTGACGGCGGGGATGCCTCTGGCGTTGTACTTGTTTGCGTCGCTGCCCCCCATGTAGCGTATGGGTTGCGGCGTCAGACCAGCTGCCCGCAATGCGCAGTCCAGCTTAACAATCGCGGGCGACTCCGGTTTGTGAACGTATGGCTCGAAATCAGGCACGGCCTTAAACTGAAGACGGCCCGCGCCCCGAACCGCGTCTTCGAACGTGCGCTCGATGACTTCGAGCTCTTGCTTGATCCTCTCGGGGCAGAACGAGCGTACCTCCCCTTCAATCGTTACCTTGTCCGGCACGACATTGACGGCTTCACCACCGTAGATCTTTCCGATGTTCGACGTCGTATCAGCATCGATGCGTCCCAATCGAAGCTTGCTGATAGCCGCTGCGGCCAGCCCAATTGCACTGACTCCCTCTTCCGGCGCAACACCGGCGTGTGAAGCTTTTCCGAGAAACTGTGCGGTGTAAGCGTACAAACCCACCGACTCGAGGATGTAGATCCCGGGACGCTTGGAACAATCGAAAACGTAGGCCGCGGTAACATTGTGCCGGGAAAGATCGATGGCATCTGCTCCGTAGAGTCCGGTTTCTTCACAGACCGTGAGAGCGACGAAGAAATTCTTGTGAGGAGCTTTTGAGCCGGCGACTCCAAGCAGAAGATCGACAAGGATCGAAAGGCCCATTCTGTTATCAGCGCCGAGGATTGTGGTTCCGTCGGAAGTGACTCGATCTTCTTTGACGACCGGTCTCAACAACGCGGTCGACTGAACTGTGTCAAGGTGGGCCTCAAGCAGAATTGCCGGAGCATCCCCGTCGAATGAAGGAGGAAAGCAAAGAAGGTTGCCGGCGTTTCCCTTGACAACTCCGGCAGCGTCATCCTCAAGGACACGGACGCCTCCACGACGGAGAATCGTCGTGACTTCATCTGCAATCGCACGCTCGGCATGCGAAACGCCTTCAATCGGGGCGAGGCGCAGAAAAAGAGACAGGAGTTCCTGTTGACGGGATGGCATTCGAGGGAGTGAACGGTTTGTTTCAGGTGCTCGAAGGAGCGAAACAACTATTACGCAAAGTTACAGCTTTTCCCGTGACTGTCAAGAGCACCCACGGCAGAAGATGGGTTTCCAGGACTGAGGGGCGCCGGATTCAGGGATTGTCGTCTTTCTGCAGTCCACCGAGGGGAAGGCCAGAATGACCAGAAGGCCATTCATCGGCCTTGCGGCAAAAGGAAGTCCCGATCGATCAGCAGGTCAATCGGGACTTTTTGGCACCAGCACAATGGGGCGTCGTGAACTACTTCAACAGCATGAGCTTGCGCGTCTGGAGGAAGTCACCGGCGATCAGGCGATAGAAGTAGACGCCTGATGAGTTCTTTCCTGCATCCCATTTCACCGTGTACTTCCCGGGGCTCTTCTCGTCATCGAGCAACGTCGCGATTTCCCTCCCGAGCATGTCGTAGATCCTGAGCGTCGCGCGGACCTGTGCACTCAGAGTGAACGTGATTTCTGTAGAAGGATTGAAAGGATTGGGATAGTTCTGAAGGAGAGCGAATTCCGTCGGGATAACTTCTTTTGCGTCGCCCACCCCATTCGTGATATCCGAGGTAACAGGCGCGGGTCTTGTCGTCTCGACATTGCCAACATTGTCCTTCGAGAGCGCATAGAACGAGTACTTATGCGTATACATATCGACATTGACGAGCATCGAGTCTGCGGTTGTCGATCCAATCGGCTGGAACGCGCCGCTGTCCTTTGCAGCATAGAGAGTATACGATTCCACACCCGAACCGTTTTGCTCATCCGCTCCGGACCACCGCACGACGAGCTTCGAGGCAGTCATCCTCGTTGGTATCGATTTCATCGTGGTTTTTGGAGCAGAGTAATCGAGGGTGTTAACGAACTCGTTCGTGGCGATCGGGTTGTTCATATCGAAGACGATTGTCGCACGGTTCGTTATGCTCGTGCCAGAGGCAAGGTTCGGCTTCACGTTCACGCTGAACGAGACCCAGCCTTCACCTTGCGGGGGCGTGACATTAGGAGGAAGCTCGATCCCTTCGATCTCCCAACGGACAATGTTACCGGTGCGAGTTTTCTTCCAGACATATTGCGCAGAGTCATGACTCGTCGCGCCAAATTCGAAGGTCTCCGGATCGAATTCCGTCTTCAGCGTATCGACGATCGTGACTTTCCAAGCAGGCGCCGTCGCTTCCTTCTTGTTTTCAAAGAGAATGCGATACGACATCTTCCCTGCCGAGGTGATGTAGTTCTTCGGTCCGAACCCGGCCGGTCCGATCTTTTCGTTCGGATCCATGGATCTCACAGGATTCGCCTTCTTCTGACTCTTTGAAGAAACTTCCTCTGTCGTCGTTTCATCCACACCGAAATATCCAACGTCGTCCATGATCCAGATCCAGAGTTTCGCTCTGAGATTCGGCACAATCCCTTTGATTGCTTTCACTGTCGAGGCGGCGATATCATACGCCCCTCCAGTGATGCTCATTGCTTTCGTGATGAGGATCTTGGATAATTTCTCGCCCGTTTTCTTCAACGGTTCAATATGAACATTTTCCTTTTTGTTTTGCTCCAGCAACTCCTGCCAGGTGTTGGGATAGATCGCTTTGAACTTCACGAGATCTTGCGGCGTGAGCTTCAGCTGATCGTTCACCTTGTCGCCGACATACTCGATTCCCTTACAGACAATCTTGGAACCGTATTTTGTGACGGTGTACGTGATCACCGCCGCAGCATACGTAGAAAGCGGCTCAATGAGAATCTCCGAGTCCTTTCCCAGACCCGAGAGCTTGCTCACGGGGGGAGCATCGGAAGTAACGATGACATCAAACGAACGAGATTCTCTTGGATTCATCGCTGCGACATAAAACACCGCTGAGGAATCATTCCCGTCATACATGATGCTATCGATCGGCACTATGTTTATCGTGCCATCCGCCCGGGGGAGTTCCGCGCTCTTGATGTGAATAAACTTCTCCGTCATAACAGGAAGGAGGAAATCAAGTGTCGGAGAATCGGAATTGTTGACATAGTTGATGGTGTATCGGTTCGGGGCTCCTCCGATTCTGATCTGATTCCTGCCAAGGATCGACACGATGATCGACGGTCTGACCGAGGATGGATCTGCGCTCGAAGAAAGCACATAGTCACCAAATCCAAATGCGTCCGTCAGCGTGAGAGAATTGGCACTCGTATCACGCGCAGTGTTGGTGGTGGTCGAGACTTGCTTCCAAGTCATGCCGCTGTCCACCGATTGATACACCTGCAACGCGGACTCTGTGTTGGTTCCAAGCAACTCATGATCATAGAGGAATGTCATTGACGAGAAAGACTGCTTGGTATTGCTGGCGAACGTTCTCACTCTCCACCAACACTTGAGCGCTCCTGCGAACGTGGTCGGGACCTGATGACCGTATGACTGGATCCTTACCGAGTCGATGGCGGCATTCGCCAACACCTTGATCCGTGCCCTAAAAAATGAGTAATCCTGCACCCCTGCGAACTTCCTCGTTGTCGTGATACAGCTCCAGTTATCCAGCGCCGGGTCGATCAGGCCGTTGGCGGTATAAATATTCGAGCCGTTCGCGAGCATGCATTTGGAACTGGCTGCAACGGTTAGATTTGGCAGATAGTTCTCACCATAGAGGATGACTTTCTCTCCCGTCGATAGATACGGGACCAGACTGACCTTATCGACAATCGTCCTATTGCCGTTTCCTGACAGAAAGATCCGATTGTTAATGAACGCTTTGTTCGCCGTGAGATTTCCGGTGACATCTACAGCAAGTCCGTTGCCGTAATTGCGAACAAGACCGTTATTCGTAAGGCTGCCGACAATCTTGAGAACCTTCTCCGGGTCAGCGTAGTAGTAATAGCTTTCGATCGTATCTGCGATCGTAACATTCCCCTTGAACGTCACTAAAGTGTTGATGCGAAATCTCCCCTTGATGGTTGGGTTCCCATCAAAAGTGATGTCGTTCAAATTCGGATTTGCGCCACTGACCGTTGTGCCAACAATGTCTTTGGTGTTGATAACAAGGCCGTTGTAAACTGTTGCCCCTGAACCCTGGAGTGTCAGCGAGTAGGCCTTCATATCGAGGACGCACTTGCGCAGATCAAACCAGCTTGTTGTTGCGAGATTCGAACCAGCGACTATCATCCCTAAGGAATCGGTAACTTTGAATGCCGCCTCGAAGAGTTTGCTCGGGGCAAGTGTCAAAGTTTGGTTGCCGCTGCCGCTGAGGTCCGTCCTCTTGTGCGTCCACGTCCCATTGTTTGTCACGTCGCCAGTAATATTCAGCGCAAGTCCGTTGCCGTAATTGCGAATAATACCGTTGTTCGTAAGGTTTCCGACAATCTTGAGGACCTTTTCCGGGTCAGCGTAGTAGTAATAGCTTTCGATTGTATCTGCAACCGTAACATTCCCCTTGAACGTCACCAAAGTGTTGATACGAAATCTCCCCTTGATGGTCGGGTTCCCGTCATAAGTGATGTCGTTCATGTTCGGATTTGCGCTATTGACCGTTCTGCCAACGATGTCTTTGGTGTTGACAACAAGACCGTTATAAACTGTTGCCCCTGAACCCTGGAGTGTCAGCGAGTAGGTCTTCATATCAAGGACGCACTTGCGCAAATCAAACCCGCCCGTTGTTGCGAGATTCGAACCAGCGACTATCATCCCTAAGGAATCGGTAACTTTGAATGCTGCCTCGAACAGCTTGTTCGGGGCAAGTGTCAAGGTTTGATTGGCGCTGCCGCTGAGGTCCGTCCTGTTATGTGCCCACGTCCCGTTGTTTGTCACATCGCCAGTAATATTCAGCGCAAGACCGTTGCCGTAATTGCGAATAATACCGTTGTTCGTAAGGCTGCCGACAATCTTGAGAACCTTCTCCGGGTCAGCGTAGTAGTAATAGCTTTCGATCGTATCTGCGATCGTAACATTTCCCTTGAACGTCACCAAAGTGTTGATGCGAAATCTCCCCTTGATGGTTGGATTCCCGTCATAGGTGATGTCGTTCATGTTCGGATTTGCGCTATTGACCGTTTTGCCGACGATGTCTTTCGCGTTGTTGACAGTACCGTTCGAAATATTAGCTGAGCTGCCGTACAGTGTGACAGCGAAGCTGTTCATATCAAGCGTCGACTTGCCAAGGTCGAATCCCGCAGTGAAAGCAAGGTCTGACACTGCCACAATCGGCGGACGAGCAGTCGCGTCAACCATCATCGTGCATTCGAACTTCTTCCCGCTCCCCGCAGACAGCGTTTGGGTTCCCGCCCCATTCAACTCTGTCCTGCGAATCGTCCAGGTTCCATTGTGGGTGATGATTCCTTTGACTCTCAACACGAGGCCGTTCGACGACCCTTCATTCCTAATCGTTCCGTTGTTCGTAACGCTGCCATTCACCGTGAGGATTTGATCAGGCCAGGCATATCCCGTGCGATTGAACAAAGAGCCTCCGGAATTGACTGTCAAGTTTCGGCAGGGGAAGCTCGCCTCGGTCGATCCGGTGGCAAACCCAACTGGCCCGGCGATCACAACGTCACTACTTGCAGAGGGAACAACACCGCCTATCCATGTAGCTGAGGCATCCCAATTGCCTCCCGCGCCTGTTGATGTAATCGTTTGAGCAATGGAGTTCTGTTGCGCCATGAGCAGGATAGTCACGCCAAGCAAAAAAATCCGCCGTACCGAAATCCTCATAGAGACCTCTATCTAGAAATGATGTGGGGAGAAATCTTTAGAACTACAATTTTGTGCGCACAGGATCGTATGGAATCAAAATGGAGTCTGCAGGAATCACGCCAGCAAACACATGTGATCAGTCTGGATTCTTACGCTGAAGAATGATTGGGGTGAAGCTATGCACCTTTTTCTTCTCTGTCAACATGATTTACTTCTCATGTTGACGAGACGAGGGCTCGTCTCAAAGCGGGACATCGAAGCAAGAAGGTGTGACATGCCTGTACAGAGAGAGGTGCGCGGCTTGCATATCGATGATTCCGAGATATCCGACCTGCGAAGTTTCCCGTCCACGATTTCAACTACCTCACACGACGCTACCGTCAGCAGTGCTGGACTAGCAGCTTTGAGATGGCAAGACCGGTAACGTATTTGCTACTGGCAAACATCCAAGGCGAAGACTGTCTCTTGAAAGTCTAACCTCCACCATGATATCGTTTCCAGGCAAGCCGGCACCGCTGGCCCCACAACAATTTTCTGCGACAGGCTAGTCTTCCTCGTCAAATCGGGATGGTCTGTTCTTCGGCTTATTGATCGTGGCCGCGTCGAGCACCCAAACGCCACGCCCGTGTGTTCCCACCGCGATCATGTTGTCCCGCGGGTGAATAACCAGATCAAGTACGTATGTCCACGGGAGGCCTGTGCCGAGGGCATTCCACGTCTTGCCGCCATCAGTCGTCACGTAGACGCCGCCATCCGTGCCGGCATACAGTATCTCCTTGCTCTTCGGATCCTCCCGAATCACGTTCACCGGTCCGACAGGAATTCCCTTTGATATATCGACCCACGTTTTGCCGTAATTCGTCGACTTCCAGACATAGGGAGTGAAGTCATCATCACGCTTTCCATTCTGCGTCATATACACAGTCGGCAAATCATATGCAGAGGCTACAATGCGCGAGACCCACTTCTGATACGGCAAGCCCTCCATGATCTCCTGCCAGCGCTTCCCGCCATCTCTCGTCATTTGGACCTTGCCGTCGTCTGTTCCGGCATAGAGCAATCCGTATTTCAACGGCGACTCGGAAATGGTCGTCAGCGTGTGGTGGGAGATGTCGCCCATCTCAGCTGCAGTATTGTACGTCAAATCGGGGCTGATCTGTTCCCACGTATTGCCCTGGTCGATGGACCGAAGGATGTACTGCATGCCGTGGTAGATGATATTCGAATTGTGCGTCGAGATGATAAATGGCGCAACCCATTCCCCGCGCATTTTCGGTTCGTCTTCGTACATGCGCGGAAGGAGGCGCTTCGATACGCCCTTGACGACGTCCGTGCGGGCGATAGTCCCATAGAATCCCGCCGAATAGACAATGGCCGGATTCGACGGATCGATGGCATGGCTTGATCCCTCTCCGCCGGGAGCACCGTCGAACTTCACGGCCTGGACTTTGTCGCGACCCCTGCTCAGGTCGATGACACCGCGGAAGCTTCCATAGTCCTGGACAGATCCATAGACTTTGAACGGAGAATCCATATCAAATGCGATGTTGAAGAATTGTGTCGCCGGTATCTTATCGGTGAAACTTCTCCAGTTCTTCCCTTTGTCGTACGAAACATACGCACCGCCGTCATTCACATTCACAAGATAGCTCGAATTCTGGGGATCGATCCAGAGTCCATGGTGATCGCCATGCATCCCGCGCAATTGCCTGAACGTTTTTCCCCCGTCGGTCGAGACGTTCAGTCCGAGGCCCATGGTATAGATCGTATTCTCATCATTCGGATCGACGCGCATCTGTCCGAAGACCCAGCCATAGGTTGCCGAATGTCTTTCCATGTACTTTTGTGTCGAATCGACGAGTCCGCTCACCTGTTTCCATGCAGCGCCGCCATCATCGGTTCGAAAAATCGTGGCTCCCCTGATCGCACCCGAGGAGGGCCGGCCGTAGGAATCCGTCGCACCGCTGTCAGCGGCCGTGGTTTGGTAGTTGTCGACAAACGCGTAGAGCACTTTCGGGTTCGAACGCGCAATGTCGAGGCCGATGCGCCCTCGGAACTTCGCATCCGGCAATCCGCTATTGACCTGCTTCCAGGTTTTTCCGCCATCGGTCGTTTTGTGAATTCCACTGCCGGTGTAGTCCGCCCGGTTGCGCGGATCGTTCCATTTTAGTCTCGTGCGCTGCCATGTCGCGGCATAGAGTGTCTCGGTATTGGCCGGATCCATGACGAGATCGATCGCTCCTGTCTGTTCATTGACAAAGAGTACTTTCTGCCAGGTTTTCCCTCCGTCTACCGTCTTGTACACACCCCGCTCGTTGTTGAAGGTCCATTCGTGACCCGAGGCAGCAACATAGACGACGTCCGGATTGTTCGGATCAATGATGATGCGCGCAATGGTGTACGTGTCGGTCAGGCCCATATGCTGCCAGGTCTTTCCGGCATCCGTCGATTTGAACACACCGCAGCCGGCCTGCGAGCTGCGGAAAATATTCGCTTCCCCGGTGCCGACCCATACGATGTTCGGATCAGACGGAGCTACGGCAACGTCTCCGAACGAAGTCGATGCAGCCTGTTCGAAAACCGGGTTCCAGGTCGTTCCCTCGTTTTCCGTCTTCCATAATCCACCCGATGCACTGGCGACGTACATCGTGTAGCTCTTCCCCTTCGGTGCCACGACGGCAACATCGACGCATCGACCTCCGACATTCGTCGGACCTGCAAACTGCCATTTCAAATCTTTGAACGGCGACTTCGTTTTCATTTCCTGGTACTGGTCAAAACCTTTCATGCGCAAAGCGGGATCGGTTGACTGGATCCGCGCACCCTTCTTTGCCTGAAACGCGAAAGCGCCAGCGGATAGGACAACGAGTCCCATCATTGCCGCGAGGAAACGCCGAGTTGTATTTGTGAGGTGCATACCAAGCCCCTTTCGATGGTGGAGGTTGCAGGAAATTGACATTTACAAAATCGTATGCAATGCTACGCCGCGACGACATCCAGAGACGCTTCCGACAAGTCCTGCCACCAAGACACGAAGACACAAAGCACAACAAAAACTGAGAGAATTCAAATCTTTTCCTTCGTGGCTTGCCAGCCCGCTACGCGTTCTGGCGGGGTGACTTCGTGGTCCCGCTCTTGGATTCCGCTCATAAGCGGGATTCAGAAAGCGGAACCAAGTCGATGTTTTCAACCGCGCTTCGAGAAGCTACAGTGAACCCTTGAGCCGCATGATTGTGACAGAATTCGGAGCAAACGTGTACTGAAACTCTTTCGCTATTCCCTCTACCGGCGTCGTCCTCGGTACGATCCTAAGTGGTTCTGCAATAGTGTTTTCATCCCAGGGATCGGCGGATGTGAGAACAACGGCCTCTCCGTTCGGATCGACTGAAGCGACGCCATCGATCGTGATCCTCGTGTCAATTGCCTGCTTCGACACATTGACGACTTTCACGATGATCTCGCCCGAAGCAGATGCCCGGCTTACGACTGCGTGAAGCGGTTTGAGCGGGGTCAGATCGTAGGTTGCGTCGTGGATGAGCTGTCCATCGAGGAAGCACTTGATTCGCTGCCTGCTCAGTTCAATCTTGACGTCATACCATCGCCCGGATTCGACTGTTCCCGGCACACTCTTTCCAAGAACAGACTTCCCGTCGCCCTCGGAATACTCCAGCGCGTGCTGCGTATTCCCCCATCCACCGATGTTCCACCACACCCAGTTGTTGTCGTCCTTCAGGGAGAACAGAATAAGGAATCCCTCTGCCCCCCCCAGCTTGCGGGCCTTCAGGCTATAGGTGTAGTCTGTCCACGACGTATCACCCGCGACCGTACGCCGATTCGATCCCTGGCCCGACTGACGCAACGCTCCTTCTGCAAGTTTCCACTCTCCGCTCATCGGGATCCAACCCTTGGCCCCGGACTCGAAATCGCTCTCATAGAGGGATTTCCCGTCCTTCGTGACCTTGATGTCCTTGAACTCGGACTGCGTGTTCCAGGTGCCGACACCGATCTTGCCGTTTCGGGTTGAGGGCGGTTCGGGAGGCAGGTCCTGCACTTGCAGGTCACTCTGGAGAACAACATCACCTCGAATGCTGCTGAACAGCTGTTGTACATAATAGGAGGGCGTGCCGTACGCGAGCGAGCCGTTGAAGTTTATGAGGTCGGGGTTCCATTTCTTGTAGTTGACGTTCGCAAAGAGCGGGGCATAGGAAGACATCGTAACGACGTCCGAGTTGCGCTCCATGCCCGTCATGAATGCTGCTTCGGCCAGCGCAGCGCGCAGATTGCCGTTTCCGCACCCCGCCGTCACCGCATATTCTCCGACATAAATTTTTGGTCCCTTGCGATCATAGCTGTCGTAGCGATTGGCATTGTCGATGAAGAACTTTGGTGAAGAGTAGTAGTGCTCGTCGATCAGTTCGACCGGACGGTTCTTCGGGTAACCACCCCAGACATTCGCGATCAAGTGGACATTCGGGTACCTGGCTTTGATGGCATCGTGGAACAAGGCGTACCGCTCGGCGTACGCCTCTCCCCCGTTTTCATTGCCTATTTCCATGTACCTCAATTTGAACGGGGCGGGATGACCATTCTTTGCGCGCAAGGATCCCCAGCGGGTGTCCACCGATCCGTTCGCGTACTCCAAAGCATCGAGAGCATCCTGCACCCATGGTTTCATTTCGTAGAGAGGGACGGTTTCGCGGTGCGACATGCCGCAGTTGATCACAAACAGCGGCTCAGCCTGTAGATCTTCGCACATCTGAAGGTACTCATGGAAGCCCAGACCATTCGTTGAGAAGTACTGCCAGATGTTCTCCTGATATCGCCGGTCGGCAATATCGCCTATCGTTTGCTTCCAGCGATAGGACAGACGGAGATTGTCCCCTTCGACCCAGCAGCCGCCAGGGAAGCGCACGAACGTAGGCTGCATGTCCGAGAGCATTGTGGCCAGGTCCAGCCGCAATCCATTCGGGCGGTTCTTGAATGTCCGCTTTGGGAACAGGGAGATATCATCCAGGAACACCTGGCCTGGTTCGAGGATTCTGATGACGAGGTGCGCAGCCGGTGAGCTCTCACGTGCGACGAGTGTTGCGGTGAGCCGCCTCCATTCAGAAACCACTCCCTTGAGGGTATCCGACGCGAGCACTTGTTCATCCGGGCTCTCCAGAACTGCGACGAGAGAGCCGTTGATGCCGTCGAGTGCCATCGCATGGAGCGAAAGATCGTACGAAGCCCCCTTGCTCACGGGAATTCCCCAGTATCCGCTGTTCGCAACGCCGACAAATCCTTCGAGAGCGAGAATCACCTTCATCTTCAAATAGTGTTCGTTCTTCTCGCTCACAGAGTACATCGAATCAACTGACATCTCGGCATCGACCATCCCCTCTTTGATCATCCTCCAATGGACAGGGGTGCTCGACTCTTCAAATGATCTATTGCGGATCAACTCTGCATAGAGGCCTCCGTCACCGGCGCAGTTGATTTCTTCGAAGAAGATCCCGTAGAGCGTCGGGCTGATCTGCGGCCCCGGTTTGTCAGCATGGATCTTTAACGATGCCGCCGGATTCGTTTGTGCGATCGCGCTGCAAGACCAGAAAGCAACAAGGAGTACCAATCGTGCAAGGACCTTTTCTCTGCCAGATTTCACTTTCATGTTCCTTCGTTCAAACATATTTTCAGCTCAGGTTCCAGCACATCATCTTGAATTTCTCATCGCAGAGACGCCGAGCACGCAGAGGACCGCAGAGCGATATTCTGGTTCCACCAAACCTCACGTCTCAGAATCTGATGCGCCAGCACACGGTTGACGAGGTGTCGGACTTCAGTGTCACCTCACGAACCAATCCGCGTTTTACGGATCCTGCGACTGCCGCCCCATCGCAGTCCGCCCCTTGAAACTCGTACCCGGCAGGCTCAAGGATGTAGATGGTGTACGAATCGCCGGCAACGAGATCGCTCGTCCCCGAAAGGACACGGGCACTCCAAGATACATCGCGAATTTCGTATCCGCCACACGATATGTGGCGACTCGTGGCAATCAATTGCGGATGATCTTCGCGCTCCCGGATGCAAAACACCTGGCAGTTGAATTTTGGATCGATCCTGCCGGGATCAAATCCGTTGACGAACGTCCCTTTGAGCGATTTCGCCCAGAAATCGAATACGAGATACTCGCGATCCGCTCCAAGGCCGAGGTCCGCGAACCGAATCTCAGAGAATTCACCCCCGGTGCGTCCCAGCACGAGCCACGACCCAAATGGCCTGTTGATCTCGAGCGAATAGAGATGGCTGGGAGGCAGATAGCCGGCATCGAAGACCCGCGGTCCCGAGCCACTGACTTCTGCATCGACACGGTACAGATTGTCCGAGCGCGAGGGGTCGACGTCGTACAACTGGCCGGGCCGGGTGAACAGCACGGGAACGGCGCGTTTCGCCGATTCGATAATCGAGGTTTTATACACGGCCGGCTTGTCCGTCAACATGATGAGAGAACCCGTTAGCGATGTCACCATGGTCGATCGGTAGGCGTCGTCGTTCAATTCGATGTGGTCGGGATCGTTGCGCCAGACGACATTGTTGAAAGAATTATTTTGGGCAAGACCGGCATAGGAGAATCCGTCATCACCGATTCGACAACCATCGATGATCCCGACAAGTTCGGGACGGATCCCCCAGCAGCCGAGCATAAAATGGTCTCTCCCGATTTCTTCTCGGACGGTCTTCGCGTACAGGCGGTAGGTGTCAACAAGACCGATGTTCTTCCGATCAAAGTAGTCACGATTCGCGTTGTACCCTTCATAGCGCAAGTGCCTGAGACCGTCGACCTTGAAGTACTCCCAGCCCTGATCCCGAAATCCCTTGAAGATTGGCCTGATGATATTCCTGACCGCTTCGGGATTCGACGCGTCGAGAGGATATTGAACCCAATTCCCCTGTACGAGGTTTCCTTTGCTGTCGCGAAGAAACCATCCCGGATGCTTCCGGGCAAGGGCGTCGTCGAAGATACCGACACCCATCCAGAGTCCGGGTTTGAGCCCCTTGCCCTTGATGTATTCGGCGAGATACTTGAGCCCGTGAGGAAACTTTTCGTTGGGATTGAGCCAGAGCTCAGGTCCGCCGTTTCCACGCTGGTACCCGTCGTCCATCTGGAAATATTCATAGCCGAACGGCCGGAGAGCGGCTGAGAAGACGTCTGCTGTTTCGACCATGTCTTTCTCTGTCACTTTGTCGAAGAACGCAAACCAGGAAATCCATCCTGCGACGGACTGCGGCCACACTTTGTAGGTCCAGGGCTCGAAGAATTCGAGGCCCCGGTGATTCTGGTAGAAGTGAGGTCTGAATCGCAGAATGATCTCATATCCCTCGATTTCGACAGAGAACGAGTTCTGGTCCTGGCTCACATCGAGCGGCGCGACCACAACCTTTGGATTTGCATCGACGGAGAGGACCCAATCCCACTTGCGATCATAGACGGCACGATTACGCAGGTTGCGGCCGACTCCCGATGCGTGCCGCACAATCAGAGGCCCCTGACTTGCCCGATCACTTGGCCGATCGGCTTCACAGGGGAAGGACTCTTCGCTTCCAGTCACTCTCCCGGTGATTTTGATTTTCTTGTTCCAATCTATGGTCGTCAGGAGAATGACTTGCTGAATCTTTTGCCCCTCCTCATAAACCTGTGTGCGCTCGTGGATTTTCGCCCCGCCAGCGTTCATCGTGCCGGAAAAGATCACCCGCCCATGATATTGAATCGTGATTGCATTGTTCTTGATCTCGACAAGCGCAGGCGAGTTAGGAGGTGCCTGAAGTACACTCTTTTGTTGCGAGAGTGAGATCGAGAGAGCCAAAGTGATGAAGCTGAGCAGGATTCTGCAATGGCAACGGTTCATGGATGATGCCTCGTGTTTCAAGCTTTGTACTGGTTTGTGGATTCGGATTGAAGGTGCCAGAAGAAGTCCGACTTCTACCCGGCGAAACCCGGAAGAAGTCGGACTTCTACCGTGAACTTCTCAATTCCACGATTCCTACGTCGATGTACTGCCCGCCCCTGGTTTGCTTGCAGTGAACTGCGACACAATTCTTGCCCGGTTTCAGAGCTTTCCGGCCCGCGGGCGTCATCGGGAACTCTTCATACTCGGATGTATAGCCGCCGAAACTCCCGGCGAGAACTCCATTGACAAAGATCTCTGCGTCCTCATCATGGTGCAATCTGAAATGAAGCGACGTGAATTTCCCTTTGGGCAACGCGATTTCGCTTCGAAGCCAGATGTCTGACGTTTTCCATTCTGTCCTGACGCTCGCCCCCGGTGTGCCTTTCGTGCCAAAGCCTCCCATCCCAAGTTTCCAGTCGGTGTCGTTGAATTCCGTCTTGAACCAGTTCTCTGCTGGCCTTTCGGTAGTGTACTTCCATTCCCGCCCCTGATCTTCCGATGTCGGCACCACCACGTTCACAACCGGCGGAGGAGGGACCCTGGAGAAATCGCCGCGATTCACGGCCGCGATCCGGCCAAGTGTCGGTTTGACGATCGCCCTGTCATACGTCAGAAGACCGTTGCACTCCACCTCGACGTCGGTTGTCTGCGTGTAGATCGCAGCGGAGAGCCCGGGGTTATCCTTAAAGATGTAGACCTGTTGCATGAATCTCTCGTACCTTGACGTCAGCTGGTCGGCGTTCACCATCCCCTGGTATCCCCAATGCTCCTTTTTCCAGGTGTGACCTTCGACAGCAAGCCCCAAACCGCCAAACTCACCGAGGACAATTGCCCGATTCGAATCCGGTTCCGGAGATTTCGGAGCCGGATAATTGTGGATGTCCAGGACATCTCCAGCTTTCTTGTCGGTCCAACCGCTTGCGTTGTTGACGAGCCGGGTCGGATCGAGTTGCTTCACCCATGCCGTCAGACGTTCCGTGTCGTATTGTCCCCATCCTTCATTGAAGACAACCCACATAATGATTGAAGGATGATTACGATG
>Ga0208045_1000006_pt1 | contig 148291 bp, 132 predicted proteins | sample PL_2010_200m_FD_184160 | JGI IMG/M metagenome (GOLD analysis project Ga0208045, IMG submission 184160) | Freshwater microbial communities from Powell Lake, British Columbia, Canada to study Microbial Dark Matter (Phase II) - PL_2010_200m... | ecosystem: Environmental > Aquatic > Freshwater >...
GCCATCTGCTGCCTTGCGGAGTTCTGCATGTGACCGACGAACTGCTTTCGTTCAGCCTCCGTAACAACTTCATTTTCGTCGAGAAGAATTTCGCAAAAGCCGAGGATGCTCGTGAAGGGAGACCGCAAATCGTGCGAGAGAATTGAAAATAATCGATCCTTCTGAGCGTTCAACTCTGCAAGAGTCTCCTGCGATGTCTTCAGGGCAGCAACATACTCCTGTACGCGGGACTCGAGGGCTCTGCGCTCGGTGATATCTTCGATAATTCCCTCAAAGGCCGTGACATTTCCAGCCGCGTCCTTCACAGCACGCGAATGCTCCAACGCATTGACAATCGTACCATCCTTCCGCCTAAGGACGAGCTCGACGTTCGAGCAAGACCCTTGCTCGGCGAGTTTCATAGAAAGAGCGTGCCGCTCGTCAGGGTTAGCATACACGTCAGCGAGGTTCATGGAGGCAAGTTCCTCGAATGAGTCGTACCCCAGCATCGTAAGAAGTGCGGTGTTTGCCGAGAGGAGCCTGCCGTCAACGGAACTCTGGAATATTCCTTGCACAGCGTTGTTGAAAAGGTCGTGATACTTGCGCTCACTTTCCTTCAGTGCCTCCTCTACCTGTTTGCGATCGGTAATGTCCCGGCTGATACCAACAAGACCGATAACATTACCTTGTTTGTCTTGCATTGGTACCTTGGTGACCAACAGACAGACTGGTTTTCCCGATTGATCAACTCTGTGTTCTTCCTTCTCGAAAATTCGTTGTCCTGAGTGAATCACCTCCTGATCATCCTGGAACATCGCCTCCGCCAAAGTGCGCGTTCGAAAATCAAAATCTGTCTTGCCGACTACCGCTGATTGTGATTGTGTGCCAAGGGCGTGGAGATGAGCGTCGTTGTTGATGATAAACCTGCTTTCGGTATCCTTTGCAAAGATGCGGTCAGGCAGATTGTTGATGACTGTTCGCAGAAGGCCACGCTCTCTTTCAAGCGTTTGCTCAATGTGCTTGCGCTCTGTAATGTCATGAAAGAGGCTGAGGACATACGTCTCGCCGTCGCCTCCCTCGATGAAAGAATTCGAGGTTTCAACATACGCCTCTTTTCCGTTTGCCATCTGGATCTGACGGCTCATCAACGGCTCCACACTTCTCTCACTGAATCGTCTGCAATATGTCTCGACGAAGCGCGGGTGATCGATGGATTGGTCGTACACGACCGTGAAAAGCTTCCCGAGGAGTGCCCCGCGTTGCATACACGCGAATCGACAGTAAGCATCGTTCACCGCGACGATCAATCCGTCGGAATCTGTGATTCTCATAGCATCGGAGGAATTCTTCCACACCGACTCCAGGAGATCGCTGAAGTCTGGTCCCGTGTGCAAATCCGGAAGGACCTGCGTCGCTCCCTGGGTGGCGCGCAATGAATAGGGCTGACGGAATGCGTAAACGTTGGAAGCAGGGATTGGAGAACTCATGATGGTATTCCTCTCTTTGGTCATGCCAAGAGAGGGCAAACAGGGTACCACCAGAAACCCACGATATTCCTTCGGAAAAAGAGGGTTTTCCATCAAGGCGGCGTGTAGAATTTACAAAAACTCACTCCAATGCTGCGTGCCGGCGCCCCCGCGCCCGTGCGCTCCCTCTTTAAAGAGCTGCGAGCTTTGCAACCCTCGTCGCGCGAGCAACTGCGCGCAGTGATCTGACCGTAGTTGCTCAGCGTGATTGCCACAAAGTCCCTAAGACACTACGGAAAGCACTTCCATTACTTAAGATGTAGTGTGTGTAGGTTCAAACCTGACATACTTTGTAGTTTCATCACATCTTGCATGACGATATTTCTATCTAGTGCTTTTGTGTCTTTTGCGCCGGAGGCGCATGAGCCTTCGGCTCAGTGCCTTTGTGGCTGAGTAGTTACATCTGACCTCGAGATCCTCTGATTGTGCAATTGTAAATATTGCATCGAGTTGAGGTCCTCATCCCTTCCCGGTCTGCCATGATCATCATCGGCTTACCCATTGATTTGCGGTCACTTCCAGCGATGAAGCCTCAGTCCAATCAGAAGGAGAAAAGTGTGGCACCAACGATGCACAGTTTCAGCTCACACAACGACTGAATAGCGCAGGAATCCAATGCTCTCAATTCTAATCCAAAGACGTCGAATCGTGACTGGTCTCATGCTGGCAACCGTGCTCCAACTTCATAGCACCATGGCAGAGAATCGGATGCAACTCAAGAAGAGTTCAGACAACTCGATCACGATCGAAATGACAAACGCCGACCCGATAGCCGGGTTTCAATTCTCTGTTCAAGGACGCGGCGGTATTGTGTGGGGAACGTACGAAGGAAGCGAACGGGCTGGCGCTGCAGGCCTGGCTGTCTATCAATACCTTAAGAATGACTCAACGCTCAACGTTGTGATCCTCGCACCGTTTCGTTCGGCTCTCCCGTCCGGCCAGGGCGCGATTGGCACGATTGGCTTCACGCTTCGTTCTGGAGCTGCTGCGGACACAATCAGCGCATTCTTGACCGGATTGGTGATCTGCGACGCAAACGCGAATTATCTTGACGTCTCTGCTGAGAGATTGGTCTGGAACCGGCGCGAGGATCAGGAATCAAGACCCGCGACCTTCACGCTCGAACAGAATTATCCGAATCCCTTCAATCCATCGACGACGATTTCCTACAAACTAGACAAACCAGCAAACGTTCGACTTGTGGTGTACGATGTCGCAGGACGTCTGATCAACACGCTTCTAAGCCAGGTTCAAAACGAAGGTCGGTATTCCGTACAGTGGAATGCCAGCGACAACCGCGGCACAAAGCTCGCCTCTGGCATGTACTTCGCCCGATTACAGGTCGATGGCCAGGTCGCGATCAAAAAGATGATTCTTACGAAATAGAAAGCACAACCTGTATGTCAGCCCACTGCAAACAAGTCCTGACCCTTTCTCCTCAACCTCCCGCGCCATTGGCATTTGAAAGCCTTTGCATGGAACTAAGCCATGCGGGACGGTTGTATCTTGAAAAAATCGCATCCTTAACCGATCAGATTGCACCGACGCCTGGTCGGCTCGTCTACCTGCACACAACGAAGCTGGCGATGCGATTGAGCGGACTGCAGCCTGTGATCTTCTCTGCCATTGACGCCAACACTCAGATGCAAGTAGCACAAGCGAATTTTGCGCTGACGTCTGCCGCAGCATTGTCCTTTGTCGACTTTGTATCACACATCTTTCCGTTTCCGATATCCGAGATAAGAACACAAAGAGAAACTCCATTTCACAACCCCAACGATCATCGGCCACACCGTGACTTCCCAACACTGGTTGCGGAAGGGGGCCACGTGCACTCGTTCGTTGAGAATCAATCCAGCGATGCCCTCTTCTCGATCACTTCGAAAATGGTCTTTGGGGGTTTGTCTGTTGGGCTGGCGTTTCCTGCCTCGGCGGACGAGTTACAGAGGGATCTCAACCGGTTTCTTTTCTTTCACAACAACTTTCGGCTTGTCCCGTGGCTGGAAGGAAAGACTCCAATACAGAAGCTCAGGACGTTCGCCCGCTTTGAAGGCATGCATTCATTCAGTCCACGGGATGAATTTGAAGGGAGGCAGGTCCCAGCATCCATGAGATTCTCGGAATCCATCGATCTCGCCAGGCCTGCCGCAAAATGACTTTCACACAGACCACATCGAACCAGTTATCAATGGAGAAGAACATGAAACCGATTCTTGTCATCGACGATGAAGAGATGTACCGCAGCACGATCAGCAGTGTATTGCGCCAGTCCGGATATTCAGTGTTGGAGGCCAATGATGGCGAAAAGGGGCTCGAAATCGTGCAAAACCAACCGGTCGAACTCATCATATCCGATGTTATGATGGACAATCTCGACGGATTCGGATTCATTGAAAGAGTCCGTATGGATCCAGCGAACTCCACGATCCCCTTTATTTTTGTGACGGGACTCTCCGATAAAGGGACCATGCGGAAAGGAATGGCGCTGGGAGCGGATGACTTTCTCGTGAAGCCCTTCACGGGTGCCGAACTCCTAACGGCTGTGGAGTCGCGCCTGGCGAAGCACAAGGAGACTACCGACGAAGCGGAAAGAAAGCTCTCGCAACTCCGATCGAGCATCAGCCTTGCAATGCCTCACGAAATTCGCACTCCGCTTGCAAGCATCATCGGTTTTGCTGAAATCTTTCGTGATGACGGAGACAAACTCTCGGGAGCCGAAGTCGTCCAATGCGGAAAGTTGCTGCACAAGGCTGGAAAACGGCTACAGCGAATGGTGGAGAATTTCGTGTGTTTCTCTCAGATCGAGGTGATCTCAACCGACGCGGAGAAGTTGGCGTTCCTGAAAAAGTCGCAACCATCCCAAAGTACTATGCGCATTCGGAGCGTTGGTCGAAACGTATCCGAACTCTACGGGCGATCAGCTGATCTTGATCTCAAGCTGTCGGAGAGTCAAGTCGCTGTCTCGGAGGACCATTTCAACAAGATCTGCAACGAACTGCTCGACAATGCTTTCAAGTTCTCTGCAAAAGGCACCAAAGTGTCGGTGACGGGTATTGTCGATAAGCATGAGTTCGTGCTGACAATTTCAGATCGTGGCCGGGGAATGACCCTGGAGCAGATAGCAAGCCTGGGGGCATACCTTCAATTTGGCAGGGCATTCCATGAACAGCAGGGGGCCGGGCTTGGTCTCACGATCGCCAAGCGTCTTGCTGAACTGTATGGCGGTCGGGTGGAGTTTGATATTAGTTCCGGACAGGGGCTGACTGTTCGCGTATTCCTGCCGGTGTGCGTGACCACAACAATGGCAAAGGAAAACTAGCAATGCCGACTACCACGTTGAGTGCTCAAGAGCGATCCGCGGGGATTTCATTGCTATTGCATGAAGTGCACACAAGTATCAGAACGCTCCGGATGAAGTGCATCTCTTTGGGGAGAGGTTGTCACTCGGCTTTGTCCGCCACAATCGGGTCGATCAAGGAGTTTTCGGCCAAATATCCCGCGGTCCTGTCAGGATACATCATCTACAGTTATCTGTTCATCACCATCATGCGCTTTTTCCTCAGGGTGAAGTCCAGGGAACTTACGCTGTACGATATCTACGATACTTTTGATGCGCTCCCTTTTATGTGGTTGCTCTCTTCCGCTTTAGTGAAAATTATCGACATGAGGACAAAAGTGCACAACATTGAGACGGAGAGAATTCGTAATCTCCAGGAGCTGCAAATTAAGCAAACTCAACTGAATACGATGCACGAAGTCGCCAACGGGTTCCAGCACAAAATCAACAATCCTCTGGCAATTATTTGCCTCACTCTCAGCAGTGCGAAGCGGGCGGCCGCAGCCAATCCGGCGATTCTCGAGCGTATAGGCGTAGTTGAAGAGTCAGCGTGTCGAATCAAGCAGGCGGTGATTGATTTCTCCGGGGCACAGAGGTATGAAGTCGAGCACGTTGGACATGTTGTTGGCTCAATGGCCAGTCCTGCTCCTATTGACGAGCCCAAATGAAATTTGCCATAGATTTGTCCTGGTGTCTGAGTCTACGCCGAGGCAGTCGGGTCTCGATTAGGACAAGGGACGCAAAATGCGTGGTCCTTCAGCATCGTAAGTGAAAAATGCCAACTGAGTCATCTAAGTTGTTCCAAGACGGGCACACAGAGCAAGTCCGGTGGAAAAAGTGCAAAGTTTCTATGATGTGCAACGCGTGCCCCGGACTTGAACCTGCAACAAAGAGAGGATTCGCTGATGTAACGCCGATCATCGTGTAAAGATCATTCATTCATCAGCGAGGAGTGCGTGGAAAGACCTGCCCGCTGACATTCGTGGGCATCTACATTGTGCGGTTTCAGACCGATTAGTCTTCGTGTAGTCAGCAATGGTTCCCTTGCGATCCTCCAATGATCTCATGCGTCCCTTGTAGCTGTTCATCAATATCTCGCTTCCCTTCTCTCGTGATCCTCAATCCAATATCGAGTCAGAAGCGCAATCCTTACTATCCCGGTCTTCAAAGCTACCCTGCGACGATAGGTCTCCGCTGTTCTGAGTGAGATTCCCATGCCCTTTCCAATCTCCTTCGTGGTCTTCCCGTCCGCTATCAGTTTCAATGTCTCTTTTTTATCGCTTCGTGAGCGGTTTTCCCAGTAGCCTCTTGGCCATGCGTTGGTATCTTGTGTAGCCCATCTCTTCTGATCCTTTCCTATTTGGCCAACGTCATTACGACTTCATTGCCAATGACGAACATCCCCTTTTCTTCGGCGTGTGCCATTACGTTCTGTCCTCCGGATCCGTTTCAATGTACCCTACGCCCGGTAGATAATCTATCCTCTCCTTGTTCACCAAGCGAACAATCGCTTTTTGGTGTTCCTTCGTTGTATTGCCGGGGTTATAGAGGGATTTCCTTCGTTTTGCATCTCGGATCATCTTGAGCACTTCCCGCTCCGCCTTCAGCTGAACTTGCTTGATCATTTGTGTTGCTCTCAATCCTGTGTGCCCTTTTCTCCAGACATGCGGTCGTGATTTGTATCAGCCTCGGCTGAGTTCGTTGCTCGGCTTACATCGATACGCCGACTTGCTCGCATTCAAAGCCTCCTGAGGAATCTTCAGAGCACCGTGTGAAGTTGGCATGCTGCCAGTTGAGAGCACAACTGTGTGACGTTTTGTGTTACAAGTCTAAAGCCGGGGAAACTTGTTTATTGCTTCCCGCTTCTTTTCGTCAATGACCTTAGCATAGATTTGTGTCGTTGCCAGGTTCTTATGTCCGAGTAGCTTGGACACGGTGTATATGTCAATGCCCGAAGACAATGAGATTGTTGCGAACGAATGACGGGCCTTGTGGAAGGATAGCGGCTTGTCTATCCCGGCAGACTTACCCCAATTCTTCAGGTGCTTGTTGATGTTACACGCGCCCGGCAGGAAAAATACGGTCCCTTCCGGGATCTCACGGACAAGGTACGGGCTTGGCTTGGCTTTCTTCTGTTTTCTCAAGATTTGCAGGGCTTGAGCCGTGAGGGGCAGGTTTTCCGGCGTTCCTGTCTTTGTCTGCCTAAATTCTAGGTTTTCCCCTTTGATATTGGCCCATGTCAAGCGGGAAACGTCGCTATACCGAAGGCCTGAGAAACAACTGAATAGGAAGGCCTGTTTCACCTGGTCATTCCCACAAGGGATCTTCGAGAGTCTTCGGATTTCCTTGATTGACAAATGCACCGGGAAGGTTTCCGTCTTGCGAATTGCGGTAGTTCGATTTGCAGGGTTGACCGTCAGAATGTTATCCCTCACGGCTTGAGCTAATGCTGTCTTAATGTGCGCAAAATACAGAATAGCCGTGTTAGCGCTGACGTGGCTGAGTAGGTACGACTTAAACTTGTCCAATTTCATCGAAGTCACGTCACCGAAGACGATATTCTCCCCGGCGAAGTTGCCAAAATGTTCAATGGCTTGGCCCCAAGTTGCCTTCGTGTGTGGGTTCTTTCGCTGTTCCTTCTGTTCTTCAAGGTATTTGATGAAACTAGCCTTTCGGTTATGGGTCCCGCTGAGGCCATGTGCATCGGCCTGGAAGTCAAGCTGGCGCTTGGCCCGGATCTCCTCAGCCATTTTCATCGTCTCACGGTTCTGGAAACGGTCATTCTTTTCCAGGAAGAAACCGAGCGCCTCGGTGCTGCGATTGCCCATGCGGTAGATGTCAAGGTAGAGCTGGGTACGGCCGGAAGGAAGTTTGCGCTTGCGTAAGGTTACACTCATCGTTGATCTCCTCAGATTGTGGCATCTGGAAGATACAAAGCGTGCAACAAATATGCAACAAAAAAATGATAACTAAGGACAAAGAAGGAACAATGATCTGGAAGGAAATACCTGAGAAAAGGCTTGGTTTTGCTGTATTTCTATGTGCATCGTATTTCTTTGTTTATTGATGTTTATGGGCATTTCATTTGGAGATATAGTTGATCCAAGAATCGGAGTACTCAGCGGGGAACTGCTTGACAATCGACTTCCGGAGGGAATCTGCCTGCTTCCATGTATCGAATTTTCCTACGCGGACCCGATACAGCTTGTCATATGGCTCGAAGTAGTTGAAGATAGGGAGATCGGCAAACCGTTCCCGGGCGAGTTTTTGGACCCGAAGGGCATGATCCGTCCTGGCGAAAGCCCCAACTTGTACCGTGTAGGCGGGATCTGCCGGGCGCTCGATCGGTTTCACGGCACGAGTGCCGGGCTTCGAGGTTCGCACGACAGAAGCCATCAACGTATCGTGTTGAGAAGTAAATCCTGCCCGTTTGGCGCGGAGCGAGTCGGAGCGCATCAAGGAGTCCACTTTGGCGCGCACAGAGTCCGAAACCGCCTGACTTGCCACGGGGGCCGCAGTTCGCTTTCCCGTCCCTGCCTCTTCAGATGAGACACACGCGGCGAGAAGGAGGGAAATGCAGAGGAGGGCTGGCAGGCATACCCATCGAGCAACGTCTGGTTGATAAGATTGAACCATTTTATTCCCGTTGAAGGTGGGTCACCAATTCCTTTGTTGATTTGAACATCGGCGCTCCCTCAGATTTTCCACAATGTTGCGGCGAAGAGCTCCTGCACAAGGAACAACCTCCAATATATCAGAAAATCAACGAGTTACAAGTGCGAACTCGTGCCGGTCGACGCTACTGCCGCTTCCGAATCTGTCTTGAAATGGTCCCGAGCTAGTAATGACCAAAGAGCGGGCCGTAGTTCTCACACGCCCGATAATCTGCGCCTTCGAGATCGTTGGCACCGAACGCTGTCCATGCACTCGGGCGAAAGATGCGTTCCTCGGGTACATTGTGCATCGAGACAGGAATCCGAAGGATCGAGGCCAGTGTGATCAACTGGCTTCCCACGTGACCATAGCTCAGGACACAGTGGTTCGCTCCCCAGTTGTTCATGACCGTATAGGCGTCACGGTAGGGGCCTCGTCCGTTCGTTGTCGGGGCAAACCACGTGGTTGGCCATGTCCGGTCAGTTCGCTCTTGAAGCGTCCGATTCACTTTTTCTGGCAGGTTGACTGTGGTTCCCTCTGCAATTTGCAGCGAAGGACCGAGGCCTTTCACGAGATTGATCCGGAACATCGTTGTGGGCATACCACCGCGGGTCAGAAACCCTGATGAGTACCCTCCTCCCGGAAAATATTCCCGCATTCCGGGATACCACTTCGCGGCACGCAGACATTTCTGAGCCTCGTGTTCTGTAATCTCCCAAAATTCTTTCATCACCGGTTTGCCATCAAGCTCCTGGTGTCCGGAGCCGTCGAGGGCAGCTGCGCCGGAATTGATCAAGTGGAGAATGCCCTTGGCAGCTGGTCCAGTCAGCTTGTGCCCGGTCACTCTCTTCACGGCTTCCGGGCTCCAGAACGTGCGCACATCGGCAAATACCTGTGCCTTGTTCGTCAGGAGATGCCCGAGAAGCATGCCTACGCCATTCAGTGAATCATTTTCTGTAGCAACGATGATCGGTTCCCGGATTCCGTTCCAGTCGAACGAGGAGTTCAGGATTGCCTCGAGGAAATCTCCGTTGGGGCTGTGATCTGTCCACTGCCGTTGTCCCTGGAATCCACCGGCGATTGCGTTATGACCCAGCGCTTCTTCGCCGAATCCAGTGTCTCCAAGTTTTGAATTTCCAATCATCAAATCGCGGGCGATCAACGTCATCTTGACAACCGTTTCCCAATCCTTGTCTTTCTGCGCGCGGTCTTTCTGCAACCTCGGTGGGTTGAAGTCCGTTCCTTCCTTGCAGTTTTCCCTGACCCACTTCAGCGCCTTCGAAAACTCTTTCTTATCGTAGATCTCCTGCTCGATGCGGCGGGTGAACTCGCTCATATCCACCGTTTCCACACGCATCCCAAAATAGCTCTCAAAAAGACTGTGGTCGACGATGGAGCCCGCAATGCCCATTGAGACACCCCCCATTGCGAGATAGGATTTGCCACGCATCGTGGCAACTGCGAGTCCGGCCTGAACAAACTGAAGGATTTTTTCGCGAACGTCTGGAGGGATCGCCGTATCACCAGCGTCCTGAACGTCCCTTCCATAAATCCCGAAGGCCGGTAACCCCTTCTGATTATGTGCAGCGAGCGTTGCTGCGAGATAGACTGCTCCCGGACGCTCCGTTCCGTTGAAGCCCCATATCGCTTTCGGGATGGTGGGATCCATATCCATCGTCTCGGCGCCGTAGCACCAGCAAGGTGTGACGGTGAGTGAAACGCCGACGTTCTCGCGCGAGAACTTGTCGGCCGCCTGAGCGGCCTCTGCCGCGCCGCCGATGCACGTGTCGGCAATGACGCATTCAACTCGTGCTCCGTTCGAATGGCGAATGTTGTCCGTGATGAGCTTCGAGACAGACCTGGCCATGCCCAGCGTAGCGCTTTCCAGCGATTCGCGGACGCCACGGCGACGGCCGTCAATCGCCGGCCGAATGCCAATCTTCGGCAGGTTCCCGATCAATCGGTATGTTCCTTGTGTCTGGTTCTTTGTCGCCATCGAACAACCTCCATGAAGATACTCTCGCTGTTTCCTAATGAGGCGGGGGGGCGGAAGATCGCCGCGCCTGTCTTGGTTAACGGCTCACGTTTGACCGCGTCCCGTTGTCTGACTCTTTCTCGCCATGCTGGTCTGTCGAACCGAGTTCGCCGGCAGGCACGTGATCCAAGGGTTTGGTGCATAGCCAACGGGAACACCGACAAACGCCCGGAAAGATGTTCAAGTCTATAGAAAATCCGGTAAAGTTTCAACCTTCGCTTTTCGCCTGCGTGGAACGCGAAAACCAGGGGATGCGCGATAGCGCCAGCAGCAGCAGGCCCGTGACGATTGAGAGGTCAGCGAAATTGAAGATTGCGGTCTTGAGAGATCCCAGTGTGATGATCATAAAATCCACCACGATCCCGTCTTTGAACAAGCGATCAGTCAGATTTCCCAGGCCGCCTCCGAGGACAAGCGAAAGTGATAGAATATCAGTGATATTCAAGCTCTTGTCCAGTGCAGTGAAAGCCAGTATGGTGAACAAAGCACATCCTGCAAAGACCCTGAGCAGCCAGAAACGAACGTTGCCCGGGAGCTCTGAACCGATGCCGAGCATAGCCCCGCTGTTTTCGGTATACTCGAGGTGAAAGACGCGATCGATCAAGACGATCGGCTTCCTGGGTGCAAGCGTGCGGCTTGCGATCGTTTTTGTTGCCTGATCGCAGCCAATGCAGGTGACGATGACAAGCACCATGATGAGGATTCTCTGGGATCGTATCATTGTCTCGGTTCCGAGGCCACGGCCATCACGGGTTCAAGGATCTCGAGCTTCTCGTCCCCCTCGTAGTACACCCGCTCCAGGAACAGACCCGACGGCGGTGCGGTGAGCTTCGCCGGTTGATCTGACTGCCGTTCGAGAAACGCGCTGGCCTGGTCGAGCGACAACTTTCCTCTTCCGACTTCGGCGAGGACGCCGACAACCTGTCGGACCATTTTCCACAAGAAATGCGATCCGACAAAGCGGATCAGAATCAGGTCGCCGTGTTCCCTGATCTCGATCTGCTCGATATGTACCTTCGTTGATTTCTCTTCCGGATCGTCTGCCGTGAACGACCGGAAGTCCTTCAGGCCGGCAAACAAGTTGGCTGCCGCACGCATCCGATCGACCTCAAGCCGATCTTTGATCCACCATACCAGCCTCTTCCCGAAGGCTGTCCTTCGTCTGCTGATCTGGTAGAGGTAGCTTCTCGAGACGGCGTCGTGACGGGCGTGGAACTGCGGCGCGGCTTTCCTGATCCCGAGGACATTGATATCAGCCGGTAATTCGTCATTGATTTTTCGCCGGAGAATCTCGGGTGCGAGCATGGTCTTTGCCTCGAGGTGCGCAATCTGCTGCAATGCATGAACTCCTGCGTCAGTCCTGCCGGCACCGTAGAGCTCGAAGTCGGTTGTGTCGAGCACGGACCCAAGAGCGGAGGCGAGTTCACCCTGAACCGTCCGGGCGTTTTTCTGGATCTGCCACCCGCTGTACCGCGTACCTTCGTATTCGATCGAAAGCTTGAATCTGGCCATCAGCTTTTTCTCTACTTGAGCGAGTCGTTACGTTCGGAGACCAGACGGCAGTCGCGGCGAAGAGATCAGCTGCCTGAACTCGTCCCACCTTCTGGATGGATTGTCAGGTGTTCCGCCTCGCGACTCGATGTAGGCGCGCACGAGGTCTTGACCAAGGTTGTAGTTGATGACATAGCTTCGGTATGTGTCGATGAACCGGACCCGCTGCTTTGCACGCTCAGGTGACATCAGGGCATACGTCACGAGCCATTCCTCAGCCTGCTGGCGATTCATCGTTCCGTCGAGGTACGCCCTGGCCGCTTCGTTGTGGGCGTAGTTCAGCACGCCGGTGAGACTATGCACGGAGTAGTACTGCTCGGCTTCCGCTCCATGCATGCCCGCGGCAGGGAAGAGGACGTCGCGCTCGAAGTCAATTCTTTGATGGCCGGGGAACGCCACTTCGATTCCAAAATTCGCCGTGCCTTCTGCTATCAGTGACTGGGGGCTGAAGAGTGCATAGACCGTGAACTCCACCCAACCACGCTTGCGTGCGAGGTGCATTTCGAGCAAACTGTTGTACACGTGATGCCCGGGATACCCCTCGTGCGCGGCGAGGTCGACAGCGCGATCAACATAAATGGGGAGATCGGTGTTGATCTGAATCAGGCTGTAGCTTTCCCCCTTGTACCAGTTGTATCCGCTCCACGGCTTATTGTTCACGTACTCAAGTGCGAAGCGTTCGGTCTGCGGAAGATCGATCGTGCGCCGCGTTCGCTCGCGGCATTCCCGAATCGCTGTCTGGAAGACATCATCCAATCTGTTCACGGGGATCACAAAATCCTGGCGGTACCGGTCGTACCGCTGAGCGACCGTCCCCATCCCCGGGATCATTCCGTCGAGACGCGAGAGCACCTCGCGAAAGAAACTCTCAGGGTGGTGAGGCGGCATGGCGTCGTACAATGCCCGGGCTTCCTCGTCGAATGAATACATGTTTCCCCCGAGCATCTCCAGGCGGGCAAGAAGCGAGCGAAGTTGCCGCGTGAGGTATCGATGGCGAAGCTGAACGATTTCTTCTTCTCGTGCGGTCTGGATGTTCTCAAGGTCGCGCAGCAGCTGTTCGGCGGAAGAGCGGATCGAGTCCAGGGAAGCTTCCGTTGATTTCACTTCCTCCCGCCAGGCTGGAGGTCCGAAGTAAGCGTCGACGTAGTCCGGATCGTGTTCACCAACGGAAAGGACCAGCTTCACGTACGATTCCGCAGCAGCGTTCATCTGAGTCGTGAGTGGGTCTCTTGTTGACAAGGTCATCGCTTCGCTCAAACTACGTATTGGAGGCAAACAGAGTTATGAATTCCGGAGGAGTCTGGGCGATCTTCTTCTTCTCGTAGTCGAAGAAAACGATCCCGGTTTTTGCGCGGGCCACTTCTTGTTCCCCGTTCATCACTTTGTACGTGATGTCCGCTCCGTGTAAGTGAATCTCCGTAATCCCGATTTCAATAGTCAGAGCGGTGCCATAGAAGATCTCAGCCTTATAGACGAGAACGGCGTCCGACATGATGATGCCTTTCCCGCCCACATTGCGCTCTGTGAAACCGAAATGGTTCAGGAATTGGACCCGGGCTTCGTGAAGGATGGAGAGGAGAGAGTCGTTGCCGACATGGCCGACATAGTTGAGATCGGTGATCCGGATGGGAACTGTGGCTGCAAAGACAGGATTTTCGGGGAGGTCCAGCTTGACGCGCGCCATCAGAGCACTTTGCTGATGTGGAACGAGGACGTTGGTTGCCTCATAGTAGGTAAAAAAGGGAAGACGGTCAACGAGCGAAGAATGCAAGAAGGCGGCTCAATCGGGATGCAACCTGGGACGGGTTGATTCGTAACTCAAACGGGAGGGATCCCATGATAAAATTCCTGCTTTGGCTCATACTTCTTGTTCTTTGCTGGCCGCTGGCGCTTGTTGCCTTGATCCTGTATCCCCTTTTGTGGCTCTTCCTGATCCCATTCCGTCTGGCCGGCGTGGCTGTCAAAGGGGCTCTCGGTTTCATTGAAGCGATCATTATGCTTCCCGCCAACATCCTCCGCCGTCTTTCAGCAGGCGGAAGGAAAGCCTGCGGCTCCTCTCGTATCGGATCCGCAGACTCCATTCCAGAGTACGCGGGTTACTTCTTCTTCATTGCGTCCTTAAGTTGGGCCTGTTGTTCCTCCGACCACGGAGGGACAACGCCGTTTGTGCGCGCATATGCGATTGATTGTCCCAGATGTTCATGCATGTGACTCAGAAGCACAAACAGCACATTCCTGACCGATGTCTTCTGGCCGAAAAACGGAACCTCTTTGTCAAGGTCTGCGTCGCTCAGCTTCGACACCGCATCTTTTGTCCAGTCAAAGGACGCCTTGAGCGCATCGGCGATCTTCGCTTTATCGGTCGTTCCTTTCTCGTCTATTTTCGAATTGGCGGGCGGCTTCGCTCCCGTGAAGCTCATCAGGAAGTAGTTACTTCCGGCAATGTGAAGATACACTTCGCTGATGGAGCGGACGCCTTCAGCCGGACGGTTGGTGAACTTGTCCTGCGGTACCGCGCCTTCGAGCGAGACAATTTGACCCTTCACCCGATCCAACTGCCCGAGCATATCCGTAATGAACCCGGATTTTGTGCCATCGTTCGCTAACGCTAATCCGCTCTGCAGGGAAAGCACGATGGCGATCCCGGCCAGCAATGGGAGGAATGAAATGTGACGCAGTGGATTCTTGGACATAGGGTGCTCCTTACGACGTGAGTGATTGGGGGAGTGATTGAATTGATACTCTCTAGAACTCACAAAATCGGGATTCCGTTCCCCTTCTCCGGGGGAACGTCAGAGGAGGGCTCTTTTGGCGGGTCAATGCCCGCCGACATGAATCACGTCATCGCCGAATTTCTTCCGGATCTTGTCGACGGCATCGAGCATGTTCGAACGTTTCCGGTCTTCGGGGAAAAGGGAGAGCTCAAGCTGGTGTTCGTCGATCAGGTGGGAAGCCCGGACGCCCAGGAGTCTCACTGCTATTCGGCGGGTGTACGACGCCTCGAGCAAATCGCGCATCGTCTTGAAGACAATGCCGTCGTCATCTGTCGGCTCGATCGTAGTGGCGCGGGCAATCGTTTCGAAGTCTGCATAGCGCAGCTTCAGCGTAAACGTACGTGCTTTCAGGTGGCGGTAGCGAAGGGATGTGCAGACCTCCTCGCTCAGTGAAAAGAGGATCGTATGAAGCTCCTCGCGATCCGCAATGTCGTGAGCAAACGTTTCTTCGTTGCCAATGCTCTTCCGTTCGTGCTCTGTCGAGAGCTCTTCCGGCCCGAGTCCGTTGGCAACGTCATGGATCCAAAGTCCATGATTGCCAAGGATGCGCTGGAGCTTCTCTTTTGATATGGATTGAAGGTCTGCGACGATGTCAAAACCCTTCTTCCGAAGAATTTCGCTTGTTTTCTTTCCCACTCCCGGAATGACATCGATCGAAAGTGGTGCGAGGAACAATCGTTCAGTTCCGTGCGGAACGTAGATGACGCCGGCAGGCTTCACCGTCTGGGCAGCGATTTTTGCGACGGGCTTGTTCGATGCAAGTGAAATGGTGCATGGCAGATGAAATTCCTTCCAGACGATTTGCTGAAGAATCTTGATGAACCCGGGAAGGTCATTGTGATAGAGCGTCTCACAGCCGGTCAGATCGAAGTACATTTCATCGATTGAAGCACGTTCGACTATCGGTGCGAGCTCAAGGATCCGCTCGTAGAGCCTGTTGGAGTACTCAGAATAGTCGCCAAACCGGCCACGGACAATCGTGAGTTGTGGGCAGAGTCGCAGTGCCGCAGCTGCGGGCATAGCCGAGCGAACGCCGAATGCGCGGGCTTCGTAGGACGCTGAGGCAACAACACCACGACCCGTCGGCGTGCCGCCAACGACGACCGGTCTTCCGACGAGAGAAGGATCCTTGATCCTTTCGACAGAAACATAGAAGCAATCAAGATCCAGGTGGGCAATATAGCGTTTCGCGGCATGCACGGTTTGCAGCAACAATCGATTACGAACGGTGGTTAGACTGTGACGCCAGCTCAGCGAGCGGTTCGTCTGTCATGCGATAGACTGTCCATGTATCCATGGGCTTGGCGCCGAGAGATTTGTAGAAGCCAATCGCCGGTTCGTTCCAGTTCAGTACCGACCACTCGAGCCGGCCGCATTTTCGCTCGCTCGCGATATGGGCCACGAATGCCAGAAGAGCCTTCCCGATTCCCTTCCCCCGGACTGCAGATCGTACGAACAGATCCTCGAGATAAAGTCCCGGTCGACCTAAGAATGTCGAATAGGAGTGGAAATACAAGGCGTATCCGACTGGTTCATCATCGTAGTAGGCGAGCACAACTTCAGCGTACGGTCGTTCGCCGAACAGGGTTTCAGAGAGCACTTCTTCGGTCGCGACGACTTCGTGAGCGAGCCGTTCGTACTCTGCCAGTTCCTTGATCAATGCGAGGATCAGCGACAGATCGTTGCTCGTTGCCGGTACAATGCTCAAACGGTTTGCTGAAAGCGTAGACATACAGATATTTGGTCCAAGGGTAAATGATTGATCTACTTCGCCTTTTCTTCTTTTGTCGGTGGTCTGATCCAGGTGCTCAGGTCGTATCCTTTTTCCAGAAGGCGTGCTCGATTCCTCTCAATGAATGAGATGATCGCCTCAGTCGGTATCGCCACGGCGATACCTTGCTGGATTTCGGCTTTCCGCTGCACAAAGACTTCTCCGTGATAGGGCTCGAGAGGGTCATACTCGACGTCCCCATCCTTCCAGGGGGTAAGAACGTATGATGTTTGTGCGGGAATCATCTTGATGATTCCCACGAGCTCGAAATTCGGTACGCCGTCCCGGATAGCCAGAGCAATAGAGCCGCTCGATCCGGGGGAAACGACCGCATCGACGACGAACGATCCCTGTGGCGACCTCGTTGATAGGCTGACGATCCCTTTGGTCACCATCCGATATCCCGCCGGATATCCAAAAAGGTACACAAAGGAGCCCCACTCCAGATCTTTCGATTTTCCGAGGGGATACCGGAAAACCCGAAGAAGCACACTCTGAGGCGGTTCGAGTTTTTGTCCGAGGATCGCCAGGTCTGCGGCACGATCGAGGGCGACAACATCGAGAGCAACCCCTCCGCCAATTTCGTTCAAGAATATCAGCTGGTTGGTCTTGACAGCGATGTTCCGTATGAACGGGGTGAGCCGATAGTCTGAGCCTACAAACCGCGTTATGACGGTGTCGGAGAAATCGACAACATGTGCGCAGGTCAGCAATGCGATTTTCCCGTTCTCGTTGTAAATCATGGTCCCCGTTCCGGCAGTCGAATGGTGCTGGTAAGAGGCCTCGGCCTCTCTGCGGTCAAGGAAGTCCCTGGTAGCATCCGACAACCGAACTGAATCCTCACGTAAGAATGAATAGCTCTTATAATGGACCATGATGGTGACGCGCTTGACCGTCTCGGATATTTCCTCGAGTTGTTTTGAGCATCCCCGATAGGGGAATTCCGAGTCGTACCGGCCATCAGTCAGAGTGGGATAGGCCTCCTTGTAGACGTAAGAAGAGCAGGACGAGAGAGCCGAAGAGATGGAGATGAAGATAAGAAGAGAGAGAACCCGTTTCATCGTGAACTCCTGTTCTCACCGAACGTGAATCCAAGACTTCTCTCGTGAGAGAGAAGGTGGTGTCAATCAGGATACGAGAATGCAAGATCGAGTGTTACATCGGGATGGAGACTCCGCGCCACCGGACACGTTCGTGCGATGAGTTCGAGCTTCTCCCGATAGCGCTTCGGGATACCGGTGGGAAAATCCATTCTGACCACGATGCGTGCGATCCGTCTGGGAGCGTCGGTACTCATGTGTTTCTCGGCGAAGACCTTCGTCCCGTCCAATGTGACGTTGTCGCGACTGGCTACGATTCCCATCGTGGTTACTTCACACGTGGTCAGGGCCGTGACGACGAGATCGGTGGGTGAGAAGCTTTCTCCTCGACCTTGATTGTCGGTCGGGGCATCAGTAACGAGCTCCACTCCGCTTGGACCATGTGTGGCTTTGCAGCGAAGTTCACCCAGATAGAGAAAGGACTGAAGGACCATAACGTTGCCTTTGAGGAAGTGTGGAGGGGCGTCGTCGTCGCTCCGTTTCTGCGAACCGCAACCCTACGAGTGCTGGCTCAGGTTTGCCTTCAACTTTTCGATCGTTGTTTTGAAGGAGGACAGCTTCTCGCGCTCGCGTTCCACGACCTCCTTCGGTGCCCGGTCCACGAATGAGGCGTTTGCCAGCTTTCGTTCCGTGGCTTCCACGGCCTGCTGGAGTCGGGCGATTTCTTTTTCAAGCCGGCTGCGCTCCGCCTCAACATCAATCAAGCCTTCCAGGGGAACGAAAATCTCCGAGCCGTCCACCACGGCGCTCGAGGCAAGTTTCGGCTTCGCTGATGATGTTAACACCTCGATACCCGAGACGCGGGCGAGTTTGCTCAGGTATTTGTCATACGTCTGAAATATCTTCTCGCTCGTTCCTTCGGCCAGGCGAACCTGGACCGCAATCTCTTTCGACGGAGCGATGTTGTTCTCCCCTCGAATGTTACGCAAAGCGTTGATGACGTTCTGCACGAACGACATCTCATCTTCTGTCTTTTGGTCAATCCAGCGTCCATCGACAGTCGGGAAGGCGGTCCTCATCACCGACTGGCCGTTCCGGTCTGTGAGATGCTGCCACAGCTCTTCAGTTAAAAACGGCATGACCGGGTGCAAAAGGCGAAGGGCCTGGTCAAAGATCCAGAGAGCGCGCGTAAGAACGACTTTCTTTGTTTCAGCCGGCTCGTCTCCGTAGAGTCGAGTCTTGACAAGCTCCACGTACCAGTCGCAGAAATCATGCCAGATGAAGTCGTAGAGGACCTTGCTCGACTCGTTCAGGTGGAATTCAGCGAGTGTGGAGTTGAAATGTCCGATGGCATGGTGTAGCCGTGAAAGGATCCATCGGTCGGCGAGATCAAGGTGATCCTCCGGCAGGGACGAAATATCGACGTCGGCGGAGCCGAACAATTCTGCCTTATTCATCAGTAGGAAGCGGCCGGCGTTCCAGATTTTGTTGGCGAAGTTCCTGCCTATCTCACATTTCTCGTTTGAAAAGAGGACATCCTGGCCCAGCGGCGAGAGGAACGCAATCGTAAAGCGAAGCGCATCTGCGCCGTATTGATCAATGACATCAAGAGGGTCGGGCGAGTTACCGAGAGACTTGCTCATCTTCCGCCCCTCGGCATCACGGATGATACTCGTGAAGTAGACATCCCTGAATGGAATAAGGTCTTCGTCCATCGTGCGGGGATGTCCGTCATGGCCGGGTTCACCCTGCATGAATTCCATGTTCGCCATGATCATGCGTGCGACCCAGAAAAAAATGATGTCCGGGCCGGTAACGAGCGTGTCTGTCGGATTGAAGTAACGCAAATCTTTGTGGTCGTGTGGCCAGCCCAGGATGGAGAACGGCCAGAGCCAGGACGAGAACCAGGTATCGAGGACATCTTCATCCTGTCTCAGCTTCGCGCTTGAGTCAAGGCCCAGTTTTTTCCGTGCCTCATCCTCATTGCGCGCCGCAGTGGACGTGCCATCGGGCGCGTAATACACGGGGATCCGGTGTCCCCACCAGATCTGGCGCGAGATGCACCAATCGCGGATGTTTGTCATCCAGTGATCGTACACTTTCTCCCAGCGTTGAGGATGAAAGCGCACTTTCCCCTCGCGCACCACGCGCAATGCCGGTTCGGCCAGAGGCTTCATGCGTACGAACCACTGATCGGAAAGATACGGCTCGATCACGGTGTGGCACCGGTAGCATTTCCCAACGTTGTGCGTATAGGGTTCCACCTTCACGAGGGAGCCCTGCTCCTCGAGATCCCGTACAATGTTCTTGCGCGCCTGGAATCGATCCATGCCTGCATACTGATGCGGAACGGATGTGTTGAGGAATCCCTTCTCGTCGAGGATGTTGATCTGCTCCAGGTTGTGGCGTTGACCGATCAGGAAATCGTTGGGATCGTGAGCGGGAGTCACCTTGACCATTCCAGTCCCGAATGTCTCATCGACGTAATCATCCGCGATGATGGGGAGCTTGCGGCCGACAAGAGGAAGTACGGCGAATTTTCCGACGAGAAGTTTGTATCGTGTATCTTTTGGATTGACCGCAATGGCCGTGTCGCCAAGCATTGTTTCGGGCCGCGTAGTGGCGACGACGGCAAATTCGTTTGTCCCTTCTATCGGATACCTGATGTGCCACAGGTTGCCGTTGGACTCGGAGTGATCGACTTCGTCGTCGCTGAGGGCGGTCTGATGGAACGGGCACCAGTTGACGATGTACTTGCCGCGATAGATCAGCCCCTTGTCGAACATCCTGACGAAGACTTCCTTCACCGCATCGGATAACCCCTCATCCATCGTGAATCGCTGGCGCTCCCAGTCGCACGATGTTCCCAGCTTCTTCAGCTGCTTGATAATCGTACCGCCATATTGTTCTTTCCACTCCCAGACTCGTTCCACGAACTTCTCGCGACCCAGGTCGTGGCGCTTGAGTCCTTCTTTGGCAAGAGCCTTCTCGACCGCATTCTGTGTCGCAATACCCGCATGGTCTGTCCCGGGAACCCAGCACGCCTCGAATCCCTGCATTCGTTTCCACCGTACAAGCACATCCTGAATCGTATTGTTCAGGACATGTCCCATCGTCAGGATGCCGGTGATGTTGGGAGGAGGGATGACGACGGTGAATGGCGTTCGGTCGCTGTTGACTGTCGCATGAAAGAGGTTGCGAGACTCCCAGTACTCATACCATTTGTCCTCAACATCCCTGGGGTTATATGCTTTCGAAAGTTCTTGCATCATAGTTCTACGTTGGATGGATGATGAAAAATAAAGAGGGAGCCGAGAAGCTACCCGGAAATTGAAGAGGAGCGGATCTCTTCCGTTTTATCGTACCTGGACTGCTTCGAATGTGCCTTCTGTAGTGGGCCCGACGAAGGTAACCCACATCCAGCTTCCGTTGATTCGATGCGAGCCGATAGTGCCGAGCAGGAGCACATTGTTGTCCGCCCAGCCGGGGTTCAGGTTTATCGAAATTGTCGCCTGATGAACATTCCCAACAAGTCTTCCAGTCCCAACTTGAGGGCCAATCTTGTCTATGAGAGAGATGCCTTCGAAAGCCCACGTCCCGGTGACTGAAGTTGTGTCCGACGCTGTCAATGACATTGTGCCAGCTGCTACAAGTGACCCGTTCGCGGCAAATGCCCGGTAGCTGTAGTTGACGGGAAATCCTGGCTGGAGGTCGCTGACCACGGGATCGCCCTTGTCAGTGCAAGCGACCAGCGAAAAAGACAACGCCAGCACAATCAGAAACGGCATTTGCCGTAGCCACATTGTACAGTCTCCCGAGGAGAGCCGGCTTTCCTTGAAGATATTGCAGATCGAATGAGCGCAGCTTCTGTTAGGAATTAACGAAAAATCCACGTGTAAATCAACGAGGGTGCGATGTTGAATCGAAGCGGATGGAGTGAAGCGCAACGCAGGTCTGTCGAGCTATCGAGCTACACCTTTACCGATCACAAGAATCGCCGTCAGTGTCGATTCATTTCCGGCGAGATCCCAGGCAACGATCCTCAGGTGGTGATCTCCGGGTTCGAATTCCGACGCTTCAATTGAGCCAGCGCCTTCCGGGAGGCGATTGTAAAACGAGAGTCTGTTGCCTGATTCGATGTACAGTTTTTCAAAACGTCCCTTCTGCGAGCGGAGCAGACCTTTATCATAATATGCAGCTACCTGATGAGCTTCGCTCTCCAACAGGAATTTCTTCGCTGAACTGAAAAGAAGTTGGCCATCGACATACATCTCGAATCGATAAGGGCCGGTCCTGTATTTGAGAACGTCCGATTGATCCGTAACCCGGACGCTGATGCCCACCGACCCGGAAATCTTCACAGGTTGTGGCACGATATAGCTTTCCGGACGCTCCGAGTTCACGTCTTCGACCCACACGCGGTGTCTGCCCTGAATCTTTGACGTCCCGGAAATCGGAGTGAAAGCAATCATGTGAAAGACGGGCGGGATCAGGTCACTGATAGCTGATGAAATCTGAGGCAAGAGGAACGGATTGATCGGGTTGGAGGAGGAGTCCCGCACCTCAAAATGAAGATGTGCCGCTCCGATTCCGGTGTCCCCGGTATGAGCGATCAGGTCTCCTTTTGAGACAGGGAACATTGAGCTGTCGAGGTCGACCTCGAGGGAGTACTTCCGGCTCTGTTTCTGAAGCTGCCTGGCGTAGCTCTCGATGGGGTCTTTGAACCTTTGAAGATGCGCGTACATCGTCACGAATCCATCGCGATGCCGGACATAGAGCATTTTTCCATATCCCCGCCTTGAGATGAAGATCCGGGACACATAGCCCTCGCGTGAGGCATAGACCGGATAGCCCTTCTGGTTGTTCGTGGAAATGTCGATCCCTTCGTGCAGGTGGGTTCGTCTGTAATCAGCGAAAGAGGAAGTAATAACGGTACTGGCGTTCGTTGGCCAGATATAATCCTTCAAATCTGTGCGCAGAGTATCGAAGGGTGCGTAGATCTCTTCCATCCGGCTGACGACCGGATGGATTAGGCGGGGTTCATTCTCCGAATCATGGCGTGTCGTTGTTCCCGAGAAGCTTGTCAGGAAACACAGCAGAACAATCGAAATTGCCATCAAGGGCTGTTGACGATTCAAGGTTCGCTCCACGTGATATTGAGTCAGACCAGTTTTCCGAGAACGTATCCGAACGTGATACCAAAGAGAAGTGCAACTGTGATGACCCGGTAATTCAGCACATCTTTTGAATATCCGCGCCTGATCGCAACGATGGATACCAGGTAGCCGACACCGTTGAGAAGCCAGAGAAACGGGAGTGATAAAACGTGGGCAACCATCGGTCCTACGAGAGGCAAAAGGCCAATCCATGCGATGAGAGCGGCAAATGCCTGACCGAGGATGCCAACCGCGAGTACGGCAAGTGCGACAACGCTCTTGTCAACACTATAATAGAGACCGGCTTCAATAAGAAGGATGATGAGGAGCCAGGCCAGAATGGCGACACGGTAGTTGCTGAGGAATTGTCTAATCTTGGTCATCGACTGGTGTGTGTTTATTGGACACTCACTCTAAGCGATGCAAGAACCGTCTGAGCAGGGGAGAGAAGCCGAGCTTCAAGTCGATCTCCGGAGGCTGCTGAAGCAACTCCTTCCGGAGTCCCCGTGAAAATGATGTCTCCGCGTTCAAATGTGAAGAATTGTGATATATAGGCTATGAGCTCATCGATTTTGAATATGAAATTGCTTGTAGACGAATGCTGCCGGGTAGCGCCGTTCACGTCCAGCCTGACCTCGAGAGTGTGGGGATCGGAAATCTCATCCGCCGGAACGAAATGCGAAATCGGAGCCGACGTGTCGAATCCTTTCGCCAGAGTCCAGGGAAGCCCCTTTTTCTTCGCATCGCTCTGGACATCACGCAACGTCATATCCAGTCCGATGCCGTAGCCGGCGACGTGGTTCAACGCGTTCCCCTTAAGAATGTTTTTCCCGCCCCGCCCGATCAGAACGGTCATTTCGATCTCGTGGTGGAGATCCTTGGATATCGATGGGATACGGATCGTCTCACCCTCTCCGATGATGGCCGTCGGAGGTTTTAGAAAAAAGACCGGGGCATCGGGAATCGCAGCATTCATCTCTTTTGCGTGATCGGCATAATTCCTGCCGATGCAAAAGATCTTTCTGATTTCGATCGGTTCGGTTGATCCAATGAGATGCGCTGTTGCCATTGTCTGTGCTCGTCCTCTCTATATACGATACAATATACTCAAGGTGATGCTTTTTCGCAAGAATAGCCTTCATTCACAACGCAGGATTTTGGGACAGGGCGGCGATGGCTACGCATGACTTCCCTCTCTGTTCGCGTCCCTGTTCTGTGACTTTCCGAGTCTATCGTTGTGCTTTCGATGCCCTTCACAAGATTACTCTTGTTCACCCACCGAAAAACTGGTATCTTGCCCTCAGATTGTTGGATAGAATGATGAAGACCTATAGAGATTCGGGCGTTGATATTGAGGCTGGAGAGAAACTCGTGCGACGCATCAAACGCCGGGTTCGCTCCACGTTTACACCGAATGTGCTGACGGACATTGGTGCCTTCGGTGCTTTCTATCGGGCGGACTTCAAGGGAATCCGAACGCCTGTTCTCGTCACAAGCGTTGACGGCGTCGGGACGAAGCTGAAGATTGCCTTCGCCATGAATCGCCACGACACCGTTGGCCAGGATCTGGTAAACCATTGCGTCAATGACATCCTGGTCTGCGGCGCCAAGCCCCTCTACTTTCTCGACTACTTCGCGACAGGAAAGCTCTCCCCCTCGGTTGCCGCGCAGGTCATTGATGGCTTCGTCACCGCTTGCCGGCAAAACGGTTGTTCGCTGATTGGCGGCGAAACTGCAGAAATGCCCGGGTTCTATTCCGAAGGTGAATATGATCTTGCCGGCACTATCGTCGGACTCGTGGACGAGGGTCGCGTGATCCGGGGTAAGCATGTGAAGAAGGGAGACGTGCTCGTCGCCTTGCCGTCAACGGGGCTTCATACAAACGGCTATTCGCTTGCAAGGGCCGTTTTGCTGGAGCGTTTTCAACTCGATCAATACTTCGAAGAACCGCAGGCGATCCTCGGCGACAGCCTGCTGGCCGTACATCGTTCCTACTTCAAGGCCGTCTATCCGCTGCTTCCCAGGTTTGATATTAAAGGGATGTCTCATATTACGGGGGGTGGACTCGAAGGGAATACGATGCGGGTTGTCCCCAAAGGCCTAAAGCTCCGCGTCGATTGGCAGGCCTGGGAACGCCCGTGGATATTCACTTTGATACAAAAAACAGGCAACGTGCCCGAGCAAGATATGCGCAGGACGTTCAATCTCGGAATCGGTCTTGTCATGATCGTCTCTCCGGGCGACGTAGACAAGATCCAGGCAGCCCTCCGACGGAAGCGCGAACGGTCTTTCGTTGTCGGCGAGATCGTGCGCGCCTAGCCTGCGGATCATGCACAGGAGTACACCATGGGAAACGGGATAGAGACTGGAATCTCCGTCATACAGATCATCCAATTGATCCTGGCCCCGGCGGTCATGATCAATGCATGTGGTCTTCTCCTGCTGGCCACGAGCAGCAAGTACTCCAGCGTGCTGAACAGGATCCGCCTCCTCAATGACGAGAAGAGAAAGTTGTTCAGGAAAGCGGGTGAGAAAAACTTCGAGGAGACGCAACGTCTCGAAAGCCTGGCAAGCCAGATCGGCCATCTGATGCAGAGAGCAGGGTTGGTGAGAAATGCCATCATGTGTTACACCGGCGCAATCGCAATGTTCATTCTGACATCATTGTTGATCGGTTTCAGTTTCCTGATCCGGGGATTTCAATCGGACTCGGCCATCATGATAGCATTTCTGATCGGGATGGCCGTCATCCTGGCCGGAGTCGCCTTTTCCTTCCTGGACGCAAAGCGGGGATATGAAATCGTCCGGTTCGATGTTCTGGTTGATGAATGAGGCTCTGAATGATCAAGATCCAGGTGGAAGACGGGCTGTACCTCAAGAACCTCGAGCTTGGTGAATCAGAGGAGTTGCTTCTCCTTGTCGATGCCAACCGGCCGTACCTTCGTGAGTGGCTTCCGTGGCTTGATATGGCGTGCAACATCGACGAGATGATCGCATACGTCGATTCGGCCCTCCGGCAACAGGCTTCAGGCGCAGGATTCCAGGCAGGAATCTGGCTCGAAAATCAGATTGTGGGCATTATCGGGTATCACCACTTGGAATGGGCAAACCGATCGAGCTGCATCGGCTACTGGCTTGCGGAGCAGTTCCAGCAGCGCGGGATTATGAGAAAAGCTTGCCGCTCTCTTGTTGAATATGCGTTTGACGAGTGGCATCTGAACCGGGTGGAAATCCGTTGCGCGGTTGGTAACACGAAAAGCAGGGCGATCCCCGAGCGCCTTGGTTTCAAGTCGGAAGGGATCCTACGCGAAGCGGAGTGGCTCTATGACCACTACGTGGACCACGTCGTCTACGGCATGCTGGCGAAGGACTGGCCGGCAGCTCGAAGCGGACAGAACGTCACGCAATCGGCGGGGATTGTTTCCTAACCAATTGGAGATACGCATCCACCACCGTGAAGTCAATCACTCTCAACTCTATGTCTCCTGAATGGAATGCCCCTGATAACCTCGATTTCCTCACGCCAGAGGAAATGCGATCGCGTTTGCTGGAGGCTCAGGAGTTCAGCACGCGCGTCAGCACGCTTACAGAGCTTTCGCTCAAGGTCGATGCAGCCCGGTCACGCGAAGAGATTCTCCGCATCCTGAAGGACAACCTCAGACGGCTGATCGAAGGAGAGTGTGCTTTCATAGGCTTGCTCAGCAACAACAAGACTCACTATGTCATCAGCACGCTCTCGCCGTTGATGGACGCGATCGAACTCAACCACAAGCACTTCTCGGTCGATGTTGGCATGCCGGGGTGGTCCATACGGAACAAGGCCGGCATCATGGTCGATATCGATTCAGCCCCGTCGTTTCATCCCACACTCGAAGGTACGCTGAAGGACCTTGGCATCCGGTCGCTCATTATCGTGCCGGTGCATACGCACGAAGAGATGGTAGGGGCGTTAGTGTTCGGATCGTCCAAGCCGAATGCCTATGTCGATCCGGATGTCTGGCTTGCCCGTCTCCTGAGTCTCCAGATGGCCATCTCATTAAGGCACACGAACCTGCTCGAGCGTGCCCTGAAGAGAGCGGCCCAGATTGGTTTGGTGAACAAGGTCTCGCGGAAGCTGACGTCGACGCTCAATATCGACGAGCTCCTGGCTTCGGCGTCGGAGGCCATCCAGAAGGATTTCCGGTACTTCGATGTTACGATCTTCCTGATGAATCAGGAGAAGACGGAGCTGGTTCTTGCCGCTCATTCTGGCAACTTCATCGATTTCCTGCCTCACGGGTACCGCCAGAAGGTTGGATTGGGGATAGTCGGTTGGGTTGCCGAGCACGGACAATCTGTTCTCGCGAACGATGTCAGCCTGGATTCGCGTTTCCTTGCCCATCAATATCACAACACGAACTCCGAACTCGCGCTCCCCATCATCTCCGACGACGAGGTAGTCGGCGTGTTGAACGTCGAGGATACGAAGTTGTATGCGTTTGACGAAACCGATGTCCTTGTCCTTGAAACCCTCTGTGACCAGGTCGGAAGCGCTGTTCGAAATGCCCGTTTATTTGAGGAGATCAAGCGAACGAACGAGAGACTCGTGGAACTCGATCGGCTGAAAACGGATTTTGTCGGCATCGTCTCGCACGATTTCCGGACGCCGCTCTCGACCATTATGCTTGCGGCGAAGTCGCTCCTCCGCAAAGAGGTCAACCCCGATCGGTTGAAAGAATATCTCACCATCATTGTGGATCAGGCGGGCCGGCTCAGCCTGCTTGCCGAGGATACGTTGTCGATCGCAAAGATCGAGTCAGGACAGCTGAACTATCAGTTCAAGATTGTCAACGTCGAAGCGATCATCCAGGAAGCAGTTTCGATGGTGAAGATTTCAGCGAGACACAGCTTCGGGGCGTCCATCGACTTGAATTGTGCGTACGTGCGGGGTGACCAGAACAAACTGCGTCAGGTGTTGCAGAACCTCATCTCGAATGCAGTCAAGTATTCGCCCGGGGGTGGACAACTGAAAGTGACCGTCGTCCAAAGCGAGGAGCAAGCCGACGAAATTACGTTCTCCGTCAGCGACGAAGGCCTTGGGGTCCCGCCTGAATACCTGGGAAGGCTCTTCCAGAAATACGCCCGCGTGGACACCGGAGAGGCGGGGAAAATCAAGGGAACCGGTCTTGGCCTGTGGATTTGCCGTGAGATCCTCCAGGCACACGGAGGAAAGATTTGGGTTGAGAGCGAAGTGGGGAAGGGAAGCACATTCCGGTTTACTCTCAAGCGCGGCAGTTGAGCCAATCGTCCGGTTCAGGATTTCTTTCAGACGACCCAAACTCCAATGGGCTGAACCCGATCTCCCGACCGTACCAATCCATCCGTTTCAACCCCTTCTCTCGCCGGTATTGAACCGATCGACATTTTCTGCAACCACCACCCATCAAAGAAACGTCAACATTCGTGGCGCGCGATGCGCCGTGTGTTGCCGGGAACCCTCTATTCATAGAACTATATTGAATTCCCAGCACGCATCGGGAAATAGTGATTACGGCGATTGTTTGGGCTTGTGAAGCTCGAGTTCGTTATGAACGCGCGTCTGGAACTGACTGAACAATTCCTGTGACTGAGCAAGGGCCTCCAGGCGGTCGGAGAGTTTGTCCTTCGTCAAACCGTTTCTGGACAGAATCGATTGCACTTCTCTCTGGAACGTTGCCGAATCAAGGGAGGACCGGGGAGACTTGAACTCTTCGCCCAGGAGCAGCAACTCAGCATAGACGGGGACAAGTGTTTCATCCGCGGGGGTCAGGGTCTGCTGCGGTTTGGCGCAGCCGACTAGTGACGCGGCGATGGCAATTTGGAAGGCATAGCGGGTTTTGATGGGATGCATTGGGACCTAAAGTAGCAAATCGAAGTGAGGGATGCAAGACGCCGCTGTCTTGCAATCAGAAGGGGCATCTCGTATATTGGAGCAGTGTGCCAAACGCGGTCTGCGGTACAAACTCGATGCACACCTGATCTTCGAATTATTCACCATCACGGGGGATTTATGACTGAAGCATCCAAAACCATCCTCGTCAACACTGTCAAGGAATGGGCCAAGTTCGCGGCCGAGCGTGATAAGTACTCCGCTGTCGCCCATGACGTTGCCGAACTTGCACGGCACTGTGTCTTCGAGAGCATCGTGTTTTTGAAGACGCAAAACATCGAGGTGGAAGCCGAGTCGCCTGAGACAATGAAGATTATGAAGACGCCGGTTCACGTTGAGCCGGTTATCGAAGCGACCTTCCCTACAGTCAAGGCGAGTGTGACAATGAAGTGCTCTGGCGCTGCGCGCGTCATTGTCATCAATCCGAATCTGACGATTTCCGCTGGCGGGACTCCGGTAGCGTTTGAAGCGCTCAAGAAAGGCATACCAGCCACTTTTGAAGCGAATGCGGCGGATTTTGTACGCGATGCCTTTTTGTATATCGCGAGGATGGGGGGGAAAGAGCAAGCAACCTAAAATTGTCGGTTGCCGATTTTCTGCGCCGAAAGCGCATCCCCGCCAGCCTTACTGGCTCAATGAGGCGGGCTGGCGCCTCCGGCGGAGATTGTCGATTGAAAGATAAGAAGTATGGATTCTGCAGAGTTGAGATCCAGGACAAAGGCCCTGGCCGTAACCGTGATTCGTTTTGTTGAAGGGCTGAAGAGAAACCCTGCCTCGGATGTCGTAGGCAAACAACTCATACGATCTGCGACGTCTGTTGCTGCGAATTACCGTGCGGCTTGTCGGGCCCGATCGAAAGCGGACTTCGCGAACAAAATGGGAATCATTGAAGAAGAAGCGGATGAAACGCTTTTCTGGCTTGAGATGTTGGTTGAATGCGAGAAAGCCAAGAATGATGATGTGAAATCGATGATGGATGAAGCAGAACAACTTCTTAGGATTTTCGCCGCTTCAAGAATGACAGCCAAGGCGAATGCTGCCTCGAAATGATCGCACATACCTATCTTGTCGTAGAGTCCTAAGGGTTACTTGGGATTCCCCTTAATCGACAATCATCAATCGAAAATCGACAATCTCACTGATGCCCTTCACACTTAGTTCCGAATACAAGCCCAGTGGCGACCAACCCGAGGCCATCAAGCAATTGATTGAAGGCGTCCAGCGCGGTGACCACTGCCAGACTCTCCTTGGAGTGACAGGAAGCGGCAAGACGTTTACCATGTCCAACGTCATCGCCCAGATCAACAAGCCTGTGCTCGTGATGTCGCACAACAAGACCCTCGCCGCCCAGCTCTTTGCCGAGTTCAAGGGTTTCTTCCCCAAGAACCGGGTGGAATTCTTCATCAGCTACTACGATTACTACCAGCCGGAAGCCTACGTTCCCTCGACGGACACGTACATCGCCAAGGACTCGTCGATCAACGATGAAATCGATCGGCTGAGATTGCGGGCGACGAGCTCGCTGCTCTGTGGGGATCCAAATGTCATCGTTGTCGCTTCGGTGAGCTGCATCTACGGTATCGGCGCACCTGAGGAGTGGCTCTCGCAGACGCTTTCGCTGCACAAAGGTCAGAAGATCGCCCGCAACGAAGTCCTGAAAAAACTTCTGGACATGCTCTATGCACGCAACGACTACGAATTCACCAGGGGTTCGTTCCGGGTGCGGGGAGACGTCGTGGAAGTCATCCCGGGATTTGAGAATGAAGAAGCGATCCGTATAGAGTTCTTCGGCGATGAAATTGAACGATTATCGTTCATCCAAAAGACCGACGGTAAGATTCTTGCCGAAACAGATTTCGAGGTCGTCTATCCGGCGAAGCAGTTCGTGACGACACGTCCAAGCATCGAACGCGCGCTGAAAACAATTGACGTTGAACTGCGGGAGCGGCTGACGGAGTTGCGCTCGTTGGGCAAATTGCTGGAGGCGCAACGGCTCGAACAGCGTACCCGTTTCGATATGGAGATGATGAGAGAGATCGGGCATTGTTCCGGAATCGAGAACTACTCGCGTCATTTGGCCGCACGGCCGCCGGGATCCCGTCCGTCCTGCCTGATCGACTATTTCCCGGAAGATTTTCTGACGATCATCGACGAGTCGCACGCGACCGTTCCACAGATCCGCGCAATGCATCACGGCGACCGTTCGCGCAAGGAGACGCTCATCCAGTACGGGTTCCGACTGCCATCAGCACTCGACAACCGTCCGCTGACATTCGATGAATGGACCACTATGGTCAAGCAGGTCGTCTTCGTGAGCGCAACGCCGGGAGACTATGAGCTTGAACAGAGCAAGGGAGTCTTCGTAGAGCAGGTTATCCGACCTACCGGATTGATCGATCCCGAAGTCGAGGTGCGGCCAAGCAAGCATCAGATCGACGACCTGATTGGCGAGATACGGACGCGTGCAGCGAGAAAAGAGCGAGTGCTGGTGACAACGCTTACCAAGCGCATGGCGGAAGATCTGACAGAGTATTTGACCAACATCAGCGTCAAAGTACGTTATATCCATTCCGAGGTAGACGCGCTGGAGCGTGTTGAGACCTTGCGTGGCCTTCGCCTCGGTGATTTCGACGTGTTGGTCGGGGTGAACCTGCTGCGCGAGGGGCTCGATCTTCCGGAAGTATCGCTCGTGGCGATCATCGACGCCGACAAGGAAGGATTCCTCCGCTCAGACCGATCATTGATTCAAACAGCCGGGAGAACCGCCCGCAATGTGAACGGAAAAGTGATTCTCTATGCGGATACGCGGACCGGCTCGATGCTCAGGATGATAGAGGAAACGACCCGGCGCCGGGTGAAGCAGGTGGAATACAACAAGGCAAACAACATCACGCCGGTGACGATCTATAAATCAATTGAAGAAGTACTCGCTGCTACGTCAATCGCCGACATCTCTATGCAAAGGACTGCCCGCCGTGAAGGGGCGCGGCCAGCGACCGTGTCGGATAGCGTTGTGAAGTACCTGAACGAAGGCCAGCGCAAGGATGTGCTCGCCGAGCTCAATGAAGAGATGAGAAGAGCCGCGAAGGATCTGGAATTCGAGCGCGCAGCCGAGCTGCGCGATGAAATTGCTCGCATGGAAAAGAAAGGAGAGAAGAAGTAAAATGATGGAGTATGTGAGTAGTTGAGTATGTGAGTACGTGAGTATATGAGTAGTGGAGTAGGATCCCCGCTTTGCCCCGTGTCCGAATCATCCGCTGTGTCTGAGTGACCCGCAATGCTAAAACTATTTCGAAGTTTCATCGATGCTCTTCTGGATTTCGTGTATCCTCCCACGTGCGTTTCCTGTGAGAGATTGCTCCGCCGCGGTCAGGATCACGTTTGTCCTGAATGCTGGGCTTCCATACGGCAAGTGAGCACCGGTCTGCCTCTCTATCTCGAGACCCGGGACAAACTGCTCGTGACGGGCACCGTTGATGAACTCGTTTCCTTGTATGTTTTCGAAAAGGAGGGGCATTTCCAAAAAATCGTTCATTCCCTTAAATATTCGGGTGTTCAGGCAGTGGGTCTTGAAATTGGCAGGCAACTCGGAGCATTGTTGAATGAGAAGGGCGTCTGGGCCGATGCGCTCGTCCCAATTCCTCTTCACAAAAGGAAACTGAGGGAGAGGGGTTACAACCAGTCCGAGTTGATCGCCAGAGGGATATCCGGAGTGACCCATATTCCGCTTAGCTCCGATATGATTCGCCGGAAGAAATTCACGCAGACGCAGACAACGCTTTCCCTGGAGGAACGCAGGAACAACATGGAGGAGGCCTTCTTTTGCGAATCCTCCGAAGTCAGAGAGAAGACAGTTATTCTTGTGGATGACATCATAACAACGGGCTCGACGATTCAATCTTGCGCAGGTGCACTAAAGAAGGCGGGGGCTCTGAAAATCATCGCGGTCTCTGCGGCGTTGGCGGAGTAAAGCGAAGGATTGGTGGACAATGGGAAACGAGAGGAAAAACAGGCAGAGCTATCGCCTCAGAGGACATGACTATTCTCAGGTGGGGGAGTATTTTGTGACACTGTGTACGAAAGACAGGGAACATCTGTTTGGTGAGATCACAAACGGGGTCGTGCAGTTGACTAAAGCAGGGGAGATCGCAATAGCTTGCTGGAAGGAGATTCCGCTGCATTTTACAAACATTGAGCTGGACGAGTTTATCGTGATGCCGAATCATATTCATGGAATTCTTTCAATCACTGAAACTCTTCGTCGGGATGTTCAATTGAACATCCCGACGGATGATTACTTTTCGCGGATTTCTCCGAAACGCGGTTCACTTGCAGTAGTTGTGCGGACATACAAGGCCGCGGTGACAACCATCTGCCGTCAAAATGGTATCGGTGAATTCGCGTGGCAACGCGGCTACTACGACCACATCATCCGCGACAACGATTCATTAGATCGCATCCGAGCCTACATCATCCGCAATCCGCAATGCTGGGAAAGGAACGAATGAAGCCCATTTTGTGCTTTCGACAATGGGCTCGGCCCAATGTGGGAGTTGAGCTGACGGGTGCCACGGTTGACAATTGTCAGTGGATGGTTATGTTACAGGCAGCTGAATTTGTGTGATGGAGCTCCCTTCTGATTGGAGGTCAGCCATGAAACAGCACCTTACTACACTTTCGCTTGCGTTTCTCATCGCGTTCCTGCCGGTTACACTTCTTTCCCAATTACAATCGATCGCAGAAAAGGTGCCGTCAGCTGGGCCGGTAGTCTGACAAGCTCTTGATCCGGTACGGACCGGCAGCATCAACATCAACAATCTCTGGCTCAAGATCCGGAATGACGGAATCATCGGCTATGATTCAATCAAACCGGCCCTTCCTTGACTTTCACTCCATTTCTGGGTAATTTTTTCAGCCTGCGTAGAGATTCCTGCAGGTTGAGACGGTTTTCCACATCAAATTTCAGACGAAACGACTTTTCACTTCTCGGAGGCTCACATGGCAATCAAAGTAGGTATCAATGGATTTGGACGCATCGGGCGCCAAGTGCTCAAGGCAATGCGGGATTCCTACCCGAACACGCTCGAGGTTGTGGCAATCAACGACATCGGCGACCTCAAGACGATGGCTCACCTGCTCAAGTATGACTCGAACTACGGCCGATTCAACGGCAAAGTCGAGGTGGGAGAGGGCGTACTCATCATCGACGGCAAAACCGTGAAGGTTTTCAAAGAAACCGACCCGGCCAACCTTCCATGGCGTGACCTGGGTATCGATATTGTGATCGAGGGAACCGGTTTGTTCACGATCAAGAAGGACGGAGTGAACAAGAAAGGGAAGACTGTCAAAGGCGCCGAGAACCACATCACCAAAGGGGGCGCAAAGAAGGTCATTATTACAGCCCCTGCAGAAGGCGAAGATATTACGATCGTAATGGGCGTGAACGACAAATTGTACGATCCAGCAAACCATCACGTCGTATCGAATGCCTCCTGCACCACGAACTGCCTCGCCCCGGCCGCAAAGGTCGTACACGACAAGTGGAAGATCCTTCGTGCGTTCATGACAACAATCCATGCCTATACAAACGATCAGAAAATTCTTGACCTGCCGCACAGCGACCTCCGTCGCGCCCGTGCCGCCGCCATGAGCATCATCCCGACAACGACCGGGGCTGCGAAGGCTGTGGCGTTGGTCATTCCGGACCTGAAGGGCAAAGTTGACGGCTACGCGATGCGCGTGCCGACTTCGACGGTGTCCGTGGTCGATTTCACGGCACAGCTGGCTACCCCCTGCACGACTGACGAACTGCGTCAGGCGTTCCGTGATGCTGCTGCAGGCCCGATGAAGGGAATCCTGGCCGCAATCGATGAACCATTGGTCAGTATCGACTTCAAGGGCGATCCGCACAGCTCCTCTGTCGATCTGCCATTTACCTCGGTCCTTGGGAAAGAAAAGAACGACTTCGTGAAGGTCGTGACATGGTACGACAATGAGTGGGGATATTCGGTCCGCACCGCCGATCTCGCCAACCTGATGGCGTCCAAACTCTAATTCTTCTCCTGCATACGCGCTCGTCGGGAGCCCGGCTCCCGACGAGCCCTGTTTCTTCGTGAGCTGAGCTCACGAAAAGCCGGAAGACCGGGAGGAGATCACTTTTTTGCTTTATAGGAAGGTTGATTATGAATAAGAAGACAGTCCGCGACATTGACCTGCGGGGCAAGCGCGTACTGATGCGGGTTGATTTCAATGTTCCGCTTAAGAACGGCGTGATTCAAGACGACATCCGTATGCGTGCCGCGTTGCCAACGATTAACTACGTTCTGGATCAAGAACCGAAGTATCTTGTGCTGATGTCGCATCTGGGGGATCCGAAGAAGGATGCCAAGAAGGCGAAAGAAAAAGCCGAGAAAGACGGGAAACCGTTCGACGAGGCGAAGTACATCGAAGGGAAGCACAAGATGAAGCCTGTGGTCGAACACCTGTCGGAGCTTCTTCATCGCCCCGTCAAGCTCGCCCCGGCAGCCATCGGACCTGATGCCAAGTCCGCTGTTGATGGGCTCAAGGAAGGCGAAGTGCTGATGCTGGAGAACACCCGCTTTCACAAGGCGGAGACTTCGAAGGAAGCCGCTGATCGCGAGAGCATGGCGAAAGAACTGGCGTCCTACGGCGACGTCTATGTGAACGACGCATTCGGCACAGCCCATCGTCCCCATGCGTCGACAGAGACGGTGGCTCGCTTTCTGCCCGCCGTCGCCGGGTTTCTGATGGAGAAAGAACTGGACTACCTCGGCAAAGCAATCGAAAATCCGGCGAAGCCATATGTGGCAGTGCTGGGCGGCGCCAAAATCTCCGGAAAAATCGATGTTCTTCAAAATCTTATGGGCAAAGTGGACGCGATCCTGATCGGGGGTGGCATGATGTTCACTTTCTACAAAGCCCAGGGAATGGAAATCGGCAAATCGTTGTTAGAAGAAGATAAGATAGAACTCGCGAAGAAGATCCTGGCGGAAGCATCGGCGAACAACGTCAAATTGCTCTTGCCCGTCGATACGCTGGTTGCCGACAAGTTCGACAACGCTGCGGCTACGAAGATAGTGGCGGTGAACGCAATCCCGTCTGATTGGGCAGGCGTCGATATCGGTCCCGAAACCATCAGGATCTTTGCCGAAGAGATCAAGAAGGCGAAAACGGTCGTGTGGAATGGTCCTATGGGTGTGTTTGAGATGTCGAACTTCGCCAAAGGCACCAATGCCATTGCGCATGCGATGGCAGATGCAACAAAAACCGGTGCTGTGACGATTGTCGGGGGGGGCGATTCGGCATCCGCGATAGCTCAGGCAGGATTGGACAAACAAGTTTCGCATGTCTCGACCGGAGGAGGAGCTTCCCTGGAATTTCTGGAGGGGAAGGTGCTGCCGGGCGTTGCGGCTTTGAACGACAAAGCGTGATCCTTTCTGCTCTACATTGGTTCTTTCACCATGAGTGTGGGGAGAGGGCATGACCCTCTTTCTCACACTCACTTGTTTCGGTATCGCTCGGATTGGCCGAGGATAGTTCAGTCAAAACACTTCAACTGTGAGTTTGCATGCCATCGTACCCTGGTCAAGGGAACTACTACAAACCATCGATGTTCGGGGGCTTTCAATTCTTTCCTCCGGTCATCAAGTGGCTGTTGATCACGAATGCAGCTGTCTTCGTTCTGCTCGGAATGGGCGGCAAGTTGTTCACGTTCGACGGAATGCCGCTGGAAATATTCTTCACCTACTACCTTGGTCTCTTGCCGCTCGGCCACGGATTTTATCTGTGGCAGCTGATCACGTATCAATTCATGCACGCGAACTTTACGCATCTGCTCTACAATATGTTCGGGTTGTGGATGTTCGGGATGGAAGTGGAGCACGTGTGGGGTTCACGCAGGTTCCTCGGATTTTACCTGGTTTGTGGGGTTGCTGCCGGTATTTCGCAGCTCATACTCGCTCCGCTGCTGGAGCCGGCCTCGGTGATCAGCGTATCCGGGGCAGGGATTCCGACAGTGGGGGCCTCGGGTGCTGTGTACGCCGTGCTCGTTGCGTTCGGAATGATGTTTCCCGATCGGTACATCTACCTGTATTTTCTTCTTCCGGTCAAAGCGAAGTACTTCATCTTCGGTCTGATTGCCCTTGGCGTTCTTTCGATCGGCGACCAGGGCACAATCGCAAACCTCGCCCACCTGGGGGGCGCAGCCGCGGGCTATGTGTATGTCCTCTATGTCGCCCGACGGTTTCCCTTCCAGGGCCTGGTCGATCAGCTCGGACGGTGGCTGAACTCGAGGCGGTCCAGACGAAGCGAAGAGCCCTACCGCGAGGTCGTTGACGCAAAGATCTTCGACATCAACGAGCGGCCGAAAACTGAACAGGAGCTGAACCAGATGAAGATCGACGAGATCCTTGATAAGATCAGCCGTGGCGGGTATCAGAGCCTGACGGAGGAAGAGAAGAAGATACTCTTCGAAGCGAGCAAGAAACTGAACTGACGATCAAAAGAGACTTATGGCAATAACTACGCCCGATAGTGAAATAAATCAGCAGCTACCTCATCACCAGACGTACAAAGTCGGCGTGCGCAGGAAGACCCGTGCAGTACTTGTCGGCGGAGTGAAAATCGGCGCGGATGCACCAATTTCCGTCCAGACAATGACGAAAACCAAGACTGACGACGTCGCAGGAACGGTGGCGCAAGTCCGGGCAGCAGCCGAGGCTGGTGTCGATATTGTGCGGGTGACGGTGAACGACAAAGAAGCTGCCGATGCGATGAAGGAAATCGTGCGACAGTCGCCTGTGCCGATCGTTGCGGACATCCATTTCAATCACGTGTTCGCCCTCAAGGCAGTGGAGGCCGGTGTCGCAAAAGTGCGCCTCAACCCCGGCAACATCGGCTCGAAGGATCGGATCCGTCAGGTACTGACAGCCTGCAAGGACAAAGGTATACCTATCCGAATTGGCGTCAACTCCGGCTCGCTTGAAGAAGACATTCTGGAAAAACACGGATACCCAACAGCGGAAGCGCTCTATGAAAGTGCGATGCGCCACGTCGGAATCTGTGACGAGTTTGATTTCAAGGATGTCGTGATTTCGGTGAAGTCGACGGACGTAAAGCTCATGATCGAAGCATACCGCCTCGTCGCACAGCGGACGGATATTCCACTTCATCTGGGCGTGACGGAGGCCGGTACGACCCGTGTCGGGACAATCAAATCCGCCGTGGGCATCGGGACGCTCCTCGCCGAGGGAATCGGAGACACGATTCGTGTTTCGTTGACCGACGATCCAGTGAAGGAAGTTGAAGTGGGAAAGGAGATCCTGCGGTCACTCAGTCTGGCGAGCCGCAGTCTTGAGCTCATCGCGTGCCCCACCTGCGGAAGACTCGAGGTCGATCTTTTTGGAATCATGGCACAGCTGGAGGAGAAACTTGCAGGTGTGAAGAAGCCGGTGAAGATCGCCGTCCTCGGATGCGTTGTGAACGGCCCTGGCGAAGCGAGTGAAGCGGACATCGGTGTCGCAGCAGGGAAAGGTGTCGCAATTCTCTACCGCAAGGGTGAAGTTGTGAGACGCGTGAGGGAGGATGAGATTGTCAGCGCCGTGTTGGAGGAAGTCGAACGCTTCCAGCCTCCGGCGTAGTCATCATTCTGAAACTAACTCCTGAAATTACCTGAACCTATCTCAAAAACGTCTGTGGAAGGCACAAGAATCGCACGCCAGGGCGCAATGTCGCTAAGAATTTGTATTTATCTCTCTGCTTTGCGCGATCGCGTCTTTGTATGATTATTTTTGAGATGGCTTCCAGACACGAAAAGTCGGATACAAATCCGGCTTTTTTTTTGATTCGCACCTATGTTGTTCGTACCTTTGAGCACCTCCTATGACAAATCTGCTATCAATCAAAGATCTTGAACCGCCGATGGGGGATCTGGCGACCCGCCAGAGCCTTTCGTTTTGCAGGGCCTTATGGACTGCGCCGTCGAAGGGAGAAGATGAAGCCCCGCTTCACCGGATTATTCACTCTCGTATCCTTCAACTCCATGCCCCCGCACGTTTGAAGAGGCTTGGTCTCAAACGCACCGCCGGATACCACAAGTGCGGGAGTAGGCAGGATCTTGATTGGGTAACCTCGTTTCGCATCCTGGTATGGTCTGGAAACGAATGGACAGTCCTTCGTTCGGAAAGTGATGTCCCCGCGCCGACGGGTCCAACACTCTGGTTCGACCTCGGGAATAAAGAGACCACCGCCGTCATCATCGAAGCAAGACGATGTGGAATCGACAACTGGTGGACTTCCTGGAACCTCGCGTCGGGAGCATTTGTGCTCGAAGGCGAACCGCTCGGTGGAATTGCGCCGCGCAAGGAGCAGACACTCAAACTTGAAAAACTGGATTTGTCCGGACTGCCCCCGGCGGTGTCGGTAACAAGCGACGCGGGAGAAGTCAGATTCCGGACGCGGTTTCTTGAAGTGGGATTCCGATTGAACCGGGCCGGGTTCTCGTACCTTGCCCTCGATGAAGAGGGGCAGGGAAGAACGGGCGCCAACGTTCTCAAGCTTCAGCCGGGATCGTTCTATCAGGGTGTGCATGTATCGCAAGTCGGCGCCGTCCCAGCGGTCGCCACGGTGCTGCGCCACGACGTGCAGGGATCTACGCGCGTTGAAGGGAATTCGGTCACGTACGACATGAATTTCAAGGAGGCAGGTCAGCGCTATATCTTGAAGTGGACCATTGACGAGGATCGGCTTCGTCTTCACGCTGAACGGATCTCTGAGCAGACAATCAGAGCGTGGCGGAGCAGTGCGTGGATGATCGGTTTGAGCAGCCTTGCATCAACGTCTCACGTTTTGGGGAAGGTCGTCCGCAGTGGAGAAACCGGAGTCATGGATCTTCCAACGCTGATCCATTTGCCGCGATTTGGAACGCTGAAGGTGACGGCATCAGGCGGGGATGCTCTCTGGCGTTCCGATTCGCATCGCCCTTTGAACATGACGACGAGTGAACTCAAGCTCGGCGAGGTTCTCCAACCCGAGGGGGACTACCTCCTGCGTTCCGGCCATTTCGTGGCGGACATCGAAATGAAGGTGGAGGCGATCTTCACACCGCTGCGAGACGAAGCTCCCGTCAGCGTACTGCAGGCGGTGAAGCGTTGCTCGCTGACGGCTCTTACCTACCGCGCAGACACCGCAACATTGAGCAACAACGGAAATTCTATCCACTGCCCCCTCTGCATGGACAACTGGTCCGCGATAACAACGAGGATGGATCCCATTCTTCCGAATCTCAGGCCCGTCGATCTCCTTCGAGATTCACTGGAACGATGGCTTGACGGCGGCCCCGGCTACGGAAGCGGACCGCTGGTTCAGGATGGTAAAGTCCACGAAGCGGAAGACGAATATCTCATGACGGGCACAGCCGGGCTGCTCGGCCTGGCGGAGTACCTCCGGCATAGCGGTACCGTGGAGTGGGTCAGTTTGTATCGGGGGCAGATCCAGAAAAAATTGAAGCAGATGAGATCCCGGGATCTCGACAAGGATGGCCTGATCGAAAGCAAGTACAGGACGGGTGTCAGCGGCACCGGGCAGTGGAGCACTACATGGATGGACGTCGTTTCGTTCGGATGGAAGGACGCGTGGACGAACGCCCTTTTGTATCCTGCCCTTACAACTCTCGCAACCGTCCTGCCGACTCTTGGACACCCCGACCTGGCCGAAGGCTTGTCCGCCTGGGCATCGCTCCTGCGCAAGAATTACCTGCCGACCTTCTTGAACCGGAAGACGGGTTGGCTTGCGGGGTGGAGGTGTGCAGAAGACAAACTGCATGACTATGGCTTCCTCGCCGTGAACGGAGCAGCTGTCTGCGGCGGGGTGCTGGATGACAATGATGCCCACAGCATCATCGAAAACCTCTGGCTCGAAACTCGGCGGGTGAGAATTCCGAATGCCCGCTACGGTCTGCCCATCAGTCTCTGGCCGATACCGGACGAGGATCTCGCAGACATCATGCAGGGATATCCGCATGGTTTCTATGGTAATGGCGCATGCACGCACTCACAGACGCGTCACTTTGTGGACGCACTCTATCTTGTAGGAATGAACAAAGAAGCAGATTTTCTTCTGGAGCACCTTTGCAGCAGCCTCGCAGATGGACTAGTGTACGGCGCCTGCAAGAGCGGTCTTGATGCGCGCTACTGGGACGGCTGGCCCTGCGGGTACGAGGGATTGTTGACCGACCAGTTCGGCATTCTGGCCTCGGCTTTCAAACGCTACGGGAAGCCTCAAGCAACGGTGTAGGATAAGCAGTCTGATCAAAGAGAGGAAAGCGAACATGTCTCCATCCATTATCCCGGCAAATCGTCTCAAGAAAATTCTTCGTGAAGGGAAATCCGCAATCGGTACGATGATTGTTGAGATCAGGCAACCTTCCGTGATGCAAGTGATGGCGAATGCAGGGCTCGATTTCGTCATCATCGACAATGAACATGGTGCGTTCAACATAGAGACCATCTGTGATCTCAGCCGCGCGGCGAGGCAGGTCGGGGTTACGCCTGTTGTGCGCGTTCCCGAATGGTCGTATGCTCACATCGTGCAGCCGTTGGATGCAGGCGCACAGGCGATCATGGCACCTCGCATCACCGAGCCCCGGCAGGTGAAAGAGATCCTCCAGATGATGAAATATCCGCCGCTCGGACGGAGGGGAAGTGTCGTCGCACGCGGGCACACCGATCTGAAGTCGGGATCCATCGTTGATACGATGAGAGACGCGAACGAGGAATCAATGCTCGTCGTGCAAATTGAAACGAAACAAGCTCTGGAAAGGATGGACGAGATTCTGAGTGTCGAAGGGGTGGACGTGGCTCTGGTGGGACCGACGGATCTTTCAGTTGCTTTGGGCATTGCAGGGAAGATGACCGACCCCCTGCTCGTCTCCGCCATCAGTTCTGTGATTGAAGCGTGCCGTCGACACCAGGTCTTCCCGGCGATTCATATGAATGACCTGACGCTGGCATCTCATTGGGCGACAAAGGGCATGAGACTCGTGAGTTTCAATTCGGAAGTCGGGATGCTCACGCAGGCAGCGGCCGGAGCAGCCGCTTCCATCGGCGCGGCCATGGGAAGAGGATAATTCCAAGCCTTGAAGGAAAACACACAATGAAAGCGGACGCGATACGGGAATATTGTCTGAAGAAGAAGGGGAGGATAACCGAAGGCTTCCCGTTCGGAGAAGGCGTGCTTGTCTTCAAGGTCAACGCGAAGGTCTTTCTCCTGCTCCTGCTCGACACCCATCCTCTGACGATGAACCTGAAATGCGATCCCGGTCTGGCAATCGAATTACGGGAGAGGTACGTGTCGGTTCGTCCAGGGTATCACATGAACAAGACCCACTGGAACACGATTGTCCTCGACGGCACCATCCCGCAGCAGGAAATAAGGCAGATGATCGACCACTCGTACGAGCAGATCGTACTGGGAATGAAGAAATCGGAAAGGCAAAAGCTCCGGCCGGCGACTCAGCAGGAGGACGAGCAGAAGCGTGAACTGTCTGCTACCCGAGCACGCGCACGAACTCGGAAACCGAAGTAAGCCCCATCGCCACTTTTTCAGCCGCATCGACACGGATACTCTGGAACCCGCAGTTGGTCGCTTCCGTCCGCATCTCAATCGTCGAAGCATTCTGAAGAATGAGATCACGAAACTGCATGCTGATCGAGATGACTTCGCTGATCACTGTCCTTCCCTGGTACCCCGTCCCCCCACAGGTTTGGCAGCCCTTGCCTTCGCAGAAGAAGTGCTCGCCTCCTGGCTGCAAGCTTGGCATGATGATGGCCAGTTCTTCGTCCTTGGGTTTGGCCTCTTGTTTACATTCGGGACATATCTTGCGGATGAGCTGCTGGTAGACAACGCCTGCCATGGTTGATGCAAGCCAGAAGGGTTGAATGCCGAGGTTCGCGAGGCGGGGAATCACGCCGATCGCATCAGTGGAAAGCATGGTACTCAGCACGAGGTTCCCGGTCAGAGCTGCTTCAGCGGCCACCACCCCTGTTTCCGCGTCACGAATTTCCCCGATGAGAATGACGTTCGGATTTTGACGGAGAATGGCCCGCAGTGCGTCCGCGAAATTGAAGGAACGATCCGATGGGAGCTGCACCTGGCTGGCGTACGGAAGCCGGTATTCAACCGGGTCTTCAACCGTGATGATGCATTTCTCAGGAGTCTCGATTGCATTGACGGCAGCAAAAACGGAAGTCGTCTTGCCGCTTCCGCCCGGCCCTGTGAAGAGAATGAGTCCCTTCGGTGAGCGTAGCAGCCCCTGGATTCTCTCCAGCGCCGACCGGCTGAAGCCCAGTTCTTCCAATCGGGCAATGTTTTTGTCCTTTCGCAACAGGCGTATCTCCGCTCGTTCTCCGCTCAACACGGGGATGAGGCTGAGCCGAAAATCATACGATTCTCCCTGGTAGGTTCCTGAAAATCGTCCTTCCTGCGGTTTTTTCTTTTCGAACTGGTTGAGAGTTGCCCGGGTCTTTAAAATACTCATGACGCTTTCGGTCACGTCGGCTGGAAGGGACACCAGGCGCTTCAGAATCCCCTCATGACCCAGGCGAATTCGCAACTCACCTTCGATGGGTTCGAAGTGAATGTCGGTTGAACCGATTTTCGTCGCCCGCTGGAAGACCTCTTCGACGATCGATTCTGAGGTGGGAAGTTTCCCTGAACGATAGAGCTCGCGGATCTTTTCCTTGGACAGATTCTGTACGTCGATCTGTTCAAGGGGAACGCGCGGAAGGGTTGGCGGCCCTTGCTGGGGGTTAATTGGCGGTGGAAGAGGCACGAGAGATCCTTATGTGGGAAAGGGGTTCGTAGACAATTCAAAGTTACTTCAGAGTCTTGACATCTTCAAGGCTGATCTTGGGACGAATTCCCTTAATTGATATTTAGGCAATGTCTTCTATATTTATAGGGTTTCCATTTCGACAAACAAATAACAGAAAGGATCGACTCTGATGAAGAGGTGGCTTGTTGTGCTGGTCGTTTTGGTTGTTGGCATTCTCACGTTCGTGCCGGGATGCTCGAAAAAGAACTCCTCACGGTCCGCAGATGTCGCGCTGACGAAGGAGGTCGCGGAAAATACTGCCGCGGGTGTCGTCTGGTCATATCCAAGCAGGTGGACGAAGGCGGGCCCTCGAGCGATGAGAGTCATCACGTACACTGTCCCGGCAGCTCAGGGTGACTCCGAAGCCGGTGAGTGTGCGGTATCGTTCTTCCCATCCGGCGCAGGTGGAGACATCGAAAGCAACCTCCAGCGATGGAGCGGACAATTCGACGGCTCGCCGGCACCGATCCGCAAGGACGAAGAAGTAAGGGGATTCAAAATCGCAAAAGTTGTGATCTCGGGCAATTACCTGGCTCCTGCCGGACCGATGATGGAATCGCAGGGTAAGAAGGAGAATTTCCGCCTCTTCGGAGCCATTGTCGAAGCGCCGGAAGGAAAGTTGTTTTTCAAATTTACAGGACCCGCGAAGACAGTCGAAGGAGCTGGAGCTGAATTTGACGCGTTGATTGGATCTATCGCGAAGAAGTAGTAAGTAATAAGGATGGAAAGTGATTGCATCAAGTGCAGGAGGCGCCGCCGAGGCGCCTTTTGTATTTTGGAGGGGTCTTGTCTCAATCTTGAGTTTCTGGGCTTTCCAATTGCTGCGAATCTCCTTGGGGAAGCCATTCGGCGCTTACAACTGCGAGGTGCGGAGCTACGCAAGTATTGAAGCTCATCTATTACGATTTGTGGCTTAGCGTCTTCGTGGACGTCTTCTCCTCTTCGAAGAATTGATGGGTTGACTATCGGATTTGATTGTAATACTTTGACTGCGCTTTCGACGGAACCTTATCCATGGAGACGCACATGGTATCGCCAGCTCTCAAAGAGACCCGATGCTTCAAAATGCTTGTCGGCGGGGAATGGGTATCCCGAGCCGAGACAATCAGCGTACGAAACCCGTTCGACGATGAGCTCGTCGCTAACGTTCCGAGCGGCACAGTAGATGACGTCAAAGCTGCGATAGAGGCCGCTTCGCTCGCGCTCCAGGGTGATTTTCCTCTGCATGAGCGGTATGATGTACTCATGAAGGCGGCATCCGTGGTCGATGAGAAAAAAGAAGAGTACGCAAGGACAATCGCTCTGGAAGGAAGCAAGGCGATACGCGAAGCCCGGCGGGAACCCGGGCGGACGGCAAACCTTCTGCGGCTTGCCGCAGAGGAGGGCCGCAGACTGACAGGACAGACGCTTCCGTTCGAGAGTCGGATTGGATCGGAGAATCGGACGGGTTACTATTTTCGATTTCCGGTTGGGATCGTAGCAGCTATCACTCCATTCAACGATCCTCTCGCAATGGCCGGTCACAACATCGGACCCGCGATCGCTGCGGGCAATGCGATTGTTCTTAAGCCGAGTGCGCGCACGCCGCTTTCTGTCTTGATGCTGGCCCGGGATCTTGTCGATGCAGGGCTGCCGAAAGGCCGCCTCAGCGTGATCACCGGACACGGTGCCGCCCTTGGTGAAGCGTTGGTGAGTGACTCGAAAGTCCGCCTCGTGACATTCACGGGGGGGATCGAAACAGGACTGCAAGTTAGCCGTTGGCTTGGGATCAAGAAGGCGCTGATGGAACTCGGGTCCAACTCGCCGGTCATTGTCATGGACGATGCGAACCTCGAGAAAGCCGTGCCGGCGATATCAGCGGGGGCTTTCGCTCAGGCTGGTGAAAACTGCATTGGTGTGCAGCGCATATTCGCCCATGAGGCCGCGTACGATGAATTCAAAGAGCGATTCGTCGCGCACGTTGGTCGGCTCAAAGCGGGGCATTCCATGGATGAGGATGTCGATGTTTGTGCGATGATCACAAAGCAAGAAGCAGAGCGCGTGGAAACCTGGATCCGGGAAGCAACTCAGAATGGGGCGCGGATACTTGTCGGTGGAAGGCGTGAGGGGTCTGTCGTATGGCCGACGGTTCTGGAAGGAGTGTCAGCGGAAGCGAAACTCAGCTGTGAAGAGGTCTACGGGCCCGTCGTTTCCTTGTATCGTTTTTCCTCCCTCGACGAAGCCATCCGGCTCGCGAACCAGTCCGAGTACGGTTTGCATGCAGCGATTTTCACCGAACGCATCGACAATGCGTTCAAGGCCATTCACGGCCTCCATTGCGGTGCGGTCATGGTCAATGATTCGACCGACTACCGGCTTGACGTCATGCCCTTCGGCGGAACCAAACTGAGCGGTGTGGGACGCCAGGGGATCTGGAGCATGATCCAGGAGATGACAGAGACCCGGGTCGTCTGCTTCAACTTGTAGGTGTACCCTCCTTGTCAGTCGCCGTTCCGTGCCGCTGCCATCGACTGGCCTCTCTTTCCTTGCACACCCCGCGAACTTTATTTACAATACATCCTGTCAGCGGAGAGGAGAATCATTGAAGAACATCGATGTTTTTTTCTACGAGGCCTTTGAGGAAGAAGCAAAGGTCCTCTCATCCCTGCTTGGGAGCGACATTTCATCCGACTTCACGCCGAAGACAATTCAGGAATCCGGACATCGAGAGCCGCCGGCTCGCCTTCTGAGCATCCGGACGCAGTCGCTCATTCCGCGTGAATGGGATGAGCAGCTGGACGGGATCCTGAGTCGCAGCACCGGGTACGACCATTTGCTGGCGTATGCGTCGTTGAATGGAACGCGTCTCCCTCTCGGCTATCTCGAAGAATATGCGACCCGGGCGGTCGCCGAGCATGCGATCATGCTGACCATGGCGCTGATGAGAAAGCTGCCACAGCAGATGAGGCAGTTTCCCTCGTTCAATCGCGATGGACTGACGGGCGTGGAATGCGAAGGGAGGAATCTTCTTGTGGTCGGCGTCGGGAGAATCGGCCGGGAGATTGTTTCGCTGGCACAAGGGGTCGGGTTCGCGGTGAAAGGCGTTGATATAATGCTTGACGAGCCCGAAGTGACGTACGTCTCGAAGGAAAACGGAGTACCGTGGGCGGATGTGATTGTCAACGCGATGAATCTCACATCTGAGAACCGTGGTTACTTCAGCTTTGATCTGTTCAGCACAGCGCGCCGCGGCCTCTTATTTGTGAATATTGCACGCGGTGAACACTCGCCGCTCGCCGACGTCGAACGGGCACTTGCCGCCGGGAGGCTCGGTGGCTTGGGGCTCGATGTCTTTGAGGATGAGGGGAATTTTGGCGCTTCACTTCGGAACGAAGATCAGGCTGCATCGCCGCAACGATCTCTGGTTGAACGTCTCCTGAGTTATCCGAATGTCATCCTCACCCCTCACAACGCATTCAATTCAGAAGAAGCGTTGCGCGGGAAGTCTGCTTTGACGGTGGAACAAGTCAAGTTCTTTCTGAAAAACAAGGATTTTCTCTGGAAGATCTGAGAGAGAAACCTTCCGAATGCGCCTGCTGGCAAACGGGAACCTTCGGAAGGTCCAGCGTGCTATCGGGGAAGCCAGGCGCGGATCTGGCGTGCGACCCGTTCCGCGGCGGGAGGGTCCAGATTCGAAAGAACGGCGATGACATAGCCCGGCCGCGGTTCCCATTCGAGCGCCGCATTCATCCCTGGTGCTCCGCCTGCAATCCCGAGCCCTTGCTCCGTGTCGGGAGCAGGGATGATTCCCGTCTCGAGGGCGTTGATGAACCGCAACAGATCGTCCGATGTCGAGTATCCCCCCCCGGCTGAGCTTCCCCTTGCAGGAAGTGTACCGTAATTCGTCCTCCAACTCTGATTTTCTCCATCTCTTGTATATCCCTTCGCTCTGTTTGGAACTTCCTTGTCCTTCTCGTACGCATCCGTGTTCGACATGCCCATTGGTTTGAAAATGTTCTCTCTCACAAACGAGTAGTAGTCCGTGCCGGAGACCTTCTCGATGATCGCGCCGAGCACGATGTATCCTCCGTTGGAGTACCGGTTGCTGGTCCCCGGCTCGAACTCAAGCTGTTTGTCCGCAAAGAGCGGGAGGTAATCGTTGATGCTTCGTATGCTCTCCTTTGGCGCAGCCATATAACGGTCCCCGAAGAAATCTCCGATTCCTGATTGCATGCTCAAGAGATGCTGAATCGTTACTTTCTCGGCAGCTTCTTTGTTCGGATAATCAGGGAGAAACTTCTTTATGGGATCGTTCAGCCCGAGCTTCCCCTGTGCAGCCAGTTGATGGATCGCCGTCTTGGTGAATCTCTTGTTGATGGAGCCGAGATTGAATTTCGTGTCGGTCCGGTTCGGTACGTTCCTGTCGCGGTCGGCGAAGCCGTACGCTTTCTTGAAGAGTTCCTTTCCGCGTTTCGCAATAAGAACAACTCCGGAAAACTCATCAGCCCTCGTCAGACTGTCCAGAAACGATTGTGTCGCTCCGACAAGCTCCGCGTCGTTTTCCTTTCTTCCTCCAAAGAATCCCTCTTCGACCGGTTCTCCCAGATCTTCCACCCTGATTCCGAGAAGGCCATACGGCAGTTGAGGTTCGAACTCAAAATTGAGTTGAACGGTTGCTCCGCTTTTCGCGGTTGCCAGGATTGTGACTGATCGGGAAGTGCTGCTCACGACTCTCTTCAACTGGAGCGACTCCAGGCGTTGCTTCATCTGCGAGAAGCGTGAGAGGCGCTGCTCGACCGGGGCATCCGCCAGGCTGCTCCTGGCAGTCCGTTCCTGGAAAAATGATCGCATCAGGCCCTGATCGGGAGAGTTAAACGCTTTCAGGTATGCCTCCACGTGCTTGCCGGCGGGAGTTTCCGGCAGGCCTGCCTGCGGTTGGCCTACCGCGAAGGAAAACATGAGGATGACAAGAATCGAGACGCTCAGAGAGGTTTTCATACATACTCCATAACGTGTGGAAGTGCAGACGCTCTCACTTTGACGAATCCCGGCCGTGGCTGTTCCGACCATTCGGCAGAGAGGATGCGGAGGTAGGCTTAACGTCCCGTTTTCGAAACGGGAGCCAGAGCAGCCAAAAAAGAATGAACGCCAGGAGGTCCGCAACGAGTATGTATATCGGCCAGGGGCCCATAAACTCGAGCAACGAAATCTCTGTCGGTTTCTCACGGAGATAGAAGTAATTCGTCCCGAAAACATAGTTGAAGGATGCGATCGCAGCCGCGTAGCCGTGCAGCCAGAGCCAGGCCTTCCAGTATGATCCCTTGAGCGGGACCAATATCTTCCGCCAGGTGAGGAAGAGAATTCCAACAAGAAGTCCGCCATGAGCGACGAAGAACTGGAGCGTGAGCCACGAAAGCGGCGGCGTGGAGACATCGGGCGTCAGCACCGCCATCGTTGTCCCCGCGAGTCCCCAGTAGTAAATGAGTTGAAAAATCCGGGAGCTGCGTGTGAAAAGAGTATAGATCGTAAGCCACAATGTGATGTCGCACAACTGGAGGGGGAGGCTGTACGGGAATGTAAACCAGCCCTGGTTCAGATAGTATCCGTACCACACCAGGTCATCGATAAGAATCACAACAGCGAGGCCGATCCGGATTTGCTTCGCGATTGGATCACTCTTCCTGGACCACCAGGTAAGAAATGCGGCGAGCAGCGGGACGAGCGCTATGATAACGAGGTGATGAAAGTCGAAGAGCCGAAATTGAGAGGGCACGGATGATCCCGGGGACTCAGGGATCCTTCCGAAGGCCGGGCGACATGTACCTGGATCCTTCGGAAGGAGATCGGATTCCTAAAGGTTGAAGTAGAGCTTGTACTCGAACGGGTGCGGCATGGTGCCGATGGATTTGATCTCCACTTGTTTGATTTTCACCCACTGGTCAATCAACTCATCCGAGAAGATGTTCTCCCGGCGCAGGAACTCATGATCGTCGGCAAGTGCGTCGAGTGCCTCGGCGAGGTTACGGGGGAGAAACCGGATGCGATCCCGTTCCATCTCGTCCACATTGTCGCCAATCGGACCAAACCCTTCCTTCACCGGATCGATCTTGTTCACAACGCCGTCGATGCCCGCAAGAAGCATGGCGGAGAGACAGAGGTACGGATTCGCCGTCGCATCGGGAGGGCGGTATTCGAAGCGCGTCTCGTCGGGATTGTTGACGTAGCCCGGGATGCGGATCGCTGACGACCTGTTGCCAGTGCCGTAGGTAAGAGCGACCGGAGCCTCGTAGCCGGGGACAAGTCGCTTGTATGAATTCGTGCTCGGATTCGTGAAGGCGGAGAGCGCAGCGCCGTGCTTCAACATCCCTCCGATGAAGTATCGGCCCAGCATGTTGATATTGCCGTATTCCCCCTTCTGGTAAAAAGCGTTCTTGCCGTTCTTTGTCAGAAAGAAATGCAGGTGCAACCCGTTGCCGGCTTGCTGGTACATCGGCTTCGGCATGAAGGTCACAAAGAGATCCTTCTGGCGGGCGAAGTTGAAGAGGGCGTACTTCGTTGTGATGATATTGTCTGCGGTGGCGAGGAGTGTGTCGAAATACGTCTCGATTTCCTGCTGTCCTCGTTCACCTGTCTCGTGGTGGTGATACTTGACGCTGATCCCAAATCGTTTCAATATCTTGCAGGCCTCGTCGCGGAAATCGTCATACACATCGAAGGGATTCGCGGCGTGGTATGCGTTCTTGAAGAATTCCTCGGCGTGCTCGACCTCGTAGTAGGAGGATGCCGTGCGTGTATCGAATCGAACCTTCGAAAAAACGTAGAACTCGTACTCAGGCCCCCACCATGAAGAATCCACTCCGACGATCTTCTTCAACGCTTGTTCCGCTTTCCTGGCCAGTTGCCGTCCATCCTGGGAAAAAGGTGTCCGATGCTGGTCTGTGAGGAAAATGTTTGCATAGAAGCTGAGCGTCGGCTCAACTCGGAACGGGTCGATGACGGCGGTGCTCAAATCGGGCACAAGAATCATGTCACTGTTCTCGACCTTCCTGAATCCATAGCTGGAGCCGTCGAATCCCACCCCCTCGTTCACGAGTTTCGTGAGGATATTCGGAAACACCGGAAGCGAGATGTGGTGAAGGTAACCGGTGAGGTCGATGCACTTCAGGTCGATGATTTCGACTTTGTTCTTCTTGATGAGGTTGTTGCAGATCTGCAGCTGCCGCGTATCCATACAGTCGCTCCAATTCAGAATTCATAGAGGTCGGGAAAAGCGATGAGCTGCTACTTCGTCCCGAGCTTCATGTTGCCAATTCCCTGTTTCTTCATAAGGCTTTCGATCTCTTTAACAGTCTTGGGCGCTCCGGCGGAGAGAACACGATTGCCATCGGCTGTAATCAAGACGTCGTCCTCGATGCGCACGCCGATATCCCAGTACTTCTTGTCGCAGGGACTTCCGGCAGGAATGTAGATCCCGGGTTCGTCCGTGAGAACCATACCGGGAGCATACGGCTTTCCGTAGGACCCGGCATCATGGACATCGAGCCCGATGTTGTGGCTCAATCCATGCATGTAGTACCTCCGGGTTTCTTCCTTTTCCTTGATGATCCCGAGCTTTATGAGCCCTTCTGCAATGACGTCGTACGCTTTTTGGCTGGGTGCTGCCTGCGCTGCACCGGGCTTGAACTCCTTGATGGACTCTTCCTGCGCCCGAAGGACAATTTCATAAATTTCCTTTTGCGCATCGGAGAACGATCCGTTGATCGGAATTGTCCGTGTGATATCTGCGGAGTAACCCTCATACTCTGCGCCGATGTCCATCACCACAACATCCCCACTTTTCATCTGACGTCTGTTCGCTTCGTAGTGGAGGATGCAGGAGTTTGGACCCGATCCGACAATCGTCGGGAATCCCTGATACGCTGCGCCATTCTTCGCGAAGCAGTACTCGATGACTGCCTGGAGCTCGTACTCGTACATGCCCGGCTCGCAGCTCTTCATCGCCTCGATGTGAGCTGTGATCGTGGCATCGATCGACTTCTGCAGGAGCTCGATTTCCGTCGGCGATTTCACCGAACGCAATTCGGCGAGCGCTGAGGAAAGGCTCTTGATCTCGAGATCGGGAAAAGCAGCCTGCAGCTCGGTCCTGACCTCGCGAGAGATGATCGTGCGTTTTTCCATCAGCGGGTCGTACGCAAGGTCGGGGATGCTTGGGGAGTAGTAGAGTATCTTCTTCCCTGCAAGTGCATTCTTCGCGAAGCTCAAAAGCTCCGTGCCTGGAAGAACGACGGCGAATCCCAGCTCCGAAGTTGCTCCTTCGAGTCCCAGACTCTCACCTGCAGCACTGCGCGCCCTGGGCCGGATGAAGAATACTTCCTTCGCTGTCGTGACGCTGTCAACCTGGATGCCGTCGGGACACAGCAGGAGGTAGCTTCGATGTTCGTTACAACCGGTCAGGTAGAGGAAGTTGCTTTCTTGCCGGTAGAGATAGTTGACGTCATTCGACCGGTTGTTCGGATCTTTCGCCTTGAAGATGGCGATGGAGTTGGGCTCCATTTTAGCCATCAGGAGGGCGCGCCTCTGCTTGTAGTCTTCCGGCTTGAGCCGAACCTGATTCTCGCTCTTCGGACTGAGTTGTCCCAGCAAGGTCATGGTGTCCAGCAATACCAAGCAGACGACGATCACCCGCCGGACAGCCTGTCGCGTAGTCATAGGATATCCTCGCAAGAAAAGAATTGTCGGAGTCTCTTTGAGCAAGAAGTCCGGCTCCTCAAAATAAGTGCAATTTGAAAGAAGTCGGACTTCTGCGGATTCATTCACGAACGAATGTGGTTACTTCACGAGAACAATCTTCGAAGTAGTCGTTGTCGAGTTTGTGGCTGTGAACATCTGTTCACCCGTACCGGAGATGTTCATCTCGTTGGCGCTTGTCTGCTCAAGGGCGACCATAAGCCCCTCTTTCGGGGCAAAGTACATGGTGCCTTTGGACTTGACTGTGCCGTCAAGGACCATTTCCATTCCCTGCCTCGAGCCGGTCCCGTATTGGGAAGAGGTTCCTTCGAACGAGATCTTCAAACATTCATATCCACCAACTGTTTCATTCCCTGCTATCTTGAACGTGACATTCGGCTTCGTGATGATTTTCATGCCCTGTGCGTTCGTCGTGTCAGGACGCGTCTGTTTCCAGCTGTCGCCGACGCCTGCCTCTTTCTCCGGAAGTTCTACGAAGAGACGGCGTAGGAAATCCGTTGCATTGCCACCACCCATCATCTGCATCGCCTGACTCTGTGGAATTTCATCAACCTGCACAGATTTTAGAGTTCTCCCGAGCGGGCTGAGCGTCAAGCGTACGCGCTTTCCATTGATCTCCTTCATCACTCGTGCGGTGTCCTTCATCATCGGAGAATCGATCTTGGAAAGATTGGTGTCAATTTTTCCGACGCAAACCAGTTCACCGTTCTTTCCGGCATCCTCACCGGTGAGGGAGATGCCAAACAAGCTCCATGACGTCGCCGAGAAGTCTTGTCCCATCGCCTGAGACTTGGTCTTGCTGTCTGACGTCAGCTTGTACTTGTTTGTGACCCCTTTGGGCATCTGGTATCTAAGCTTCTCGCCACCCGCGAAGGCGACCGAGAGAACCGCAGCAGAGAGCAAGGTGAGGCAAGCTAACTTTACAAATGATCGGAACATAACTGTGCTCCTTGAATAATGAACAGGATGAAGAGGGTTAGTTGTCGAATGGAGTCATCTGGGGAAACAATATCGGACTTTTTTTTGTGAAATAGGGAAGGAAATGGAACGGTGATACGGGGGGAGTGCTCCGATTCTTTGATCCCGGAGGATTTTTTGTGCCTAAAACAAGGAAATATTGGCGAGAACAAGAAGGCCGGATGTTCGATCCGTCCCAAGTTGTTTCCTTGCAAGGCTGATGACACACGGCTTGATTGGCGTCCGTCTTATTCCGTCCCGTCTATCGAGTCTACAACGAGAAAAGGCCGGGCTGCAGGCCCGACCTCTTCATCAATGACGCCCCAACCCAGCTATTACCCTTATTCTTGCGGCATCTTCTTAGAAGCGATGAAGTAGAAGATAACCAGCGCGAGGCCGCCCGAAATGAGCATACACGCCAGATAGACAGAATCTTCCATATCCAGATTGCGATGAAGATACATTCCGACCATCAAGCCGATGCCGACAAACACGGACAGAAGGCCCCACTTGAGGCTGGAAAGAGGATTCGTCCGGAACCACTCCTTCATAGGTGTCCCCTTGAAATCTGTGGGATTGACCCCTTTTTCGATCATCGCCATGCGCTCTTTGCTCCGGTTGTTGAAGTACACGATGAACACCCAGGCTGTGGCGCCGAAGAGGATAATGGGGATAAGGAATTCGCCGTTCATAGTACCTCCGGTAGTGAGTTCGTAGAATTGATGTTTGATGGTGGCTTTAGTAACTTTGACCAGAGTTTTCCTCCCAAGGTTTCAAGAATCGGACGGAGAACCGCAGATTTCGAAAAGCGGCCGTGATTTGTTACTTTTTGGTAGTTGCTCAGCGTGATTGCCACAAAGTCCCTAAGACACTAAGGAAAGCACTTCCCATTACTAAGATGTAGTGTGTGTAGGTTCAAACCTGACATACTTTGTAGTTTCATCGCATCTTGCATGACGATATTTCTATCTAGTGCTTTTGTGTCTTCGTGGCTGAGTAGTTACACTTTTTGAAACCTTCGACGCGGAAATGAAGTCAAATGAACTGTATGGCACATTACCTGGGATGACGTGCAGAAGAATGAAGCTGCGGTAATTCAGAAGGTTCTCGGAGGAGATAAGCGGGCATACGCCGAGCTGGTGGATCGTCACAAGGAGAAGGCGATGACATTGGCGATGCGAATGCTGAAGAATCGCGAAGACGCGGAGGAGGCGATCCAGGACGCGTTCGTGAGGGCATTCAACGCTCTGCCGCGCTTTGAGTGGAAGTCGAGCTTCTCAACCTGGTTCTACCGGATCGTCTACAATGTCTGTGCGACGCAGCTCAGCAGAAGGGGAGAAGATCTCCATGTCTCACTGGACACCGGCGATGACGAGAAAATTCTCGAGCTGCCTTCAGGTGAACCGGTCCCCGACATACAGTTCGAGTCAAATGAGATGGAGCAAATCGTCCTGTCAGAAGTCGAAAAGCTTTCTCCTCTCTATGGTGCGATCTGCACGTTGTTCTTCATTCAGGACATGAGTTATGACCAAATCGTAGAAGTAACCGGTTTGCCGCTTGGTACTGTCAAAGTTCGCCTGTTTCGGGGGCGATTGATATTGAGGGAGGCTGTGGCGAATCGGCTCGGTGTGACAAAGATGAGCGACGCTTGAGTCAAAGAAAGAGAATAGCACGAGTGAGGCCTGTATGAGTCACCTTACCACCAGCGAGATACTTCAGATTACAGACGGTACAATTGCGAACGGCCAGAGAACGAAGCTGGTTTCTCACCTGGAAGCCTGTCCTCGCTGCCGACAGGAGGTCGAGTTCCAGAGGAATCTGGAAAGAGCGGCCAGGCATGCTCCGCTGGCAAGACCTTCCCGTGATTTCACTTCGAGAGTGATCAGCAGGGTAGATCCGCGTGCTAAGAAATCCTGGGTCTCAAAGATCGTTGACAACCTTGGAAATATCCTCGCCATGGGTCTTGTTCTGACTGCGGTTTGGTACGTCGTTAGTACTTCCGGGGAATCGGGCGGGACCCGGCAACCGTCGATGTTCGGCCAGGTCATAAAGAGCTACGTGGATTACTATTCCCAGGCGCGGGACTTTGTAGCGAAAGAACGGGTGCGATTGGTGGGACAGCCTGCCAAGGAACGGGCCTCGAAGCCGGATAACATTTTGATGCTGACCGTTCTCTCCCTTGTGATACTGGTTGCTGTAGACCGTTTCGTGGTTCGCCGAGTCTTGAAGACGCGCCTCTAACGGGGTGGTCAAAAAGCAAACCGCCAAGATCGCGGTTCATTCCCTTACCGTGAAACTCGATTTTCAACAAAGTGCTGAAGCTCGCCGCCCGAGAGTCCATCAAGAGGTGTTCGGGGAATACGCGCACCTCTTCCCTGATGCACCTCAGCGCCCCGTCTCTTTTTTTTCAACCTAAAATCCTCTATATTGAAATCCAATCGACGGTATCTGTTCCGGGACGAATGCGTCTCCCGGTCCGGCGATTGTGAATCCGGTATCCGATTTCAGCGTCAACTTCCCTGGAAATCCACGTGTCCCAACATCTGAACATATTCTTTGTCGGCGATATTAACGGCCGACCTGGTCTTACCCTCACCTCGACGGTGCTCAAGCAATACATCAAGAAGTATGATATCGATTTCTGCGTCGCCAACGGCGAAAACGTGAATGAAGGCAAGAGCATTTCCGAGCAGGACGCAAAAGAGCTTTTCGGATTGGGTGTCCACGTAATCACCAGCGGCAACCATATCTGGGACCGGTGGCAGATCAAGTCCCTTCTCGCGACTGAAAGAAACCTGCTAAGGCCGTTGAACTACCCCAAGGAAAACCCGGGGTTCGGGTACGTTGTGTACGATCTCAAGGAGAAAGGCCACGTCGGGGTCATCAACCTGCAGGGGAGAACGTTCATGCAGCCGATTGACGATCCTTTCAAAGCCGCGGATTGGGCAGTCAGCAAGATCGCAAACGAGACCAAAGTGATTCTGATTGATATGCATGCCGAGGCAACGGCGGAAAAAATGGCTCTCGCCTGGCATCTCGAGGGACGCATCAGCGCACTGGTCGGCACGCATACACACATCCCGACCGCCGATGCGCGCATCCTGCCAAAAGGGACGGCCTATATTACGGACGTCGGTATGACCGGTCCGTATGATTCGGTTATTGGCCTGAGAAAGGAAATCGCGATCAAGAGATTCCAGCATCAGGTTCCCTACAAGTTTGAGCTCGCTCAACACGATGTCCGTTTTTGCGGAGTCTATATCCAGGTTGAAACTGAAACTGGCAAAGCGACGAAGATCGAACAGGTCATTTTCCCGGCGTTCTAACCACGAACCGACAGGCGCTGGAATCCTCCCGAACTGCAAAACACTGAATTCACCCAGGCGCAAGGCACGTTATGTCCGCTCAGATTATTGATGGCAGGAAAATAGCTGAATCCATCAGGCTCGAAATCAAGGAAGCAACCCAACGACTCAAGGCAGAGAAGGGAATTGTCCCCGGCCTCGCGTTCATCCTTGTCGGAGAGAATCCGGCTTCTCAATCCTATGTCGGCATGAAAGGGAAGGCGTGCGAAGAGGTGGGCTTCTATTCGATCACCGAACGAATGCCGGCCGACACTCCTGAGGAAGTTCTTCTGCAGAAGGTCAGGGCTTTCAACGACGATCCACGTATCCATGGGCTGCTTGTCCAGCTTCCTCTTCCGGCGCATATAGCGGAACACAAGGTCATAGACGCGATCGACCCTCGAAAGGACGTCGATGGATTTCACCCGATTAACGTCGGGAAACTCGTGATCGGCGAGAAGTGTTTCAAACCGTGCACTCCTGCCGGCATCCAGGAACTTCTGATGCGGAGTGGAAATGATCCGTCAGGCAAGCACGTGGTCGTTGTAGGGCGCAGCAATATTGTCGGCAAGCCTATCGCCAACATTTTGCTGCAGAAGCAGAAGGGGGCAAACGCTGTTGTGACGATCGCGCACACGGGTGCAGGTGATATTTCGGTCTTCACGAAGAGAGCGGATATCCTCATCGCTGCGATCGGCAAGCCTGAAGCGATCACCGGCGCAATGCTGAAGGAAGGCGTAGTGGTCATCGATGTGGGCTCGAACAGGATCGACGATCCTGCTGCAAAAAAAGGGTATCGTTTTGTCGGCGATGTACATTTCGAATCAGCAAGCGCGGTTGCCTCGGCAATCACGCCGTCTCCCGGCGGCGTAGGACCGATGACGATCGCGATGCTCCTCAGGAATACACTCCTGGCTGCCCAGGACTCTCTCGGGTAGTGGCTCCCTGCATTCTCCATTTCCTCAAGCGATATCCAATCTCGGTCACCTGATCCGCTTTGGTCAAACGTCGCGACTGTCGGTCTTCCTTGCCAAGAAGGCGCTTGACACGACGCCCGTCGCAGCGTATATTCAATCGTTCATATCGGGCAATTCAAGATTAACAGGCAAAGAAACGATGAATCGCTATTACAGTTCCAGAGAACTTGCCGAGCTCCTTGCGGTCAATGAATCCACGGTGAAGCGCTGGTCCGACACCGGCTACATTGAGTGCAGCCGAACGAAGGGAGGGCATCGCCGGTTTCCCATACAATCCGTGATTCGATTCGTTCAAGAGAACAAGATGCAAGTGCCCGAGCTGGCAGCACAGATTTTCATGGCACAGGGCGTCCGCGAAAATCTTGTCGCCGGGAATACGGAAGTGCTCGCTCCGGGGCTCAAGGCTGCGGCGCTGTCTGGAAACCTCACGGACGCACTCGGCATTCTGCGTGCAGGCCTCGCCTCCAAACCAAGCCTGCTGGCGTTGTATGAGGATGTCGTTTTCCGGGTCCTGAGGGAGATTGGGGCGGAGTGGGCATCCGGAGCCATCACAGTAGATGTCGAACACCTTGCGACGCAGACAATCCGGGATGCCATCGTGCGTCTGCAGTCATCTGTGCACCGTGAGCCGGAACACGAATTGTCCGCACTCCTTGCTTGCTTCGAAGGCCAATTGCACGATATCGTGCCGCTGTGCGTAGCGAGCTATCTGCAGTCGAGGGGCTGGAAGACGTATAACCTCGGACAGTCGACACCGACAGCATCGATCCTCACCGCCATCAAGAAGCGGAAGCCCGATCTTGTTGTCGTGAGCGCCCTTGTCGTGGATCAGGAGAAGAAATTTCTGCGTGATGTCAACCAGAAGATCCTTCGCACGAGCCACCGGATCGGGGCAAAGCTTCTCGTAGGCGGGGGGAAGATGAAAACGAAGTTTGGGGGTCGGTTACGGGCGGACTTCGTATCGGATTCAATCAGAGATCTCGAAACAATTTCTGACCCGGCTCTCTATGCGTGAGCATTACCTTCTGTCGTTCTTCAACGGCTTGTGCGATGACTGAAGCGCAGAAATCCCCCCTGTTCAACGCATTGTCCTCTCTGTATGTGTCGCAACTGTTGCGGCGGCATTTCAAGCGAATGGATTCGACCGGATGAACTCAGCGATGGGAATAATGCATGTGACACCAAAGAAGCTCGCACTCGTTGGATTCTACAGCTTTTTCATAGCGGGCGCCCTCTGCAACTCGCTGGGGATGTTCCGGCCGGTGATGCTTGCGTTGACTCCTCTGATTATGGTGTTCATCGGAGTGGCAGCAACAGTGCTTACCTTCAGGATTTCCGTAAGGACTGTGGGAGCAGTCGTGGGTGTCCTGATCCTCACGTTCATGTGTGAGGCGGCTGGAGCCAATTTCGGATTCCCGTTCGGAGACTACGCCTACACGAGTCTGCTGGGACCGAAGGTCCTCGACGTCCCTATCGTGATCCCGTTCGCCTGGCTGGCGGTATTGATCCCAAGCTGGGTCGCGGCAGATCGGATCCTGCGGTACAAAAACGTGATCGTCGCATCGGTCGTCGTAACAGCGTTCGACGGTGTGATGGAATTCGCGGCAGACTCTCTCGACCTGTGGCACTGGAGCGGAGGACTCCCCACCGAGCTGAATTACATCAGCTGGTTTGGCATTTCGTATCTCGCGCTTTCGATTCTGAAGAACTATGCAACAGAAAAAGAGTCTAGCTCTCTTGTTCCACATCTTCTTATTGCTCAACTCGTCTATTTCTTCCTGTCTGATTTCGGGATGCGTTTTCTCTTCTCTCATCAGTGAGGCTGTCCAAAATGTAGGGCGACCTGCCCGCCAATCCTGTTCCACAAGGTCAGGCGGGAATGCTAATTCGCCCATTTTGAGATTCAAATATCTACGATTGTCACCAACTCGAGGAGACCCGCGTGACGCGCCCGATTATTGTCTGGTTTCGTCGTGATCTCCGGACCGATGATCACCCTGCCCTGTACCACGCATCTCGCACAGGTGCTCAGGTGATCCCGCTTTTCATCTTCGATACGGAGCTCATCGGGATGCTGCCTTGTGATGGGGCCGCATTCAATTTTCAGGCTCAGGCGCTTTCTTCTCTCGGAACAGAGGTCAGCGGACTTGGCGGCAAACTCGTGACGCGAAGTGGCAGACCGCTCAGTGTCCATCGTTCGCTGATTCAGGAAGTGCGCCCGTTTGCCCTGTACTATAACCGGGATTACGAACCGTACGCACGGGAGCGCGATCGGCAGGTGGAGGATCTCTACCGGAATGCCGGCATCGAAGTGACTTCTTTTTCGGATGTCGTTGTGCACGAACCTGATGAAGTCCTCACAGGGAAAGGTGAACCGTACGTTGTCTTCACTCCCTATGCGAACACGTGGAAGAAACTTGCGCACCCAGGGCCGCTTCGAAAGCCGGGGAGGATTTCGACACCCTCACTAGCCTCGCAGCGAGTGCTCGGAGCCTCCGAGCTGAGAAAGGAGCTGAGGATACCGAATCCCGCATTCATCGGGGGTTCTGACCCAGCAAATCGTCGTTGGCGTTCTTTTCTTCATGGAACAATCCAGGGGTATTCGGTAAGCCGGGACATCCCAGCGAAGGATGGGACGAGCAAGATCTCAGCGTACCTGCGGTTTGGATGCATCTCTCCCCGCAGGGTGCTGGCGGACTGCGAGAAAGCTCTCCTCGATGCTCCACCCTCGCATCGGCTTTCGATCAATAAGTTCATAGACGAGCTGATCTGGCGTGAATTCTATCAGGCGGTTCTGTTCCAATTCCCGGGCCTCGTTAACAGGAACTACCGCGAGGAGTTCGATACGATGCCCTGGAGGTATGACAAGAAACTGTTTACTGCCTGGTCGGGGGGCAAGACCGGATTCCCGCTCGTCGACGCAGGAATGCGCCAGCTCAACGAGACAGGTTGGATGCACAACCGTGTCAGAATGATCGTTGCTTCATTCCTCACAAAGGACCTACTGCACGACTGGCAGCACGGAGCGAAGTACTTCGAACAGAAGCTGATGGATATCGAGACGGCATCCAACAACGGCGGGTGGCAGTGGGCAGCGTCGACGGGAGTGGATCCGAAACCGTTGAGGATCTTCAATCCCCGCCTGCAGTCTGAACGGTTTGATCCGGACGGTGTCTACATCAAACGCTATGTGCCGGAGTTACGCAACGTCCCGGCAAAGTTCATTCACGCGCCTCATACAATGCCGCCGGTCCTGCAGAAGGAGATCGGATGCGTCATCGGGCGCGACTATCCAGTGCCGATTGTGGATCACGCGGCGGCGTCGGCGGAATACAAGCGTATCTTTCGGATGGTGAAATCTGGCAGGTGAGCGGTGCGCCAAAGCGTGGGTACGATCCGTCAATCCGAGGCTGTCCAAAATGTAGGTCGAAATGTCATTTCGACCACGTCGAGTATTGAGAATTGTCGATATTTCAGATTCCTCGAAGTAGTCGTAATGGTCGATAGCACTTTTTGGACAGCCTCGACCTGGAACCAGATTACGGTTGCTCCGCTGTGGGAGCAGATGGTGTGGAAGCAGTGTCCTTCTTTTTCAAGGATGCCCCGGCGATCAAAGAGACGACAAATCCCGTCACCATTGTCCCGATGAAACCGAAGAGTGCCTGCATGAAAGTCGTTTGCATCGGAGCCTGAGAATCGAGAATCGCCTTGATCTCTGTCGCTGCCTTGCCTTCCGCCCTCATCATTTCCTCCCCCAAAGCTCTGAGTTCCGCGAAGTGGTTAGGGAAAACCACTGATGTCAAGAGAATAGATCCCAGGAAGATGATCACTCCGCCGACGAGCGACATCATCGTGCCTGCCCCCACCTGAGACCAGTACGATTTTCCTTCGTTCGATGTAATCTTCAGCCCCCAAATCAGAACCCCGATTTGGATGACGATGACGACCCAGAAGAGGTTCAGGAGAACTGGGTCCCTATACCATCCGGTGACTCCCATGAGAAATGTCCATACCGTCACCAACAGGCCGAGCACGAGGCCCGCTTTCATCGTCGAGTTCATCGTTGTTCCATTTTGATATTGTTGAAGATCGTTCTTTTCCATCATTACTGTTGTACGGGCGGAACGATGGGATTGAAAAGGAGGATAGTTTCCTTCTGGACAAGGACCCAGATCGAGTATGCGCCGATGGCGGTGCCGATTGGAATGTTGATCAGGTGCAGCGCTGAGAGAACCAGGACAAGGATCCGGGCCCATTCCTTCCGCTTGAATATGCCGATTCCACCGATGATTCCCGGTATGGACAGAATGAGGAGGAAGAATCCAATCACCGTGCCGATCGTAAAAAGAACGATGGAGGCATCTTCCTCTTGTACGGCGTATCCGATACCGGCAAGAAGAATGAAGATGAATGCTCCGATAAGAATGCCCAGGACACTGAGCCCGATGGAGAGGGCACCGACAGCGGTGAGATGGTTTTCCATGATCGCTCCTTCGTGACAGTAAATCGTTTCTCAAGTGAGAGGAAAAACTTGGCCGGGAATCGTTTCGCATCGCCCGGCCACTCTACACGATACGCCGTGACTGTCCGGTAGTTTCAGGGATTTCGTGCGATACGGTGTTTGTCCACCCAGTAAGCCCACGCGACAAAGAGCCACATGGAATTACCGGCTATCGCAATGGCCGATATGTCGGGAGGGGGAGGGCCGGCGAGGTTGCCGACATAGATCAATCCCAAGAATCCGGCAAGTGACCATAATCCGATTGACCCTATCTTGTCCTTTGCCGTCGTGCTTCTGAGATAGAGCGCGATTCCAGCAATGTAGAGCCCGACCTCAACGATGACCGTACCTATCATCGAGTTCCAGAGCCCAAGGCCCAGATATGGGCCGCCGCTGAACCAGAGGGGAAGATCGGGCCGATGCGTCAGGAAATCGAGGACCCAGTGGCTTGAGACCGCGAGTCCGACGATCACGGCGTTCCTGACATTGCGTTTTAGCGCGAAATAAACCAGCCCAAGACCGCAAGACCATACAAGCGCGCCCGCGAGACTATGCGTGAACGGATAATTATAGAAGTCGAGCGGCGTGACGGCCGTGTTGCCGGGGTCAATTCGGGCGTTCTCCAAACCGAGTAGCAGGAAAAGCGGCCACAGGAGATCGACGAACTGAGCAGCCAGCACGAGCGTTCCGAGAGAAACGGACGGAGCAGCCTTTTTTGCTCCAAAGGAAACTGCAAAGTGGCCTATGAACATACCTCACCTCCTGGAAGGCTGGACGAAAAACCGTTTTCTGCCACAAAGGCACCAAGGCACGGAGAAAAAGAAGAGAGAATAAGAGAGTTTATCGTACACTTTGGTGTCTTCGAGACTTTGTGGCGCCACCTTTCAACTGGACCGCCAGAAAGCTGATCGCGCGGCAGAGGAGAACCCCTGCCGCGCGAGGCGATGCCCCTATTTTTTCTCAGGGAAGAGTACTACCTTCACGACATTCTTCGTGTCGAAATACTTCTTCGCCGCTGCCTGCATGGCGTCAGTCGAGAGCTTGTCGACCAGCTTGTTGTAGTCGAGGATCTCCTCGGGATTCTCGCTGTTGGCGTAGTACTGCCTGAAATTCGAAAGCCAGAATCGATTCTCCTTCAGGTTCACTTCCTGATTTCTCCGCTGAATCTCCTTCACTTTGTCGACATAGACCTGGTCCGGTTTCTTGATCCTCAGGCTGTCAAGCTGTTCCATAACAGTTTTCACGAGCTCCTCAACGCGCGTTGGATTACAGCCCCATGAAACCGAGACGTTGAATTCCTTGCGCGGATAGAGAGATGGCGAGCCGTTAGCTCTGATCCCGTAGGTGCCGCTCTTTTCCTCCCGAATTACCTCACGCAGCTTGATGTTGACAAGCTCCATCAGCGAATTGAAATCATACTTACTCTGTTTTGACCAGTCGAAGGCACCGGTGAACGTAATCATCACTGAGCTCTTGGGCTCCATTCCGCGGTAGACTTCTTTGTTGACAACGCCTTTCGGCGGGAAGATGCCGACATCGTGCCATGATTCCTTCCTATCGAGTGCCGGCAGGCTGGCAAGATATTGCTCCACATACGGCCGAATTTTCTCGAGCTGGAAATTGCCTACGAAGAAGAAGGTAAAGTCGCTTGCGTCTGCAAATCGGTCCTTGTAGAACGCTAACGCCTTGTCCAGATTGACCTCGTCGAGAAGCTTGGGTGTCATTGGGCGCCCGCGGTAATGATACTGTGCCATGGTTACACCGATGGTATCGTAAAATGCTCCCTCGGGCATCACACTGCGATTTTGGAGACTGGCCCTCATTCTTGACATGAACGCCCCATAGGCGCTTGTGTCTTTCCTTGGAGTCGTGGCATAGAGATACGCCAACTGGAAGAGCGTTTCAAGGTCCTGCGGCGAAGCGCTTCCGTTGAATCCTTCGGAGAGACCTGATACCATCGGATTGACGTTTACGACTTTTCCACTGAGCATTTTCGAAAGCGCGATCGCATCGAATTCACCCACGCCACACATGCTCACAAGCTGCGATGCCATTGAAGCAGAGACGAAATCCGGGTCGGTGGAGAGCGAGGTTCCACCGTTGCTGTAGGCAGAGAAGAGGATCTCGTCGTTCTTGAAATCGGTCGGCTTCAGCACCACCAGTGCCCCATTGGAGAGCTTCCATTCGGTGAGTCCGAGGGATTCAACCTTCCTCTCACTAACGACCTTTCCGGCCTTTGGAAGAGCCGCGAGCAATGGTTTCGTGGTCACATTGTCCACATAGGCATCGGTTTTCTTCGTGCCTGCGCTGTTGAGAACCGATAGCACCTCGGACTCTGACGGCACTTTCACCCCTTCTTTTTCCGGGGCCGAGATTGCTACAACGCGACTGCTTGTCGCCATCCGAATCTCGGCGAGCTTGTTGATCTCCTCGAGGGCAATTCCGGGGAGGAATTGCTTGTTGAGGTTGAACTCCACTTCAATTCCTGGTATGAGTTCCTCTTGCAGGAAGTTACGCACGTACTCGTCGGCATAATTGCGGGATTCGGTCTTGTCACGCTCTTTATAGAGGCGCTCAATCCAGCGCAGTTGGTCGCTTTTTTGACGTTCGAACTCCGTCGCAGTGAAGCCATACTGTTTCACGCGGTAGGCTTCAGTAAGGATGTAGTCCAGTCCGTCGAGCAGGGAGTTCTCTTTTGCCTGAGCATAGAGCGTATATGCCTGCTTATGACCGAGCCAGCGCCCATCGCCGCCTCCTCCAAAAATGAAGGGGGGATTTGGTTTCTGCATTCTCTCCTGGAGCCGTTTGTTGAACATCCCATCATAGACCTGGCCGAGGATGCTCCTCCGATAATCGCCCGCAGTCCGTTCAGGCTGGGGGTCTCGTTTGAAGATCATCTGAACCGAAGCAGAAGGGAGTTCTTTGTCAGTTGCGACGGAGACAAGAGGCTGTGCATGATCGGGGACAGTATACTGTGTACGTTCGCGGCCTGGTTTCTTGTTTGTGAGCTTCGAAAAATGATCTTTGATCAGGTTCTCCATCGCCGCTTTGTCGAAATCACCAACCGCAACCACAGCCATCAACTCCGGTCTGTACCAATCACGGAAGAACCGGCGGACGGTTTCATAAGGAGCACCCTCGAGAACCTCTTTCTTTCCAATCGGAAGCCGCTTGGCGTACTGTGAATTGTAGAGCAGCTTTGGAAAGTGCTTGTCAAGTACTCGCATGGACGCGCCTCTTCCCAGCCGCCACTCCTCTACGAGCACGCCCCGCTCTTTGTCGATTTCTTTTTCGTCGTAGCTGACTGCAGAGGCCCACTCTTCCAATATCTTGAATGCTTTCTCGACAAGCTGAGCAGAGTCCGTGGGGATCTGGAGCATATACACTGTTTCGTCAAAGCTTGTATACGCATTCACGTCCGGACCGAGCCGTACGCCTTCTTTCTCGAGAAGGTTTATGATCTCATTCTTTGGGAAGCTCTTCGTTCCGTTGAATGCCATGTGCTCGCAGAAGTGAGCGAGACCGAGTTGATCATCATCCTCCATCACCGAACCTGTCTTGACGGCGAGCCGGAGCTCGGCGCGTTTTTCCGGTTTCTTGTTCACCTTGATATAGTACGTGAGTCCGTTGTCGAACTTCCCGTAGGTGATGGCGGGGTCGATAGTGAGATTATCGCCCGGCTTAAATGTCTGCTGCGCGGCCGCCGGCGAAGTCATCAGAAGCGCGCCGATGAACAGCAGCGAGACAAAGAGAAGTGCTGCCCGAAGTGCTTTCATATGGGACCTCCGTGGGATTGTGGGGAGCAATACATCGTGGATTGTAATCCTACATTATCGAAAGAAGCTCGGATTGGGATGGATCTTCAGTCCTTCCCCCTCACGTACAAGGACTATGGAAGAAAGGGCTCCGGCAACGCGCACGGTGACGTGAACATGATCGTCGTGTCCCTTTTCAGAGACATACTCCGTATTCGACCATGACGAATATCCAAAATCGCGGCGTTTGATCGACTGCTCGATCTCATCCTTCTCGTCAGCGAGCGATGCTTCCTCGAGCGCCTTATTCATGTTCGGCCTGAGCTCTACATCGACCAGCTTTTTCCGCGATCGCATAGCGACAATGGCATCCACATCCCCGCTCCTCCATGCGGCAGAGTATCGTTCCACGAATTCCTGCGGGGTGCGCGCGTCGCGGTTCGACGAACAAGCGAGAACGCCGGAGAGGAGGAGGGCTAAGAAGCATGAGGTGACGTGAGACAATCGCATGTGCCTCCCTTCGATGAGCATTGTGACTACAAGCCATCTCAAAAACACTTTTGAAGCACCATCTGTCATTCCCGCTCGTCTTAAGCGGGAATCCAGACAGCGCGTTCTGGACTCCCGATAGAGACGTTCGGGAGTGACACAGGTTTTTGAGATGGGTGCTAATTATTTCTCACTGAAGAATCATATCCACCAAGGCGCGAAGTCAAAGAGCATTGCATAATTCAAAAAATTCATCATTCTTTGTGCCTTAGAGACTTTGTGGCAATAATGTCATCGAGAACTAGTTGAAGGGATTTCAACCCCTATCCAAAAACGGTCAACTTGAACATTACGATTTCCGAAACTCGATGAGTTCTACAGGGGCACCATTGTGTATGATCATTGCCACCCTTGCCCCGACCGAAGGGGAGTTCGGCTCCGTCAGAATGTCCCTGCCGACGAGTGCAGCATCGAGGTCGTTCACTTCGAAAGCGATGTGTGGAACTGTCTTGATAAGGTCGGAGATTGGGCTGTCCGGTTCGAATCTCATCCATTCGATACCATAAGGGCTGGTGTCGAATCCGGAGACATGCAATTTGAATTGTTCGAGGTAAACCTCTCCCGGCCGGGGTACGCTCGTGGGTATCCCGAGATGGTGATATCGCCAGCCGCGTTCAGATGTGGCGGCCGGTGGTTCATGATCCTGCCTCTTTCTTTCCAGTCGATCTGTGGTCATTGAGACTCTTTCCTCAACAGTGAATGTCGTGGCGCCGCTTTCCATTCTCCTCTCACAATTCATCATCTGGTTTCTGCTTTGCCAGGACCGAGCGAACCTGAGGTAGATTGTTCTTGTTCACGAGCACGAGAACTGTGTCGCCTTCCTGGAGCACCGTGCCGCCGCTGGGAACCAGAAAACTCTCGTCCCGACTGACAAGCACAATGAGGCTGTCCGGCGGCATGCCGAGCTCAACGATCGGCTTCCCTGCTGCCGGCGAATTGTACGGAACGATCAGATCGACGAGTTCTGTGTCAACTCCCTCGACGGGGGAAAATTCCAGAGGATACCGGCGCTTGAGTTCCGGTGGTGCATCGACCTTGAACACACGCGCCGCAATCGGAACCGACCAGCCTTGGAACAGAGCGGATGTCAGAACAATAAAGAAAACAAGGTTGAACATCAACCGTGCGTCGGGAAGCCCGGCTAGGAGCGGAAATGTCGCAAGCACGATAGGGACAGCACCGCGCAGGCCCACCCACGAAATAAACGCCTTCTCTCTCCACCGAAACTTCGAGAGTGAAAGGGAAATGAACACGCTGAGGGGGCGTGCGACGAGCATAAGAAAACCTGACACGAGCAAGCCCAACCCCATAATTGGTATAATTTGAGAGGGGAACACGAGCAGGCCGAGCGTGACAAACATTGCGATCTGGCTGAGCCAGGCGAGTCCATCGAAGAATCGCAGGAGGCTTTTCTTATGTACAAATTCAGAATTGCTGGCAACCAGTCCGGCGATGTAAACCGCAAGGAATCCGCTCCCCCCGATGCTTGCAGTCGCCCCGTACACAAGTGCGGCGAATGCCAGAGAGAACACCGGGTATATTCCTTCGTAGGCGAGCTTCAAGCGGTTCAGCATAAAGACCATCGCCTTCCCCAGGCCGTACCCGAAGGCGGCACCAAGTCCCATCTGGAAAATGAAATGGAGGGCAAGAGATCCCACTGAAGAATTTGCGTCTGTGAGCAAATGAATGAGCCCGATGGTCAGGAAGATGGCCGTTGGATCGTTGCTGCCCGATTCGAGCTCCAGCAAAGGCTTGAGTTGTCCCCGTAAACTGATGTTTCTCGAACGGAGGACAGAAAAAACGGCGGCAGCATCTGTCGAAGAGACAATGGCCCCGAGGAGCAGACCGTTCATTAGGGAGAAGTTGAGAAGAATGGAGAGAAACGCTCCGACGGCGAGAGTTGTCAGGAACACTCCCAGTGTCGCCAGGCTGGAAGCCTGCCATACAGCGGGGCGCACTTGCGACCAGTTGGTATCGAGGCCGCCGGCGAACAGGATGAAGACGAGAGCGATGATACCGATCGACTGAGCCAGAGCGGGGTCATCGAAGTGAATGCCTCCGGGACCTTCGGAACCGGCGAGCATTCCGATGCCGAGAAACAGCAACATCGTGGGCACGCCGAGGTTGTCGGAGAACCTGGCGATGGCGATGCTGATGAGGATCAGAATCGGTCCGACGAGGAGGATGTACTCGATGGCCATGATGTTCCGTCAGCCTTCCTGTTTCGTCCTGCTCTTGAGCTTGCGGCGTGTCAAGTTGAATCCTCCAAACCCTCCAATAATCGCGACATAGAATCCGAGGTCGTAGAGCCACCCTACGTTGTTCGGTTCATAGATTCGGACATCACTATCAAAGATCCCGATGATGAGGGAAAAAGGAGCAATCCAGCCGTGCCAGATCCCCGCGAGAAATCCGGCCTGTAGGCCTTTGTCATAATGGCCTCCACCGGGCACGCAGCCTGCGAAAAGCATCGAGCAGAGGAGTATGAGTACCGTCAACAAGAGTGTCGCTTTCATTTGTCTCTCCAGAGTGCGATGGGCTGTTCGGTCGCGGATTCCTTATTTCTTCTCAGTCAAGTCGAGGTAGATCACCTCAACAAGGCTTGGCCATCGCGATCCGCCTGCCGGTGTTTCGATGTTGAACGCCTTCTTCACCTGTTCCAGTGTTTTTCCTTCTTTCAACATCGTCTGGATCCTGGCCTATTTCTCTTCGATACTCTGCATCATAGTGCGAATCTCTTTCTTCGTTGCTTCGCTCTGATATCGGATGTTACTTTTGTGGCATTTGAGAACGCAGCTTGACCTTCGCCGTTCTCATAGTCGCTTCGTTCGCTTGACGACAAGCTTGCGTATCTTCTCATAGGTGGGTGGTGGACCAGTGCGTACCTGCTTGTTGTCGACGAAGAGAGCGTCGGCGATTCCCCATTCACGGAATACAGCAGGGTCGAATGTGTCGATCTCCTGCAACGCCACTTTGTCCTTCAGCTCGCTTTCTTGTGCCACTCTTCGCGCGCGTTCAACGGCGAGGCTCTGAGCCGGACACCATCCGCTGTGAAATGCGGTAATCGTGACTTTGTTCGGCACGACCGACGGTGTCCTGGCCTGTCTGATCCATTTCGGGGGCACTGCATCGGCTGTGAAAGGCTTCCAGAGGAGGGCTTGGATCCCTTCCTTGTCGACAACCTTGTAACCATACTTCTTGAACCACGATGCTTTCATCCATATCGGCAGCCGCAGCCCCCACGCAACGATGCCCTTCGAGCCCAGTGCCCTCACATTGTCTTCTGCCGCCTGAAGGAGTGCTTTTCCCATCCCTTGCCTTCGGAAATCGCCACGGCCTTGTTTGTAGCCATGGACCCAAATGCAATAGATGAAGTAGAGGTCCTTTCCCTCCACGGTAGAGTGCTCGATGGGGGCGTACTGAATCATTCCGCCCACCGTGCCGCTGTCATCGAGGGCGAGCTTGACGCGAAGTCCTTTGTCTTTCATCCGGGAATACCAGATCTCCTTGTGGTTGCCAGCTTCTTTGATCTCGTCGGACCAGTCCTCCAGGCAGACGAAGTACAAAGGAAGGTGACTCTGTTCTAAGTCAATAATTCTCATCACTATACCCTGTAGTTTGAATCACCCATCATTGGTTACTCTGGTCTGTGTCCTCCAAAAAGCGAGGTACCGAGGAACGCGTCCGCAGTACTGTCTGTACTCGTCGTCGTCGTACAAGTTGAGCAGATGCTCTTCTTCAGTTATCACCATCAAATGAAAAATGACGGCATAGAGGGCCAACCATCCTACCGCATACCATGATGGGAACAGCATGACAATACCAAGAGGCATCAGAACTCCTCCCACGACCTGAGGATTTCTCGTTACCCGATAGAGACCGTTCTGTTTGAGGGACTGCGGCCTTTGTCCGAACGATTGGGGCAATCCAAGAGAGGCCATTGTGGGAAATGCAGCGAAGGCTCCTACCACCACCATCACTGAGCCAAAGATCCTCATCGTATCACCTACGTGCACTTCAGCCGACCAGAATGCCGCCCAGCCGGGGGGATTGTAGATGTACGGAAAAGCAAAATAGAGAATGCAGATCAGCAGCTCGAGTAATGCGGCAACCGGTTTCAATCGCCCTTCGCGCTTGTAGTCACGGCGGACAACAATGCGAAAGACAGCGAAAGCTGCCGCAAGCAGGAGGAGTGTCGAAATCACGTATGTCACCAGTAGCATGGTCTCGGTCCCGATCAATTGAGAATATCAGCTGTTCTTGCTGAAAGGTGGTGTTCGCCGCCGAAAGTGCACCAACTGCCGGGCATTTGGTGCACGGAGAGAAGACCGCTGCTCAAAGGAGGAACTCCAGAAGTCTCTTTCGGATTGGCTCGGTCAGCTCACCGTTTCGTGACTTCAGTTCCATCGCGATATTGTTCGGGTTGCACTGCACATGCTTCTTCATCTGCTTGAACATGCTCCCCGTCGCTATTGTGTACGTCGTGAACAATCCGATCTTCTTGCCACCGAGATCCGGCAACTGCTCTGAGAATTCAACCCATACGCGTTCAGGGTGTTGGAGGAAGATCATAAGACCGCTCGTCCAGCAGCCGAGGAGCACGTATTCAGAATTTCCAATATCGGCGGAGTCGAACTCAAAGATCGATGCCACCGTTGTGTCAAGGTTGTTCTTCTTAAGGAACTCCGCAATCTCGAGAGCAAACCTCTTTGTCGTGCCTGTCTTGCTGTTGTAGAGAATCAGAGCCTTCTTCATCTTAGTGAGCCATTTGTTCGGACGGGTAAACCGCACGTGCGATGCGGACTGTCGGCACGAGAAGTGTGTGTGTCAATCACCAGACTCCCGGTATCAAGCGGAACCTTGTTCGCTGAACAAATTCACGATATCCATCGAGCTTCTCAACGAGGACTTCTTCTTCGTTTCGGATTCGATGCACGAGCATCAAGATCGTGCCTAATGTCAAGACTGGCGTCGCCCAGAAGGAACCCAGTGCCAGCGGGCTGAAGACATAGATCAACAAGTTCGCGAGGTACATGGGATGGCGAACAACGGAATAAGGGCCAGTGCTGATAACCTTCTGTCCCTCTGCCACTTCGATGACCCGGGATGCGTATCGGTTTTCCCTCAATACGAGGACGAAAAGCAGATATCCCAGCAACACGACAACGTCTGCGACGACGACGATCACCAATGGCACGTCAGACCATCCGTAGCGTCTGTCGAGGCCGGGGATCAGAAAGGCGAGAAAGAAGAAAACGTAAGAGAGTTTCACAATCTTCTTCTGCTCTCTTTCCTTTTCTCTTGTCTTCATCCTCCTCGCAAGCAGTTCAGGATCCTTCTGCAAGAGATAGATCATGACAGCCGACGCCGGAACGATCAAAATCGCGATGTAGGCCCAGCCTTGCCAGTATTGGATTGTCCCTGCGGGCAGGCAAAACATCAGTCCTAAGAGCACAATGGCGGCCAAGAGCCGGACCATGACAGTTACTCTTAGTTGTTTGAGGTTGACGGATCGATTGTCTGCCTGCTCACCACCGACGTTCATTGTTGTTTCTCGAGAATTGCGTTAATGCTATCCTGATCCAATTCAAACCATGGTCCGGTGATCGCATCCACGAGCACGGGGGCGACTCCGAGGATAACGTCGAAAACGACCCCCTTCACTTTGTGCCTTTCTCACCACCGCTCCTTTTCAGATACTCGTCGAGAAACGTGAGAATCGCGCCATATCCGTTGATCTCGTTCTCTTTCTTGACGAAGCCATGACCTTCGTCGGGGAACACCACATACTCCAATCGAACATTGTTCTCCTTCTTCATGGAAAGAACCTTTGAATGTGTTATGAAAGGAGGCAGTCCTTTTGGAATCGCAGGCATAGGACGTACGCCGAGGGAAGAAAGGACTTCACGGTGCAAAACGGTGAGTTGCTACGGCCAAGGTAGGGAAAGGCGCAGAAAAAGGCAAGCCGGGTTCGGAAACTGGTATGTAAAACTGGTATGTAAACTGGTATGTATATCGCTGTCGGTTCGCCTCTGCCTATGTTTCAGGATTGGGTTTCTCTGCAGTCTAGTACTTCACACCATGTTCCACGTAGAATTTCAAAAGAGTCAGGGCCTGGGCCCAGCCTGTGACCCGGTTGAGAAAGTCCTGCATTCCTACGGGACTATCTTCGTAGCCGTATTCCATGAGTTTCACAACTGTTCCCGAAGCAACCGGTGTGAAGTCGATCTCGACTGTCGTCAAATATAAACCGCTGTCGGCCTTCCACCGAAACACGAATCGCTCAGGCCGCCTGGCTTCAAGTATGGGCCCGCCGTTTTCGCCTGTGTAGTTTTCCAGCCCATGGTCTTTCCAGCGAAAATGAATCTCTCCTCCGGCGTTGGAGTCGACGGTCGCTCCCTTCGTAAACCAGCCATCGAGACCTTCGGCTGTTGCGATCGAATCATAGACGCCTTCAGGCTGCGCTCGAACAAGCGTGCTGAATTCGACCTTCCTGTCCATTATGATTCCCATGATTTCCTCGTTGTTTTGGAGAGGGTTTGGAGCCGCTTCTTTGAGTAAATATGGGTGTCAAGAGGGTCACCGGATCCGGTCGGTGCGCTCCTGCTCATATCTTGTTCCACTCCCAGATTCCCCATTTCAGCTCATCGGGAATCTTGATGCCGCTCTGTTTCATCGTCAGAGAGATTCTTGATCACGAAAAGACTGATGCGGTTGTGTATGCGCCAGGTTTCAGCGATTTGATTTTCAATTCCGGTCATTGGGGGATCTCCTAACCAGTCAATAGTAACTCACCAGGTTCTTCTCACTGGGTGTGCTTCCGTGTTGAATACCACCTTCTTGAAATCCAGCGTCTCCGGCGGAGCAAAAAGGAGGTAGAGATACTTCAGTGTCTCGGCGAGGAAGTAGCTCTCCATCCGATCTGTTTTTTCTTTTGTGATAGCACTCTTCAGCTCGGCATACCCCACTTCCGCACGACAGTGCTGTTTCAGACCGCCGAGAAAGGTTTTGCCCATCTGCAGGTACCGGGGGTCCTGCGTGAAGTGGTAAAGGTAGTAGGCCGATTCCATGATCTCCGGGTTAAGGAAAAAGCGTTCCCACTTTGGATCGCCCGGCACGTCCATTTTGCGATAATCAAATTGCTCCGGCTCGATACCGTACTTGTTCCACATTTTCAGGCACGACTCCTGTAGCCGGGCAGCGCGCTCCACATCTCCTGAGAGTGCGAGCACGGCAGGGAAGAACGCATCGAGTGCGCCGAACCAGGTCTTCGTCCGCTTGCCTGTGTTCATATCGGCGTGGCCATACCAGAGACCGCTGGGCGCTTCGTCTGCAACGTATTTGTTAAGAGCGGCTTTGCTCGAATCCCACATCTTCTTGAAGTCCTGATCGTCGAACAAGAGAGCGCACTTCACCATATATTCGTAGTACGAATCAATGCACGCGCTGACGTGACTGTCACTATCCAGCCACTTCCCCGTTTCTGCATCGATCCACGTGCCAACAAGTCCGATGGAAGATCGCCGGTTGTACACCTGAACCACGGCATTCTTCGCCACGTTGTAGTACACCGGTTTGCCCGTCAACTTGCTCAGTGTGCCGAACTCCACCAGCAGCGTGCCGATTTCGCCCGGATTCGTCCTCGGATTGCGCACCGCTCCCGTCTTGAGGTTCACATCAACATAGGGCATCCCTGTCGGTGAGTTGAAGACCGGCAGCAATCGAGTCCCGAGGTCATCCGCGAGCTTCAGCAGCCGCTCATCTCCCGTCAACTGGTAGCTGGAAAGAAGTCCGCCGAGCAGGCGTATCGTGATTTCAAAGTTTTTGACGTAGATGTCATGATCAAAGGAGAGGCGCGTGGCAACGAATTCCCGCACGGAGTCTGCTTCTTCCTTCAGCCCCATAAGGATCATTGTGTCCAGCGCGTCAACAAGCGACATGTAGAGTGGAGCGCTGTACCAATCGTAGTATGTCTTCGAGAGAGGCTTGAGGCCATCGTGACCCCACGCATACTTCTTGTAGGCGTTCCAGGAATGAAGGAACTCCTGCCTGACCTCATCGGCCAGCCGTGCTTTTTCAGAACGGAAGGCCCGGTCCGAAGTGCATGATGAGAATACCGCAGCGAGCATCGAACCGGCAATAATCAGCGACGTCAGTTTCATAGACGACTCTCTTCTTTTGTGATTTGAATTACGATCGAAACCAATGGTTGAGCAGGATGGGGATGACGAAGTAAGCAAAGGACATGCCTGAGAAGACGAGCCCTGCCAACGCTCCAAAGGACCAAAAGGCCATTTTGAGCTCACCCTCGGGCTTCTTTGCGTTCTTTACCGCGAACACAAGGCAAATGGCGGCAACGATGAGGCCGATGCCGGATAGCGTTCCGAATACGATGAGAAGTGCATTGTCGGGCAGAGAAGTGTCCTTTCGTTTAACTGCGGGTTACAGGGTTGGTTCGACGATCTTTCCGATGAACAGAATCGTTCCGGAATGACGCTCGCGGATCACGATTATGAAGGGACGATCGACCCTCATGACGAAACTGTCCGACGGGCCGATACTGGTTCTGGATATTCCAACGGAAGTCACGGCCGCTGCTTCTGTCCCTTCTTCATCAACCTGCACGAACGTCTTGTGCATCACCTCACTGATGAAGAGCCCGCCGCGTCGGTCGATATTCGTGAAGTCCGCGGCTCCGGGGGTAAATGCGATCGACATACCCATCGCGATAAGCATATCGTTCAGTTTCTTCTTGTACTCGAGCTTGAACTTCGGGAGATAGATATCTCCTTTCGTCTTGTTCATCCGCCCGATCCAGATGTTCCATTGTTGTTGCGTCAATTGACCGACAAAGGTCTCGATGTTGGTCCCGGCCTTTGGCAGGAGGATGGTCGCGCTGAACCCGGCATCGCCGTACGGCATATCAATCGCCTGGAGCTGATCGTCGGCGTAGTAATAGAACTCGCCCCCCTGGGACATCATCCTGCATGGTTTCCTGGAACCGTCCGCCAGTGTGAAGAAGTCGTTCCGTGTCTGGCTTGTGTCGAAGCGATACGTCCACGTTCCCTTGAAGTACATCGCATTGATGAGATACATGACGAGCTCGTGTGGAATTGGATCAGGGACGATCTCTTTGATCTTTCCGTTTGTGTTCCGATCGACCCAACCGTTGATCGTTTTTGGCGCTGATGGATCGCTGAAGTCGATGCTGTTGATCTCTGCGTCGAAGTTCAGCTTGTTGACATCTTTGAAGCTCTGCTGAACATTCAGGTCGGGGCGGTACCAAATCGAGTTGGCAATCTGAAACTTGACCTTCGGGTCGAGGCCGATCAGATGCGCGATCAGACTTTTGTATGTCGTGTTGATGTCGTCCTGCGACATCCCGCTGAACTCAAGGGTACGCGCCATCGCATCCCTGGTTGTCCCGTTCGCGCCGTTCAGCGTCATGCCGAGCGCCATTGAGACGCTCACCGGCGAAATGAAAACGCTCGTTCCCGCCTCATCTCTGTTTACGGATTGAAAGAGCTTGAATCCAAATGCGTTGTCGGAAGCAACAAGGGACTGCTCCATCGCTGTAAGTGGTCGTGATTGACCTTGTTGCATATCGGATTGCGTGCCGAGATCTCTGCAGCCAAGCGTGATGACGAGCAGGAGCGCGCCAAATGTAAGATTCGTTCTTCTCATGACACCACCCTCCCTTCGATGAGCATGTAAGTTTGCAGCACTGCTTGAACGACTCACATACTAACCATACAAAGTAACAAATCCTTTGAGTGAGCGCAAGGCACAGTTGTGCTCTTGAGAATCAGATTCAAGAATGTTGGAACAAGGGGGAAGAGCGGCATCAAATCAATGGAATTCAGATCAATCGGGAGGCAGACGAAGATTGATAACCGGAGGTGGAGCTCCAAATGGTGGAGCCCCACTCCAATCAGATCCAGTTACCTGGCATCATTCAGTGACGCAACGTTGATATTGTCCCCGTCCATTGTTCCCTTGACCTGGACGACGAGGTTGCTCTCTCGTTTCGTCTTCATCAGATAGCTGACCGCAAGCTTGTCACCCGATTCATCGAACTTATGGAACTTGCCATCCATGATGAGGCCGTAACCGCTCGCCTTGCAGTTCTCTTCCAGAGCACACTCCTTTGTATGCTTCTTTGCTTTCTCGGTTGCCTTTTTGATGTCTCCGCTCTTGGTGAAGCCCGTGGCGCACATCTTGTCGACCAGATAACCTTTGTACACCATGTCTTTCTTCTGAGTCTTTGCCTGAGCCATCAGAGAGGCGGTGGCGAAGACGAGGATGAAGACGATCGTCGTGAGTCTTCTGAGCATATTCATACTAAATCCCTTCGATTATGATTGTATTGTCGGGCTGCAATCCTTCATGCAACTTCAACGAGTGTGAAGATGACAAGGTTCCCGGTCCTTGTGCAGACCCGGTGTGTAGGAGAGTGAAGTCACCTCTTAATGAGAAAGAAGCTGTGTCACCTCTGCCGGATCGGATGTCGGCAGCTGGCAGGCGTAGTCCTCGCAGATAAAAGCAGTCGGCCGGCCGTCGATTGACTTCAGCGTGCTGATGAATGGGATGAACCCGGACAGGAACGTTTGTCCGTCTCCAGCATCCGCAAGCATCAAGATTCTATTTGGTAGGAAGTGATAATGAATCTCTTTAATAAGAGCGCGGGTGTGTGTGTCATTGACCCTGCCCGCGACGATGATTTGTGTCGGTTTTGAGAGGCTGAAGTCGAGTGCGGCGAGAAATTGAGGTGTCGCCTGTCCGGAGGTGAGAAGACGTTCGCCAAAAAAGGAGAGCGATTTTCGCGCCATCGCATCAAGGGCATGGTTGTTTGTGAACTGAGCGAGGCGAAGCAGGTTCAGGATTGCGATGGAGTTGCCGCTTGGTTCAGCTCCGTCGTACCATTCCTTCGTCCTGACAAGCAATGACTTGTCCCTTCCGGAAGTATCAAAAAATCCTCCGTTCTCGTGATCGTAGAAGAACCTCATCTGGTCTTCCGCCAGCGACAATGCTTCCGAGAGCCAGTCAATGCTGAAGCTTGCCTCGTACAAGTCGATGAGCGCCTGGATGAAGAAAGCATAGTCGTCGAGATGCGCTTCGAAGCGGGCTTCGCCGTCGCGGTAACGATGGAGGAGCTCACGGCTCGATGCGTCCCGCAGATGTGACAGGATAAACGTTGCTGCTTTCCTTGCCGCATGCAAATAGACTTCCTTGCCCAGGACTTGATATGCGCGGGCGAAAGCCGAAATCATCAGGCCGTTCCACGAGGTCAGAATCTTGTCGTCCAGATGGCACCGCGGTCGCATGCTCCGCCTGGCAGCGAAGATTTGTCGCGAAGAGGTCAACATTGCCTTCGCCTGCTCATCGGACATGCCGGCTGCGGTTGATGCATCGCCAATAGATTGGACGATGTGCAGAATGTTCTTTCCTTGAAAGACTCCGTGGGGATCTTCTGCGACATTGCCCGATTCCTCAACGCCAAAGTAGCGGTTGAAGAGACCGGCTTCTTCGGTTGAGAGGATGCTCTCGATTTCGTGCTTTGTCCAGATATAGAAAGCCCCTTCTTCCTTTTCTCTGGGCTTCCCGGCATCTGGTGCACTTTCTGCATCCTCAGCGGAGTAGAAGCCCCCCTCGGGATGAGTCAGATCCCGGAGCACATAGGCGAGGACATCTCTGGCGACATCGGCGAATGAAGCGTCCTGAGTGATCTGATATGCTTCGATGTACGAGATCGCGAGCTGCGCCTGATCGTAGAGCATTTTCTCGAAGTGGGGAGCGTGCCACTGCTCGTCTGTTGCGTATCGATGGAAACCGCCTCCTATATGATCGCGGATGCCGCCGTTTGCCATGCGCCGCAATGTCTCGAGCGACATCTCAAGCGCTTGGGGAGCTTTCGTCCTGGACCAATACCGAAGCAGGAAATTGAGCACAACCGGCCTAGGAAACTTCGGAGCTCCACCGAAGCCGGCGTTCCGGGCATCGAAGGTTCGCTGGAAGTATTCGAACCCGAGGTCCAGCGCCTTGGCTCCGGCATCGACGCTAAGTGTGCCGGGATTGGACAGCCTATTCAGGTATTCGCCGATACGCTGCCCGGCATCGAGAACTTGCTTGCGGTCGGATGTCCATACCTCATGGATGCGTTCCAGAATTTGCGGGAAGCCAGGTCGACCGTAGCGATCGGCAGGGGGGATGTAGGTAGCTCCAAAAAACGGTTTGAGGTCGGGGGTGACGAACATTGACATGGGCCAACCGCCGCTGCCGCTCATCGCGTGCAGGGCGGACATGTAAACGCGGTCGATGTCGGGGCGTTCCTCGCGATCAACCTTGATGCAGACCACGGTCCGATTCATCAGCGCGGCGATAGATTCGTTCTCGAAGACTTCCCGCTCCATGACGTGGCACCAGTAGCACGTGGAGTAGCCGATCGAGAGGAAGATCGGTTTGTCTTCCCGGCGCGCTCTCTCGAACGCTTCCTCCCCCCAAGGATACCAATCAACAGGGTTATGCGCGTGCTGGAGAAGGTAGGGGCTCTTCTCGTGGATGAGGCGGTTGGGTTTCTTGGTTTGCGGTTCTTTTTGCAGGCTCATAGAGAGATGCTTGCTTCTTGAATGTAACACAAACATCCCGGCCAAAGTTGCAGGAAATGCGGAATAGCACACGGGAGATCGATGGCTGCAGTCTTGTTCGCCTCGAAGCTCCGACGGATCGATTCCAGGCGATCAAAGTGGCACGAGATCCTCCCGGGGAGGGGGGGGCTGTACTTCGCCTACGATGCTGCCGCAAGAACCGGCTTCACCTTCCGGATGAATTCACTTGGAGGGAGGTAACCGACAACGCGGGAAGCTGCAACTTCCTGACCCCGCTTATCAATGAACACAATCGTTGGAACGCCCGCGATGCTGAACTTCTTTCGCAGGGCCTCTGATTCGGGTGAATCGAAATGTGTCAGGTCAACCTTGAGCCTTATGAAATCTTTCGTTTCAGCAATCACACGAGGATCAGTAAACGTTTTTCGCTCGAGCTCAAGACATGGAATGCACCAGTCTGCGTAGAAGTCAACGACGACAGGCTTGTTCAGGCTCTTTGCTTCGGCGATCCTTGCTTCGGAGAATTGCTCCCAACTCATCCCTTCCTCGCGCAGTGCGTTCGTCGACATGAAGCCGAAAACCAGTGCGATGATACCGAACGCCCACTTGAATCGCTGCAGCCCCTTTTTTCCTTTTCCGGACGGTTCGAGAAAACCGAGATAGAGACCGCCGAGAATCAGTGCGACAGGAATGACATATACGGAATACTTGGGGACAAATGCGAGCGAAACATAGAACAACCCGGCTGCGCTGAGTATGACTCCAAAGAGCCTTTCGACCCAGACAAGCCAGGCACCTGAGCGTGGGATCTTTTTCAGCATCCCGGAGAACGTGCCGAGAATAAGATAGGGAAAACCGAGACCCAGCGAGAGAGTGAAAAACACCCAGAAGCCGAACACCGGATCGGCTTTTGAGCTCACGAGTGTAAGAAGAGCAATCACCGGTGGACCGATGCACGGAGCCGCAAACACTCCTACGACGAGCCCCGATATGTAAAGGCTGATGATTCCCGTCCCCGTCGTCCCGCCGAGCCTGCTTGTCAGCCAGTACGGCATCTGAATCTGGTAAAGCCCGAAGCTGCTCAGTGAGAGACCGATGAGCAGAGCACCGATGCCACCGAGAACCCACGGGCTCTGAAGCCAGCTCCCAAATAGTGTCCCGCTGAGCGCAGCGCTGACACCCAGAACAGTGTACATCGTCGCGATGCCGAGCACGTATGTGACTGCTTTGAGAAAAACCTTCAGTGTGTTGGTTTCAGACTGACTGCCGAAAAGGGAGACTGTGACCGAGAGCATGGGGTAGACGCAGGGCGTGAGGTTGAGTGCCAGCCCGATCAGAAAAATCGCGAGGAACGATACGAATGCTCCTCTCTCATTGAACAGTTGACCAATATCGCTTTTGTTGTTGCTTGCCGGGGCGCCTCCCTGAATGCCGTAGGAAGAGAAAATGTCGTCGTTGATCGGGCTCGATTTCTCATTCGGGCCCACAATCTCCAGCGGGATCAGGACGTCAATCGAAGCCGGCGCGAGGCAGACCTGGTCATTGCAGGCCTGAACCTGGAGTTTTGCCTTCAGTGTATCCTTCCCGACAGCGATCCGGTCCGAAAGCTTGATTGTAAAGAAGATCACGGGGCTTCCTTCATAGACGCTCAGCGAGTCTTCGGCGAAGCCGAACTTGAGATTCTTTCCTTTAGGATACCGGAGATCCACAACGATGAAGCCTTCGCGCTGCTCGGGCTCAAGAGAGGTCGCAATCAGGTAGTCGTACGTTGGTGTGTTCGAGTTGATGTGCCAGCCTTCCGCGATCTTCAGAATGATCGCGGCTTTGAACTCCGAACCGGCAGCAACCTTGTCGAATGAGAGTTTCGATTCGACACGCATTTTGCCTGCACTCGAACTCGGGCCGCCGCCGATCTGGAAAGCGACGGAGGGCGCTGTCAGCGATGCGGACATGAAGAGCGCGAAGAGCAGCAGGCGCACGGAGATTGACCCTGGGTGGTGCATACGATATTGTCCTTACGTGAGAAGTGAAAAATCAGACGCCCTTCTTCAAGAGCGGCTTGATTTTGGCTTCCAACATTGCCTTCGTCATTACGCCGGTGTGCTCATCGACGATGTTGCCGTTCGGATCGATAATAAATGTCGTGGGGATAAACTGGATCTTGCCAAAGGTCGCGGCGACCGTCCCGTTGTCGAGAACCACAGGATAATTGATGTTGTTCTGCTTCACAAATGGATTCACTTTTTCCCATCCATCCTTATCCAGCGAGACGCCGACAATTTCCACCCCCTGGTCTTTGTACTTCTTGTAGAATTCGATGAAATCGGGGATCTCTTTTCTGCAAGGTCCGCACCACGTTGCCCAGAAGTTGACGATGACTACCTTGCCTTTGCTCTGAACGAGCTCGTAGGTCTTGCCGTCTCCGGTCTTCAACACGAAGTTGGGTGCCTTCTTCTGTTGTGCCATCGCGAGGGCGAACATGCCAACACTCAGAGAGATGATGAGAACTGCCACTGTGCGCTTCATGGGTCTTCCTTTGGTTGTGAATGCTGCTGGTCTTCTTTCTTCCTGCAAGCCGGCATGTACTCGAACGATTTCAACTTGCTCCGGCACCCGTTAGATGCAGGAAATGTCAAGAAGAAGCAAGTTTCTACACTCGGGACTGAGAATCTGTGTCAAAAACCGGATGATACAGGAACTTGGGCGATCAGTATAGCGAAGATTTTTCCAAAGGGCAACGCGCCTCATCGTTGCCGCGTTCTCATTGATGGCGGCCTCCTGATTCGATCTCATCGCACATTTCTTGATTTTACCTCCAATAATGGCTACTTTCTTCGAGGTGTCCTATGGCAAAAAGACAATTCGTTGTAGGGATGGACGGCGGCGCAACGAAGACTGCCGCGATGCTCAGCGATTTGGCTGGCCAGGTCCTGGTGGAAGAAACTGGCGGCCCGAGCAATCCGCAGGTTGTCGGCGCTGAAAAATCCGCGGATGTCATTGTCGATCTCCTCGAAAAACTGTGCGCCAAAGCGAAGTGCGGAACCAACGAGGTACTGTTCACCGTCGCCGGACTTGCAGGTGCCGGTCGCGAAGGGGACAAAGATCGTGTTCGGTTGGCTGCGGTGGCAGAGGCAAAAAAACGAAAGCTTGCGATCGGGAAAGTTGGAATCGAGAGCGATGGACGAATCTCGCTCGAGGGGGCTTTCAAGGGCCGGTTGGGTATCATCCTGATTGCAGGGACGGGCTCGTTCTCATTGGCGAAGGATCACAAGGGAGGAATCCATCGTGCGGGAGGATGGGGAAGGGTCGTTGGTGATGAAGGAAGCGGCTATGTTATTGGCCGCGATGGCCTGAACGCTGTGGCGAAGCATCTTGACGGGCGCGGCAAAGCGACACTGTTGACGAAGCTTGTCGATGAGCGACTCGGTCTCTCGAATCAGGAGAAGATCATCAATGGCGTGTACAGGGAGAACTTCGACGTCGCCAGAGTGGCCCCGCTTGTGATTGAAGCGGCTGAGGGGAAAGACACAGAGTGTGCTCGAATTCTGAACAAGGCTACGTTCGAACTTTTCGAACATGTGCGGACACTGGTAAACAAGATTGAGGAATCGTCTCGCGCCCGGTCAAAAATATCCCTTTCGTTTATTGGCAGCCTGATCAGTAACGAAAATATTTACCGGAAAATCCTGACTCACAAGATTACATTCTCTTTGCCCCAGGTCAATGTCATTGCTCCTGAAGCGCCGCCTGCGTACGGAGCTGTCCTCTTATCCATCCAATCGGCCCAGGACCAGCTATGAGTGTGATTTCTGTTGCTCTTCCGTTCTCCACGCAACCCCATTTTGAATCTACTCTTCGTCAATTCATTGAATCACCCCTCGTTGATAGGATCTTCGTCATTCATTCCGGCCAGTATTCCGGCAGGCATGACAAATGCGAGGGATTCCTCTCCCATACGCTGACTGCCGGCACGACGTTGAACACGATCCTGAGACGGATTACGTCGGACTACTTTCTTTTCATCACGCAATCGCAGGAGATTCAGCTCGGTCAGGCGGCGCTGGAGCGGTTTGTCGGAATCGCCCGGCAGACGTCCTCCGGCATGTGCTACTCCGACTTCTTCGAAATCAAGAAGGGAGTGCGGTCGGAGCGGCCGGTGATCGATTGTCAGTTTGGCAGCGTGCGCGACACCTTCGAATTCGGAGCGCTGCTCTTCTTCTCTATGGCAGCGGTCCGGGCAGCTCTGAAGAAGTACGGCGATCTTGCCGTTGTCGATGTCGCCGGGCTCTATGACCTCCGGCTGAAGGTGTCCGTCGATCATCGCCTCTTTCACGTGCAGGAGTACCTTTACACGAAAGTCGAATCCGATTTGCGTTTGACGGGAGAGAAGCTCTTCGACTACGTCGATCCCCGAAACCAGGCCGTCCAGAAAGAAATGGAAGCGGTCGTGACGCAGCATCTGAAACACATCGATGTCTATCTCGCGCCCAATTTCAAATCCATCCCGACTGTTGAAGACACATTCCCGGTTGAAGCAAGTGTTGTCATCCCTGTCCGGGACCGTGAGCACACGATTGCTGATGCCGTCCAGAGTGTCCTACAACAGAAGTTTGACCAGACCTTCAATGTCATCGTCGTCGATAATCATTCGTCGGATGGGACGACAAGGATGATGGAGGATCTCGCTGCCCGGCACCCGGCAGTGAAACACATCGTCCCGACCCGGCACGATCTTGGCATCGGCGGATGCTGGAACGAAGCCGTGTTCTCAGTCCATTGCGGACGCTATGCTGTTCAACTCGATTCGGATGACATCTATAGCGGACCCGACACGTTGCAGAAGATCGTCGATGTTTTCCGGAGCGGCCAGTACGCGATGGTGATCGGCTCGTACAAACTCGTCAATATGAAACTTGAGGAACTCCCGCCGGGCATCATAGACCATCGCGAATGGACTCCTGACAACGGCCGGAACAATGCGCTGAGAATCAACGGCCTCGGAGCGCCGCGAGCGTTCAACACGTCGCTGCTCAGAACGGTGAGACTGCCAAATGTGAGCTACGGCGAGGACTACGCGGTCGCGCTGCAACTGTCCCGGGAGTATCAGATCGGGAGGATCTTCGAACCTCTGTATCTCTGTCGCCGGTGGGAGGGGAACACCGACGCAGCGCTCTCTATCGAGAGAGCGAACCGCTACGACGTTTATAAAGACAAGATTCGCACCATCGAAATGATGGCTCGCCAACGCCTCAATCATCAAGGAGAATAGCATGGCACAACTCGTTCGTCGCTGGACACTCGATGATCTGACACTTATTCAGGACGTACTCTGGAAGACGTGGCTCGACTCCTATTCGCATTTCATTCCGGAGGAGGACCTGAAGAGCTATTTCTCGGAACATTACGACCTCGACTCATTGAGGACGTTGTTTCACAACCCCCTGGCTGACGGCTTCGTGGCACTTGACGATGACAAGTTGGCTGGATTCATGAGGACGGCCCGCGATACCGAGGAGAACCGATACTACGTCTCTTCCATTTACGTGCTCCCGCAGTTTCAGGGGAAAAAGATTGGAAAGGCGTTGATGGAACGTGCCGGGCAGGAGGCAAAAGCCTTCAAGCTCGACCGGATCTGGATAGGCGTCATGGTCCAGAACACCCAGGCAGTGGACTGGTACAAGTCGATGGGGTATGAAGTTGTTCGCACGGAGCCGTTCACGATGGGAAAATTGACCGTCGATCATTACATTGGATTTGTCAAGATCGATTCGATCCGCTGAGGAAGAGGTCTCTGCGGGGAGAGAGCCTGCCCTCGCTGCACAATAAGATCGTTGAGAAAACCCGAAATCCTTTGCTAAAATTCTTTGCCAAGATCCTTTGATTGAAGCCAAGATTTTCGCCGTATTCGATCCGAAGTCCCCGAAGAGCTCGCTCCCAGAACTCGCAGTAAGGCTGCTCGACGGGCAGAAACAAACATGGCCCCAGTTGATCGCCGGTTACTCGTCGCTCGATTCGATCCGGTTGCGCGAGGTCCGGTGTGAAGGGTACTCTGTCTGGCTTCAGTTCAATCCCGGCCGCATCGTCAGTACCGGCGCAAAGGTTGATGCCCAGTCGATCAGAGAACGACGGTGTTTCCTCTGTGTCCAGAACCTTCCTGCACCGCAGAACGGAATCCTGTACCGGGATGACTTCCTTGTACTCTGTAACCCAGCCCCGATTTTTCGTGAGCACTTCACAATCTCACACGTCGATCATGTTCCGCAGTCGTTCAGGGGCTCTGCTGTCCGGTTTCTGGAGCTCGCCCGCGATCTGAGCCCTCGGCACACCGTCTTTTACAACGGTCCGAAGTGCGGGGCTTCAGCTCCCGACCACATGCACTTCCAGGCGAGCCCCACTGGAACAATACCTGTGGAAGAAGCAGCGCGTGAGAAAAGCCGGCGATTGCACAGAAAGCAAGTCCGGGGTGTGGAGATTCTTACGCTTGCAAATTTCGGCAGGGAAGTCATCGTCCTCGAATCTCAGCAGATAGAAAGTATTGAGCAAGTCCTGCTCGATCTGCTCGGAGCGCTCTCCGTCCCTACCGGCACGAAGGAAGAGCCCATGATGAATCTGCTCTGCTCGTTTGGCGATTCCGCCTGGCGGGTGATCCTGTTCCCCAGAAGCAAGCATCGTCCCGATGCATACTTCAGAGAAGGGGATGATCGCATTCTCATCAGTCCGGCGGCGGTCGACATCGGCGGACTGATCATCACTCCGCTGGAAAAGGACTTCAACGCCGTTGACGCAAGAACCGTCGAAGGGATCTTCCATGAAGTGAGTCTCCCGCAAGCAACGGTGGAAGCGGCGGTGGAAAAACTTTCCTGATCAGCAACAATTACTTAACGAAATGATCAAAGAAGAACCGAGAATCAACGTTGGTGTCGTCGGGCATGTGCGTGAAATCCAGGGCGTGTTCAATGGCCCGTTCGAACTTCCGACTACTGTGCGGTTGGAAGGAGCCTTCACGGCTCATTCCGTGGGCGAACGCATCGTGCTGTTCGACAACGAGGGAATAGAGGTGATGAAAGGGACCGGGATCGTTTGCCGGCCTCTCCGAAGCGGGACATTCACGCTGAAAGGCGTAACGATCGGAATCAACTTCCATTGGGAACGAAAGGAAGACCAGACGTTTGAGGGGGCACTTTGTCTTCTTTCTTCTCCAGACGGATCACTGACGGCGATCAATGAGATTAGCGTTGAAAACTACCTCAAAAGCGTCATATCGTCCGAGATGAGTGCAGAGGCTCCCCTTGAACTGCTCAAAGCGCACGCGATAACCTCGCGGAGCTGGCTGGTGGCGATGCTCGAGAAGCAAAAGCGTGGAAAGAATGTTGGCGCACCGGCGCTTCGGACACGGGACACCGGCTCGGAAGTCGTCCGCTGGTACGATCGGGAAGATCATACATCGTTCGATGTCTGTGCCGACGACCATTGCCAGCGCTACCAGGGGATCACCAAAATCATCTCAGCCAGCGCTCAAAAGGCAATCGACGAGACCCGTGGTTCGTTCCTGGTCCATGAGGATGAGATTTGTGACGCGCGGTTCTACAAAGCATGCGGCGGATTGACAGAATGCTTCGAGAACGCCTGGGAAGACACGCCGGTGCCCTATCTGCAGACGGTCTCCGACTCAGAGCTTGCGCATCCTGCGATCGCCACTGAAGCCGACGCCCGCCGGTGGATTCTCTCGTCCCCCGATGCATACTGCAATACCACGGATGCGGAGGTGCTGAGGCAGATCCTTCCGTCGTTCGATCAGGAGACCACCGATTTCTTCCGATGGCGTGTCGAATACTCACGTGAAGAGCTGGAACGAATCGTCGGGAACAAATCCGGTATCGACTTCGGGACGATCATGGATTTGGTGCCATTGCAGAGGGGTCCTTCCGGTCGAATCATCCGGTTGAAGATTGTGGGGACAAAAAAGGTCATCGTGGTGGGAAAAGAACTGGAAGTGCGCCGCTGGTTGTCGAACAGTCATCTCTATAGTTCTGCCTTTGTCGTTGACACGGAGCGTGATCGGGATGGAGTACCAACGCGATTTACGCTGCGCGGTGCCGGATGGGGGCACGGTGTTGGTTTGTGCCAGATTGGCGCGGCCGTGATGGCGGCACGTGGAAAGAAGGCGGAAGAGATCGTCCTGCATTATTTCCGGGGTGCCCGGGTGCAGAGGCTGTACTAAACTGATTCTCAGAGAGGGATCGCAGATGGAAACGAGCAAGCCCAATTACCGGCAGCCATGGGCATGGGTGCCCAGTTTGTATTTTGCCCAGGGTATCCCATACGTCGTTGCTCAGACTGTTTCCGTGATTATGTATAAGCGTTTGGGAATCTCAAATACCGACATTGCCTTCTATACGAGCTTGTTGTATCTCCCCTGGGTCATCAAACCGTTGTGGAGTCCCTTCGTGGACATGTTCTCCACGAAACGACTGTGGACTGTCGCATTACAATTTGTCATGGGGTTGGCGCTTGCCGTCGTCGCTTTCGTTCTGCCTCTCCCCTCATTTTTCACATGGACCCTCGCGATATTCTGGTTGTTGGCTTTCTTTTCAGCCACGCACGATATCGCGGCAGATGGATTCTACATGCTTGCTCTGGATCCGCATCAACAGGCGGCATTCGTGGGTGTGAGAAGCACCTTCTACCGGATAGCGATGATCACAGGTTCCGGCCTCCTGGTAATGCTGGCTGGCCACATCGAATCGAGTAGCGGAGGCAACATCCCTCTTGCCTGGTCTGTCACGTTCGGCGTTATTGCGGGACTCTTCCTGCTTTTCTTCGCGTATCATAAGTTGATGTTGCCATACCCGATAGTTGACAAGCCTACGCTCGTGGACAAATCGAGGTCCGTTTGGCAGGAGTTCACGGAGACCTTTGTCATCTTCTTCAAGAAGAAAGATCTGGTGTCTATCCTCGCTTTTCTTCTTTTCTACAGATTTGCCGAGGCTCAGTTGGTCAAGCTTGTCTCTCCGTTTCTGCTCGATCCAAGGGATAAAGGGGGACTCGGGCTCTCGACAGGTGAGGTCGGTATCGTGTACGGTACTGTGGGTATCATCGCTCTGACGCTTGGTGGACTGCTCGGCGGATACGTTGTCTCAAAGAATGGTTTGAAATACTGGCTCTGGATTATGGTCTTTTCAATCCATTTGCCCGACCTGATGTTTGTGTATCTCTCGCAGGTTCAACCTGAGAGTTTTCTCCTCGTCAATATCGCCGTGGCGATCGAACAATTCGGCTACGGCTTTGGGTTCACTGCTTACATGCTCTACATGATCATTGTGTCCGCGGGTGAACACAAGACGGCGCACTACGCTATCTGTACTGGTTTCATGGCTCTCGGAATGATGGGACCCGGGATGCTGAGTGGGTACTTGCAGGAGCTCTTGGGCTATAAGAACTTTTTCCTGTGGGTAATCCTTGCCACGATTCCGGGATTTCTTGTCGCTGTTTTCGCGAAGATAGATCCGCTCTTCGGTAGGAAAGTCGCTCAGCCGCAGCAATGATCCGGATTGATTCTGGTGACTTTGCTTTGTACCTTTTAGAATATTTTCTTTCACACATATTCTCCAGGGAGATCGTAGTGCTTGCATACCGCGTTCGAACGGCCGTCCGCCGGATGTTGTTGAAGGGAACAATGCCTCTTGTCCTAACTGCCTTGTTTACAAGCGCTTGCGGGGCTCAGCAGCTTGCCGCCAAGCCACTCCAGGTTTCCACATTGGCAGCAAGCACAGGCGACGATTGGGTCGAATCGACACTCAAGCGCCTCACGCTGGCAGAGAAAGTGGCACAACTCGTCTTCCCATCGACTCAAGGATCTTACTATGCAGAGGATTCAGAGACCTGGCGTGAACTCGAACGCTTGATCGTCAGTCGCAAGGTCGGCGGGCTCGTTCTGTCGATCGGTGACGTGTACGAGTACGCTGTCCAGGTGAACAGGATCCAGAAACTGGCGGATGTCCCGCTGCTTGTTGCCGGAGATTTCGAGTATGGAGTGGCGATGCGTGTGCCGCGCGCAACTGCATTCCCGCGTGCAATGGCCATCGGAGCCACGAGAAATGCCCGCTACGCGTACGAGGTCGGGCGCGTGACGGCAATAGAAGGCCGCGCACTTGGCGTCCAGCAGAACTACGCCCCGACGATCGATGTCAACAATAACCCGCGCAATCCCGTGATCAACACCCGCTCCTTTGGTGATGACGTCAGTCTCGTGAGTGATATGGGAGCGGCGTTCGTGAAGGGAACGCAAGATGGTGGAATGATATCGACCGTCAAGCACTTTCCCGGACACGGAGACACGGACGTCGATACTCACCTTGGTCTGGTGACGCTCAATTTCGACAAGAAGCACTTTGATCAGGTGGAATTGCCCCCGTTCAAGGCCGCCATCAAGAGCGGGGCCATGTCGGTGATGGTTGGACACATCGCTGTTCCGGCATTCGACACCGCCGTTGGGATCCCCGCAACCGTCTCATCAAAGCTCACAACTGAACTGCTGCGCAACGAACTCAAGTTCGACGGTCTCATTGTGACCGACGCCATGAGAATGCGCGGTGTCTCTGCAAAATATGGTGCGGGAGAAGCCTCCGTCCTGGCCCTCAAGGCCGGTTCCGACGTCGTGTTGATGCCGACGGATATCGATGTGGCAATAGACGCGATCATCGCAGCTGTCAAGCGGGGAGAGATTTCAGAGGAGCGAATCGATGCGTCGGTGCGCAAGCTCCTGAAGGCGAAACAATGGGCGGGGCTTGACAAGAATCGATTTGTGGATGTCGACAAAATCGCCGGCGTTGTCGGTTCGCGGGAACACGAGTTGCTCGCTCGGAAAGTCGCGCGAAACGCCGTCACCGTGCTCGGCAACAGGAAGGAGATTCTTCCCCTCTCTCCGACCGATACGAGGAAGATCCTTGACCTGGTGATTGCCGATACCGAAGATCCCAGAGACGGGCGGAGTTTCCACTCGCTTCTGAGAGAACGTCGCAACAACGTGGATTTTGCCAAGGTCGATCCCCGGAGCAATGAGCTTGAATACGATTCAATCATCGAGAGTGCAAAGGGCGCCGATATAATCCTCTGCCAGCTGCAACTGACCACGCGTTCAGGCGAGATGACCGGCTTCATCAGCACGAGGCAGAAGAGCTTTCTGTCACGGCTCGCCTCGCTCGGCAAGCCAATCGTCGCCATCGCTTTCGGTAATCCATATGTCGTGATGGATCTCCCGAAAGTGGAATCATATGTGTGCGCCTATTCGAGCTCAGATGTCATGCAGGAGGCAGTTGCTGAAGTGCTGTTCGCCGAAGAACCTGCTCAGGGGAAACTGCCGATTACGATCCCGGGCATCTACAAGTTCGGCGATGGCGTCGAGTATCCGAAGATGCGGTTGCGGAGAGGATTGCCGGAAGAAGCGGGATTCACGAAGGGAGGGCTCGCCAAAGTCGATGCAATTATTGATCAGGCAATCCGGGATTCATCCTTCCCCGGAGCCGTGCTCCTGATTGCGAAGGATGGAATTATCGTTCATGAAAAAGCATTTGGGTCGTACGACTATGAGCCGTACTCAAAGCGTACCGATGTCAATACGATGTTCGACCTCGCGTCGGTCACAAAGGTGATCTCGACAACGAGCGCGATGATGCGCCTTGTCGGCGAAGGAAAGCTGAAGCTTGAAGACCCCGTGATCAAATACATCCCGAAATTCGGCCAGAAAGGGAAGGAGCACATCACGCTCTACAACCTGTTGGTGCACAACTCGGGACTCGTTGGCTGGCGAAAGTTCTACGAACTCAGTAAGAACCCTCAGGAAATTCTTGATACGATTTTCGCAGCACGCCTGATGTATAAAACCGGGGATTCGACCATCTACAGTGATCTCGGGTTGATCACGACCGGCAAGATTGTCGAGAAGGTCACTGGCACGTCGCTAGACAGGTATGTGGATTCGGTGTTCTTCAAACCGCTGGGGATGTCGGGCACGATGTTCAACCCGCCGGAGCGGTTGTGGAACCGTGTCATGCCGACGGAGGTTGATACATACTGGCGCAAGACGGGAACCGCTGTGCGCGGGACCGTTCATGATGAGAACGCCTGGGCTCTTGGCGGTGTCGCGGGCCACGCCGGACTGTTCTCGACGGCGCCGAACCTGGCTATCCTGCTCCAGATGGAGCTCAACGGCGGTATGTATGGTGGAAAGAGATATCTGAACGAGGATATCATCCGACAGTTTACGACGCGGCAATCGGAGAAAAGCACACGCGGCATCGGTTGGGACATGAAGCCGGCGTCACGTTCGTGGGCGGGCACGTTGTTGTCCACCAGGACATTCCTTCATACAGGGTTCACAGGGACCTCCGTAGCCGCAGATCCGACACGAAACCTGATCATCGTCTTGCTGACCAATCGGGTGTATCCCACGAGGGCAAGTCAGAAGATTAATGCAGTCCGGCCTCAAGTGCATGATGCTGTGGTCCGGGCACTGAACCAGGAACAGAAGTAATATTCTTCGTCTCTGCTCAACGTAAGAAGGTAACAAGACGATCTTCTAACCACCGATGGCACACGGATGACCGCCGATAAAAACAAGAAGATAGATCTCTTGTATGAATAAATAACATACAAAGTCATTGGTGCCGCGATTGAGGTCCATAGAGTTCTAGGTTCAGGGTATTTAGAGCCAGTTTATGAAGAGGCATTCTGTTATTTGAAGACGACTGGATTGCGGATAGGATTGCTTTTTAACCTTGGGGGTTCTAAGCTGCAGAAGATACGGCGTATCTTATGATTCGACTTCTGCGTGAATCGGTGTGTCATCGGTGGTAGACTAGCTGAGTAGGTACTATTCTTCAATATAAAGGAACAAGTACATGGCAATCCCGACATTCAGGAACGAACCTTTGACCGATTTCACGAAACCGGCGAACCGCAGGGCGATGGAGAAGGCTCTCACCAAAGTGAAGTCGATGCTTGGAAGAGAATATCCGATCGTCATCGGTGCTGAAGAGATCCTTACCCAGAACAAGTTCAATTCCACCAATCCGTCTAGACCAGCTGAGATCATCGGTGTGTTCCAGAAGGCGGATACAGCGTTGGCCGACAAGGCAGTGGAGACGGCTGCGGCGAAGTTTGAAGAATGGAAATGGGTTGAGCCGAAGAAGCGGGCGGAGTACCTCTTCAAGGCGGCGAAGATCATGCGGAAGCGCAAACATGAATTCAGCGCCGTGATGGTGTACGAAGTTGGAAAGACGTGGCCGGAAGCCGACGCCGATACCGCGGAAGCGGTCGACTTTCTGGAGTTCTATGCCCGCGAGATGCTGCGCTATGCGTCGAAACAGCCTGTCACGAAAATCCCGAAGGAAAAGAACGAGCTTGTGTATATCCCGCTCGGGGTCGGTGTCGTTGTTCCGCCGTGGAATTTTGCGCTCGCCATCCTCGCCGGCATGTCTTCTGCAGCAATCGTCTGCGGCAATACCATCGTCCTCAAGCCTTCGAGCGACTCTCCGTTGACCGGTTGGATGTACTTCGAGCTCATGCGCGAAGTGGGGATCCCTGCGGGAGTGATTAACTTCGTCTCCGGACCGGGCGGATCCTTCGGCAATGCGGTTGTCGCCCATCCAAAGACCCGGTTCATCTCCTTCACAGGCTCGAAGGAAGTCGGCATCCATGTCAATGAACTTGCAGCGAAGGTCCAGCCGGGCCAGAAGTGGCTGAAGCGCGTGATCGCGGAAATGGGTGGTAAAGATTCCATCGTCATCGACGACCAGACAAACCTTGAAGCTGCGGCGCAGGCCACGATTGCGTCGGCGTTCGGCTTCCAGGGACAGAAATGCTCGGCTGCCTCCCGGGCGATCGTCGTCGAAAAGGTGTACGACAAATTTGTGAATTTAATCAGAGAGAAAGCATCGAAAATCAAAGTCGGACAATCCGATGATCCTGCCAACTACATGGGGCCTGTGATCAACGAAAGTTCGCATCGGAAAATACTCGCATACATCGAAAAAGGGATTCAAGAAGGTGGGCGGTTGATCGCCGGCGGCTCCAAAGGCCCTGGTGATGGATATTTCATTCAGGCGACCGTTATCGCCGACGTTCACCCAAAGTCGACCATCTCCCAAGAGGAGATTTTTGGCCCAGTTCTCGCGATCATAAAGGCAGAGGATTACGACCACGCACTGGAAATCGCGAACGATACGGAGTTCGGTTTGACCGGAGGCGTGTGGACGAACAATCGAAAGAAGATTGAGAAAGCGAAGAGGGAATTCCACGTCGGCAACTTCTACATCAATCGAAAAATCACCGGTGCGATGGTTGGAGTTCACCCGTTCGGCGGTTTCAACATGTCGGGCACAGACTCGAAAGCCGGCGGAAGAGACTACCTGCTCCTGATGATGCAGGCGAAGTCGATTTCGGAAAAAGTGAAGTGAGCGTCTCAATCGGACCTGAGGGGACAATGGACTCTCCTGAATATATCAGTTGCAGTTCATGCGGTGAAGAAATTACACCGGATAGCGAGTTTTGTCCGCATTGCGGAGTCCTCTTCTCCGAGGCTGCGAAGGAGAAGTGCGACGCCCATCCGGCGAACCTTGCGCAGGGTATCTGCATTGTCTGCCGCAAGCTTGTCTGCGAGGAGTGTGGAAAGATAGTCCACGGGCGCAATTTCTGTCTGGGGCATCAGACCGTCGAGGTCCAGCAGGATTGGGCACGGGCGTTCCAGTCGACGGATATCAACGACAGCGAGCTTGCGAAGTCGCTTCTTGAGTCGAACGGGTTCAAGGTGTTGGTCCAGAATTTCACGCCGATGGGATATGCCTGGGATGGCGGCGGTGATTCCTCGATCTCGAGAAGCACACTGAACAAGCCGGCGAAAGTGTTCGTCCCAATCCCCGAATACGTCCGTGCGGAGGAAGCTCTCAAAGAATGGAAATCGGGTGAGGCAGATGCCGGGGAACAAGAGTCGGATACCAGTCAATAGACAGCAAGGAGAGCCATGAAAATTCATGAATACCAGGGGAAAGAGATCCTCAAAAAATTTGGCGTCCCCGTTCCCATCGGAAAGGTGGCGTTCAGTGTCGATGAAGCAGGACGAGCTGCAGAAACGGTTGGTGGTTCAGTCTGGGTTGTGAAGGCACAGATCCACGCCGGCGGCCGGGGTAAAGGCGGCGGTGTGAAGCTGGCGAGGAATATTGATGAGGTGAAGGATCGGGCCTCTGATATCCTCGGTATGCGCCTCGTGACTCATCAAACGGGTCCGGAGGGGCGAATCGTCAAGCGGCTGCTCATTGAACAGGGGATGAACATCGCAAAGGAAATGTATGTCGGCATCACACTGGATCGTGGACGGTCACAGACCGTGGTGATGGTATCGACGGAAGGGGGAGTTGAAATCGAGAAGGTGGCTGCGGAAACGCCGGATAAGATTCTGAAGGAGTATGTCTATCCTTCGCTCGGCTTGCAGCAGTACCAGGCGCGGAGATTGTGCTTTGGGTTGGGTCTGAGCGGCGACGCGTTCAAGAACGGCGTCAAATTCCTTCTTGCTCTTTACAAGGCATACGATGCTTCGGATGCTTCCCTTGCAGAAATCAATCCTCTCGTTATCACGGCAGAGGGGAGTGTGATCGCACTCGACGCAAAGATGACGTTCGACGACAACGCGCTCTATCGCCATCCTGAAATCGTGGCAATGCGCGATCTCGACGAGGAAGATCCCCTGGAGATCGCAGCGTCGAAGTCGAATCTCAATTACATCAAGCTCGACGGCAACGTGGGATGCATGGTCAACGGCGCCGGGCTGGCGATGGGGACAATGGATATCATCAAGCTTGCCGGCGGCATGCCTGCTAACTTCCTCGACGTCGGCGGCGGGGCAAGTGCAGAGACCGTTGAAGCAGGATTCCGCATCATCCTCAAAGATCCAAACGTGAAAGCCGTTCTGATCAACATCTTTGGCGGCATTGTCCGTTGTGACCGGGTTGCGAACGGCGTGGTGCAGGCGGCGAAAAATGTCCAGGTGTCCATTCCGATCGTGATCCGTCTGGCGGGCACGAACGCTGAACTGGCGGCAGACATCTTGAAGACTTCGGGACTGAGCTTCGTCGTTGCCGACAGTCTGAAGGATGCCGCTGAGAAAGTGACGAAAGCGATCGCGGCGTGAAAAAAGAGTTAAGACGGTAGACGTGAAACGGAAGACGTAAGAAGGGGCCAACTATTGGCTGGTGGCCAATAGCCGATAACCGGAAGCCGAAAGCTGACCGCTGATTGCTGACGGCACTGGAGCTTAGCGCCAGTTTTTTTTCTCGCCTATTCCCTTCTGCCTTCTGACTCCTGAATTCTGACTTCTGAATTCCTGACTTATGTCCTCTTGGGATCCCAAATACGAGCCGGTCATCGGCCTTGAAGTGCACGCACAGCTCCTGACCCAATCGAAGGCGTTCTGCGGCTGTTCGACGAATTTTGGCGCCGAGCCGAATTCGAACGTCTGCCCGGTCTGTCTTGGATTGCCCGGCGTTCTCCCCGTCTTGAACCTGAGCCTGGTCGATTATGTCATACGGATGGGGCTCGCGACCCATTGCTCGATCGCCCCGCGCTCCATCTTCGCCCGCAAGAACTACTTCTATCCTGATCTCCCCAAAGGGTACCAAATCTCCCAATATGAGGAGCCGATCTGCTCTGGTGGATTTGTGGAGATCGAGCTTGAAGACGGCTTGCGCAAGCGAATCGGATTGACGCGCATCCATATGGAAGAAGACGCGGGAAAGTTGATTCACGATATCGATGTCGATACACTCGTCGATGTCAACCGGTGCGGGATTCCGCTGATCGAGATTGTAAGTGAGCCGGAAATCCGTTCTCCGCATGAAGCTTACCTCTATCTGGCAAAGATCCGCCAGATCGTGACGTACCTGGGCATCTGTGATGGGAACATGGAGGAAGGCAGTCTTCGGTGCGACGCGAATGTCTCGGTGCGTTTGAGCGGAGAGTCTGAACTCGGCACGAAGACGGAAGTCAAGAACATGAACTCCTTCCGGTTCGTCGAAAAGGCCCTTGAATACGAAATTGGCAGGCAGATTGGATTGATGGAAAGCGGCGAAAAAGTTGTGCAGGAAACACTTCTCTGGGATTCGGGACAGGGGATCGCGGTCCCGATGCGCTCGAAAGAAGAAGCCCACGATTACAGGTATTTTCCTGATCCGGATCTTATCCCGGTTATTGTCACCAAAGAATGGATTGAGAATATGTCCACTACACTCCCGGAAGATCCGACGGCGAGGCGGGATCGCTTCGTCGCAGAATTCAAGATCCCGAAGTACGACGCTGACCTCCTGACGGCAGAAAAACCCTTGGCAGACTACTTCGAAGGGGTAATAACAAACCTGAAAACAAAGAACGAGGAAAACTACAAACTCGCCAGCAACTGGACCATGGGGGATGTCTTGCGTGTTGTGAACACCGAGAAAATTCTTCTGGTAGATTTCCCCGTTGCGCCGGCGCACCTCGCCGAGATGATCAACATGATTGTCGATGGCACGATCAGTGGCAAGATTGCGAAGGATGTCTTTGAGGAAATGCTGAAGACCAAAGAACCTCCGCGGGCGGTCGTCGAAAGGAAAGGGCTGCTGCAGGTGAGCGACACAGCCGCCCTCGAAGGTATCGTTGATCAGGTGCTTAAGCAGAATGCCGTGCAGGTCGCGGAGTTTCTCGGCGGAAAAACGCAGCTGTTCGGTTTCCTCGTCGGTGAATCCATGAAGGCGACAAAAGGAAAAGGGAATCCGAAAATTGTGAACGAACTCCTGCGGAAGAAGCTGGAGGAGCTGAAGAAGTAGTGGAGTATGGGAGTAGTGGAGTATGTGAGTAGGGAGGTCTTGTAGCTCGGTTGGATCGATATTCGTTGGAAGGAGATGCTATGCACAAATTCAAGGAGCTGGATGTCTATAAGAAGGCACTCGTTTTCACAAGGGTAGTGAGAGAAACAACGAAGCGATTCCCGAAAGACGAGCTCTTTGTGTTGTCATCGCAATTTCGTCGTGCAGCTGATTCAATTGTCTTGAACATTGCGGAGGGGGCGGGGAATTCCAGCAAGAAGGAGTTCGCCCGATTCCTGGATTACTCGATACGATCAGGCTTTGAATGCCTGGGTTGTCTTGACATCTCTTTGGAAAACCAATTCATCGACGCATCTGCGCACTCAACACTTGCTCACTATGCAAATGAAATTGTTGCAATGCTGTACGGTCTGAAGAAGTCTCTTTTTCGATCGTAGAGTTGACGTCTTCGACCGTTCATTCATCGAACCACTCATCAAGTCCCGTACTCCACGACTTGCTACTTAATTACTCCAATACTAACTACTCAACTACTCCATTACTTCACTACTCAACTACTTCCTATGCGTACGAAAACAATCGCCGGCAACTGGAAAATGAACAAAGATTTCCCCCAAACTGAAGAACTCATCGGCGGACTCAAGAAGGCGTTGAGTTTCGATCTGAAAGGAGTGAAGGTGATCATCTGTCCCCCATTCACTTCTCTCGAACTCGCGCATCGTCTGATTCGAGGATCGCCGATGGAACTCGGTGCCCAAAACATGTATCACGAGGACGATGGCGCGTTCACGGGCGAAGTCTCCCCCACGATGCTGACAACCGTCGGATGCAAGTACGTCATCCTCGGACACTCCGAGCGGAGACAGTACTTCCACGAGAGCGACGCGTTCATCAACAAGAAAGTGAAAAAGGCGATCGCGGCAGGATTGACTCCGATAGTCTGCTTCGGAGAAACGCTCGATCAGAGAGAGACCAACATCACTGCTCAGGTCGTGACTGCTCAAGTTCGTGGAGTGCTACAGGATATCGCTGCGGAAAACGTCGAGAGACTGATTCTCGCCTATGAGCCGGTGTGGGCAATCGGTACAGGAAGAAATGCGACACCCCAGCAGGCAGAAGATGTTCATATCCTGGTCCGAAAGCTGCTGGGCGAGATGTACACTGCCTCGACTGCGGAAAGAGTCATCATACAGTACGGTGGGAGCGTCAAGCCGGAGAATGCTGCAGAACTTCTCTGGCAGCCAAACGTCGATGGGGCTCTTGTCGGAGGCGCCTGTTTGAAAGCGGATTCCTTCGCCGGTATTATCAAGGCCGCTGCCAGGTAGCCGGAGGGAGGGGCAATCCTGCTACTGGTGACGAGGGATCTGGAAGTTCTGCTCTTGATAGCATTGTTCCACGGACTCTGTGGTTTGTTCTTCAATTGATGGCCAGAAATCCTTGAAATTCTAGCGTTTAGACGGATTCCCAAGTCTGCAAATGCTATGATTTTCGTTGATTTCCGGCCATTTTTGTATTATATTCTTGCCAACGTTTCACGGGTTGGGAAATCAATCCGTCCCGTCTTTTTGCCCATTACCCTCGTAGAGAATTGATCAGAAAATCTCAGAGTTTTTCCAGAATTCTCCCTCGTGTCTTCGCTTTTCTTTGCCTCAGTCTGGGCACTCCTGCGCTGGGTCAGGTCACGATCCACGAAAACGGCCAGCCAACTCTGGCCGGCTCCGATGCAAGTATGCACATGGACAGCCAATCGAGACGTAAAATCGATTTGGCGGGCACATGGACATATTCCATGGACAACGAGACCTGGAAAGAGGTCAAGGTCCCCGGATCATTCGACTACAAAGGACGCATCACCTTCGTCCGGAAGTTTACACTCGACAGAACGACGCTCGCTTCATCCGCGTTTCACCTGATCGGATTTGGAATCAATCACGACGCTGAGATCTACATCAACGATCTCTTTGTCGGTAGGCACGTCGGCGGCTACACCACCGTCGATATTGATTTGCCCGAGAACGCTCTGCAACTGGGAAGCGAAAACGCCATCAAGATCATCGTCAACAACAACCTCAGTGCTCGGTCGACACTTCCGCTGAGACAGCAGATCTGGGGATGGCGGGACTATGGGGGCCTCGTACGCGACATCTATTTGCTCGTCACGCCAAAACTCTGGATCGATCGGCTCGGCGTTGATGCAAAGCCGAATGCCGACCTCACTCTGGGGACAGTCAACGTTGTCGGTATCCTCAACAGCAAGCTATCCGGAATCCCGGATGATACCCTGAGCGCTTTGATCGGATCCGCGCAACCGAACTTCGTAGTGGAAGTCCTCGACAGATCAACTGGTGCAGTCGTCGGGCAATCGCCGCCGCAGCCGGTGAACGTACTCACGAATCGGGACTATGAGGTGAAGGTTGCTGTGGCTATCAAGTCGCCCCGACTGTGGAGCCCCGAGGCGCCGGATCTCTACATTGTTCGGGGAAAACTCACCTTGCAACAGGGGAAACAGCTCAAGGTGATCGACGAGTTCGATCGCGTCACAGGCTTCCGCCGGTTCGAAAGCGACAACAAGAGCTTTGTCCTGAATGGAAAACCCGTCGTCCTGCGCGGTGTTGTGTGGCACGAAGATGCGCCTCGCTTTGGAGCTTCGCTCTCGTATGAGCAGATGGAGAAGGACATCACCCTCATCAAGACGCTTGGCGCGAATGCCGTCAGGTTCGCATTTCATCCTCCCCATCCTTATGTCTTGAATCTTTGTGATCGTTACGGTCTCCTCGCGTTCGTTGAAATTCCCGCCTGGAGCGTGCCCGGAGAAATTCTTGATCAGGAGCATTTCAAGTTGCTGGCCGAAGCAATGATGAGCGAGGTGATCGAGCGGGATCAACATCGTCCCTCCGTTGTCGCCTGGGGGGTCGGGGATGGTTTCGACTCCGCAGATCCCCGCACGTGCAACTTTGTCGATAGGATCGCTGCAGCAGCCCGGAAGCTGGACGACCGACTGATCTATTTCGGGTCGTGCGTGGTTTCAACCGACCGGTGTGCTGGATCGGTGGATATCGCGGCTGTCAGATTTTCGGCAGAGGCCCCAGGTTCTCTCAAGAGCAGTATTCTACAATGGAAGGAAGCACACCCCAAGCAGCCTGTCGTCATCCTCGCCTATGGGAAGACGGTTGAGCCCGAAAACCGCAGCGGCTGGAGCGACCCGATGTCACAGGAAGCTCAGGCTGAGTATTTCAAAAAAGCGATTTCCGTCATCAAGGAAGCAGGTATTGCGGGATCCTTCATTGATGCTTTTGCTGATTGGAGGGGAGACCGTCCTTTGATGGCGATAAGCGCCGGTGATCGGTACGTTTATCCTCTCGGACTTCTCAGCTATGCCCGCGAGAAGCGAGCGTCATTCGAGATGGTCAAGCTCCTTTACAACGGGGAGAAAACGAATGCTCTTCCGATAGGGCGCTACCGTGCGTCGTTCCCGGTCGCACACATCATTTGGGGATTCGCGGTGATCTTCGTGGTTGCATATCTCTATCACTACAATCGTCGGTTCAACGAAACGTTCAAACGGGCTTTGCTACGTTCTTACAACTTCTATGCGGACCTCCGGGATGTCCATACCGTGTCAATTCCTCAGACGTTCCTGCTTGCCGCGGCAGTATCAGTGACGCTCGGAGTCATCCTCTCCGGAATCCTGTACCGATTCAGGACGGATACACTGGCAGACTACCTTTTGACGACGTTCGTGGTGTCGGACGGTATGAAAGAGAACCTCATATCAGCAACTTGGCATCCTTTTCCGGGTATTCTATTGTTCTCCTTGGTTTTGCTTCTGTGGTATCCCGTTGTGGCGTTGCTTATCCGGTTGATGGCCCTTCTCGTGAAGCGACGAGTATACTGGTACCACGCTTTTGCAGTTGCCGTGTGGGGCTCGCTTCCCATCGTCCTGCTGAGTCCTGTCGCGATGGCATTTTTCAAGCTGCTCGAGAGTGCTCTCAACGTGCTTCTTGCCTTTGCCCTGGTCGCTGCCTTCCTGATCTGGTCGTTGCTCAGAACCCTTAAGGGAGTCTCGGTCATTTACGATGTCAGTCCGCTCAAGGCCTATGCCGGGGGAATCCTTCTGGTTCTGTTCTTCCTCGGAGGAGTGTTTCTGTACTATGAGTCGACCTATGCTCTCTCTGCGTATATCGAGTTCTTCTTCCACAGTGGGCGGAGCCTCAGTTAATGTATCTATCCAAGCTTGAAGTCTTCGGATTCAAGTCATTCGCCCAGAAGATCAATCTGTCTTTTGATGCCGGCCTCACGGCGATCGTCGGGCCAAATGGTTGTGGCAAGACCAATGTCGTCGATGCCATCCGGTGGGCTCTGGGGGAGCAGAGGCCAACCATGCTGCGCAGCGACAAGATGGAAGACGTCATCTTCAACGGTACGAAGAACCGAAAGCCGCTGAGCATTGCCGAGGTGTCGCTGACCATCGAGAACACCAAGGGAATTCTTCCCTCGGAATACTCGGAAGTTGTCGTTACCCGCCGTGTGTACCGCTCCGGCGAGAGCGAGTACTATCTCAACAAGGCTCTCTGTCGGTTGAAGGACATTCGCGATCTGTTCATGGATACAGGCATGGGATCGGACGCGTATTCCGTGATCGAACTGAAAATGGTCGAAACGATCCTGAGCGACAGCGCAGACGAGCGGCGAAGGCTTTTCGAGGAAGCGGCCGGTGTCACAAAGTACAAGCATCGCCGGAAGGAAGCATACCGGAAGCTCGAATCGGTGCAGCACGACCTTACGCGCGTGAGCGATATCGTACGGGAAGTTCAGAAGGCTGTAAACTCGCTCGAGCGGCAGGCGCACAAAGCTGAACGCTACAACGAGTACGCGAAGAACGTCCACATCCTCGAAACAAATCTTATCGCCAGGGAATACGCCAGCGTTGTCACGAAGATCTCCCCGCTGCAGGAACAACTGAACCAGGCCGTGACCGAGAAATCGAAAATCCATGTCGAGCTTTCCCAGGAAGAGGCCCTCCTCGACGTCCTTCGTGCCGAGATGGAAGAATCGGAAGATCGGATGGCCGAACTTCAGACGGCATACTCCGATCATCAGGTGAAAGTCCATCAGGCCGAACGGTCCATCGCGACCTCGAACGAACGGCGACGCTCCCTCGCGGTGAACATCGAGCGGTTCGAAAAGGAAAAGGTCCAGCTGCGGCAGCAGGAAGAGGAGCTGGGACGCAGACAGGATGAGCTCGCTGTGAAGCTCGCAGAAGCGCGTGTGAAGTCTGCTGCGGCAGAGGAGGCGTACCGTCACAAGAAAGAAGAACTGGACAAGTTCGAGCAGCAGCTCAACGAGAAAAAGGCCGAGATGAAGGCCCACCAGGATCGTGTGATTGCCCTGTTACACGAAGTGTCCGAAGTGAGAAACCGTGAAGGGCATGCGAGGGCGAGGACGGAAAACCTCCGTGGCCGGATTGATTATACGGCAGATGAGAACCAGCGGTCCAAAGAAGAAATCGAGAAGAACTCCGAGCTCGTCCTTCACCTCTCTGCGGAGGATCGTGAGCTGCGTCGGAAACATGCTGAAGCCGAGGTTCGCGTCCATCAGAAGGAAGCACGAAAGATCGAGCTTCAAAAGGAGCTGGAGTCGTTGCGCGATCGCGATTTCGAGATGCGAACCACGATTGACCGCAAGCAGGCAAAGATGGATTTCCTGAAGGGACTGGTCGAAAACTTCGACGGGTACTCCGAGGGTGCGCGGTATCTCATTACGAGCGGTGACTGGAAGTCGATTGTCGAAACGACTGTCGGCGAAGCGGCGAAGGTGGATCCGCGGTACAGGATTGCGATCGAATCGGCGCTGGGCGATACGTCCGGGTACGTCATTGTATCGAACATCGACCATGCCTACGGTGCGATTGAGTATCTGAAAAAAGAACAGAAGGGCAAGGCGACCTTCATTTGCCTGGATCGTCTCCCAAAGTTGATGGATCACCGGCCCATGTTCACCGATCCGGGCGTTGTTGGCTGGGCGGGAAGCCTTGTCCACGCGGACGTTCGGTACATGGATGTGTATCGTGTGCTGCTGGATGACACGCTCGTCGTCACCGACGTCGAGGTGGCCCGGCAGCTGGTGGGACGCGACAAGGGGATCCGCTGCGTTACGCTCGAAGGCGAAATCGTCACGAACAAGGGTGTGTTGCGGGGTGGAAGCGTGCGGCAGGATGAAGGAGGACACATCGGAGGGCGTTCGCAGCTGGAGGAGATGGCCGAGGAAATCCGGGGTCTCGAGCGTCAGCGGGAGCGGATGATGCACGAAGTTGAAAGCAGGAACGACGAACTCAGCCGCATCGATGTGAAGCAATTGCTCGAAGAGGCAAAGGCCCTCGAGCTGGAAATGACGACTGTCGAAATTCGCATTGCCCAACTGGAATTCGAGAAGAAACGCGCCGGTGAAATCATCGAGCGCAATCAGACCGAAGCGCAGAAGCTCCAGCAGGAAATCGAGTTGCTCGCGCAGGAACTGAACGCACTTGGTCCGGCCGTTGAGCGATTGGAGCAGGAGAAGACCGAGGCAGAACGGCTATCCGGCGCTGCAGCGAGTGAGCTTGAGACGATGGAAGCGCTGTGGAATGAGTATTCCAGAGTGACCAACGAAGCGAGCGTACACGTCCTCTCCCTGAAAGGCGAGGAGCGAAGCGTCCACCAGGATATTGATCATACAGCATCGACACTTCAGTCAGTTGTTGCGACGTTCGACCAACGCACAGCGGACATCGTGGCAGCACGCGAAGAGATTGAGCACCTCGCGATCGACATGAAGGAGACCGAAGACGGTTTGAGTTCCGCCCGAGTGGAATTGACCTCGCTGAACGAGAAAAAGAAGGCGTTGGAAAAAGAGGTGGCCGCGAAGCGGGGACAGGTGCACGAAATTGATCTGAAATTGAAGGACGAACGGCTCCGCCACGAGGGGTCGCTGAAGGCTGCGTACGATCTGGAAATGAAGATCCAGGAACTGACGATGAGGGCCGAGAACCTCAAGTCCCGTGCGAAAGAAGAGTTCGATTTGGAACTTGAACTGCAGACCTTCGAAGACAACGAGACATTTGATTTCCACGTAGCGAGGGAAGAGGTTCGTACACTCAAAGAAAAGATCCGCGCTCTGGGCCCCGTGAATTTTGCGGCATTTGATGAGTACAAGAGCGAAAAAGAGCGGCTGGATTTTGTGAACGCTCAGCGAAAAGATCTGGTCGACTCCGAGCATACGCTCATGGCGACCATCGAAGAGATCAATACAACGGCGCAGCACCAGTTCCTTGGGACATTCGGCAAGATCCGCGAGAATTTCATTACGACGTTCAAAGGACTGTTCGATGAGGGGGATGAGTGTGATCTTCGGATAGACGACGAGGTCGATCCCCTGGAAGCTCGCATCGAGATCATCGCAAAGCCGCGCGGCAAGCGTCCGACCTCAATTGATCTGTTGTCCGGAGGTGAGAAGACTCTGACTGCTATCGCATTGCTCTTTGCGATCTACCTGGTTAAACCAAGCCCCTTCTGCATCCTCGACGAAGTCGATGCTCCGTTGGACGATTCGAATATCGATCGCTTCACGCGGATTCTCCGCAAATTCTCCGACAACACTCAGTTCATCGTCGTGACCCACAACAAACGCACGATGGAAGCCGCCAACGCCCTGTATGGCGTGACGATGGAAGAAGAAGGAGTCTCCAAGCTCGTGTCTGTCCGATTCAACGAGACGGTGACGACCGCGTAGGGGATCGGAAAGCCGATGCTGAGAGTGTTTAGTGATTTCGATGGAACAATTGCAGTCGAGGACGTCGGAAGCCAGCTTTTCCGGAAGTTCGCTGGATCGAGAGCAGTCGAGATTGTGGCCAAGTACCTTGATGGAACGATCACGGCGCGTGACTGTCTGACACAGGAATGTCAGGCCGTCGAAAACGCAACGGTGGGTGAACTGGAGCAGTTTGTCAATCAGTTTTCGCTCGATCCGACGTTTAGTTCGTTTGTTGAATTCTGCCGGCACCGGAGTATTCCCGTCGTTGTCCTGAGTGATGGTCTCGATTTCTATGTCGGCCGGCTTCTGCAGAAGAACGGTTTTGGAGATCTTCCGTTCTTCTCGAATCACCTGGAGTTGATCCAGCAGGGCCCTGTGTCGAAGCTGGTGCCGTCGTTTCCCCATAATGATGCTGAATGCATACTCTGTGGCAACTGTAAGCGAAATCATCTCCTGACTCTCTCGGCGGATGATGACATCATTGTGTATGTCGGTGACGGTATCTCTGATCGATGCCCGGTTCGCTATGCAGATATTGTCTTCGCCAAAGGGCAGTTGATCCGGTATTGCCAGGCGCAGAACGTCACGTACCACGAGTTCAGAGATTTTGACGATGTACGCCGGCGGCTTGAAGTGATCCTGAGGCAAAAGCGCATCAGGAAGCGTCGGGAGGCAGAGATGGCAAGGCGGGATGTGTTCGCTCAAGGTTGATCGTACTGAATAATCCGGAGGCACGACAGGTTGGCAGACATTCGTCAATCATTGTTCCAGTATCGAAGCTACACACCGTTTCCGTTTCTGTTCGCTATGGTGCTGTTTGCGCGGCCGACTCCCGCGACACTGTTGAGTGGCGTTGTACTTACCCTCCTCGGAGAGTCCCTCAGGTTTTGGGGTGTCGCATATGCAGGGTGTCTCACGCGCGTGACCGGCGGTGTCGGAGCCCCGGAGGTCGTCATCTCCGGACCCTTTTCGTACGTTCGCAACCCGCTCTATATCGGCAATATCCTCATGTACACCGGGGTCGGTCTCATGGCAAACGCCCTCACGCCATGGCTGGTGTTGGTTGCTTTTGTCTATTTCATCTTTCAATATTCGCTGATCGTGTCCCTCGAGGAAGAGTTTCTTGAGAAAGAGTTCGGAGAAGGATATCGCGAGTTCAAGAACAACGTGCCGAGGTTTTTTCCGCGCCTTCGTCCTTACCAGAATCCTCGCCAGGAACACCAAAAACCGAATTGGGCAGAGGCAGTCCGCTCTGAGCGGCGGACCTTTCAGGCGATCGTTCTTGCCATGCTCCTGGTGCTCTTGATTTGGATCTGGAGGTAGAGATTGGTCAGGAGCGTGATGATCATAGCAGGGGAAGCGTCGGGGGATTTGCACGGGTCCGGTGTGGTCCGGGAACTCAAAAGGGCCAACCCCTCGATTGACATATTCGGTGTCGGAGGGGATCGGATGAAACAGGAGGGGATGCGGCTGATCTATCATGTGAACGAGCTTGGATTCATGGGATTTGTAGAGGTGATCAAGCATCTGCCGGTCATCCGCTCGATGAAGAAGACGCTGGAAACTGTCCTCCGGCATAAGAACCCTGATGTCGTGCTGCTGATCGACTATCCGGGATTTAACCTCCGATTCGCAAAAGCGGCGAAACGAAGTGGCTCGAAGGTCGTCTATTACATCAGTCCGCAGGTGTGGGCGTGGCATCCGTCACGGGTAAAGAAGATGCGCGGGATTGTCGATACGATGCTGGTGATTTTTCCCTTCGAGCTTAACCTCTATCAAAAAGAAGGGATTGATGCGGAGTTCGTCGGCCATCCTTTGCTGGAAGTTCTGAAGTCAGACCTCGATCGGAAGGGGTTCGGCAAACGCTATGGCCTCGTTGCGGACAAGAAGGTCCTCGCGCTCCTGCCCGGCAGCCGGATGCAGGAAATTGAAATGATCTTCCCTGAGATGCTGAAAGCGGCGCGGACGATCGCGCGTGAGGAAGGGATGGAAATTGTTCTGGCTGTGGCCCCGACACTTCAGGAAGAGCATTTCCGAACGTTCTACAACCTGGAGGGTATCCGGATTGTGAAGAACGCGTCATACGAGGTGATGCGGAATGCAGACTTCGCCCTGGTTACATCGGGAACAGCGACGCTGGAAACTGGATTGTTCGGGACACCAATGGTTGTTGTGTACAAGACGTCGTGGCCGACGTATCTGATCGGACGTCTGTTAATCCGCCTGAAGAACATCGGCCTTGTGAATATCGTCGCCGGAAAACAAATCGTTCCGGAGTTCATACAACATCGCGCGACGGCAGCGAATCTCGCCCGTGAGATTCTCGGAATCCTCCGCAACGAGGAGTCCCTTTCAACCATGAAGAAAGAACTTTCGTCAGTGAGAGGAAAACTCGGCGAGAGCGGGGCATCCTCTCGGGTTGCACAACGAATCCTCCAGATGGTCTGAGTGTGAACGCCATGCGGCTACTCTTGCTGCCATTCTCGTATGTGTTCGACGCTGGCGTGGTGCTTCGCAACTGGTTCTTTGATACCGGAGTCCTGCGGAGCATTCCGGTTGGCGTGCCGGTCATATCAGTCGGCAACATCGAATCGGGGGGCGTTGGGAAGACTCCTTTTGTCGAGCTCCTCGTGAAGAAGCTTATGCAGAAGGGGCGGAAGGTTGCGGTCGTGAGCCGGGGCTACAAGCGCAGCAGCAGGGGGACGGTGGTCGTGAGCAATGGATCGGTGCAGTGTGCCGAAGCCTCCGAATCAGGCGATGAGCCTGCGCAGATGGCATCGAAGCTGACGGGTGCTGTCGTCATCGTGGATGAACAACGTGTACGGGGTGCACAGTACGCTATCGAGAAATTTGGAGCGGGTATCATCATCCTCGATGATGGCTTTCAGCATCGTTACCTGCGCCGCGATGCCGACATTGTGATCCTCTCTGTCGAGGCCATACAGGAGCCGGGTTGGATGCTCCCGGCGGGAAACAGGAGAGAGCCCCTGTCTTCTCTCCGCCGCGCATCGCTGATCGCGATCTCGAGATGTGAAAGCATCGCACAATATGAGAGTGCGCATGCTGTCGTTCAAGGCTGGACAGATAAACCGGTGATCGGGTTGACGACAAAGGTCTCGGCGTTCAGGCGGGCAAGCTCACGGTTCAGCGTCGATCTTGCGGGGCTCAAGGGGAAATCGGCGTTGGCTTTCTCTGGAATCGGAAATCCGCAGTCTTTTGAGAAAACATTGCGATCGGTCGGCCTGGCTGTGAAAAAGCATGTCATCTTTTCCGACCATCACTCTTACAGCGACAACGAATTGATGGAACTGGAAAACGGAGTGCGGGAACTCAACGTTGACTTCCTCGTGACAACTGAGAAAGATGTCGCGCGGTTCAACTCCGGGGATAACGAGCGCACGCCCTTCCTGGAAAGGATGCCCCTGTTCTACGTCGAGATTGAACAAGCCGTCATGCGTGGTGAGTCGGCTTTGAATGAAATGATCGATCGGTTTTGAGAGAGCGGCCGAGAGTGAAAATTGGGATAACAGATACGCTGAAGCCAAACCTCGCGTTCTATACGGAGTGTCTGAAGCTCGTGGAGAAGGAAATTGAGTTCACCGTCCTGTCTCATGTGCAACAGAATGCGGAAGGAGTCGATTCTGTTGACGGACTGCTGTTGACGGGTGGCGGAGACGTTGATCCCAGCTGCAGAATGGATCATGAAAGACCGGATGCCGTTCCTGATGCTTGTCCAATGGCACCCGGAGAGAATGGAAAAAGAATTTGAGAGCCCTGCTTCAAAGTCAGTAGCTCGGAGGTTTCTGAAAGAAGTACAGCGTATCAAAATAATCAAGAACTCGACAACTGTTTCACACCTCATAGAAGAATAAGCATCAAAGAAAGAGAGACACACCCTATGGCAAAAAATCCAAAGCACGTTTACTTCTTCGGCGGCGGCAAAGCTGAAGGAAATGAATCCATGAAAGAACTGCTCGGAGGCAAAGGAGCCAATCTCGCTGAGATGGCCGGCCATCCGAAGCTGCGCTTGCCGGTGCCTCCTGGCTTCACGATCACGACCGAGGTCTGCATAGATTACCTTGCAAATAAGCGCAAGTATCCGAAAGAGCTGAAGGCTCAGGTGGAAGGCGCGCTCAGAAAGGTCGAGAAGCTGATGGGGAAGAAGTTCGGAGACCCCAGGAATCCTCTCCTCGTGTCTATCCGTTCCGGCGCCCGGAAGTCGATGCCCGGTATGATGGAAACAGTCCTGAATGTTGGATTGAGCGAAAAAACCATTGGCGGACTCGTCGCGCTGACGAAGAACGAACGATTCGTCTATGATGCCTATCGGCGTCTCATCATGATGTATTCGGATGTTGTGATGGAAAAGGCTTCTGGCATCGAGCTGAAAGACGGGAAGGGTATCCGCAAGCTACTCGATGAAAGACTTGAGGAAGTGAAGCACAGCAAGGGCTACAAGAGCGATACGGATCTCTCAGTCGATGATCTGAAGATGCTTGTCGTTGAGTTCAAGCAGAAGATCAAGGACACTCTTGGCAAGCCATTCCCGGACGACCCGTACGAGCAACTCTGGGGAGGTGTCGGAGCAGTGTTTGCCAGCTGGAACGGAAAGCGTGCATTCGAGTACCGTCGCATCGAGCGAATTCCCGATGAGTGGGGTACTGCCGTAACGGTCCAGGCGATGGTGTTCGGCAACATGGGCGACGATTGTGCAACCGGCGTCGCGTTCAGCCGCAACCCGGGCAATGGTCAAAATCAGTTCTATGGTGAATACCTGATCAATGCTCAGGGTGAAGACGTCGTGGCTGGTATCCGGACGCCCGGTCCTATCAATGAGTATTCGAAGAACGACCTGAGCCGTAATCTTCCCACGCTGAATGAGATCATGCCGAAGTTGTACAAGGAGCTTGATTCCATCAAGAATCGCCTCGAGAAGCATTACAAAGACATGCAGGATATCGAGTTTACGATTGAAAAAGATAAGCTGTTCATGCTCCAGTGCCGCGTCGGCAAGCGTAATGGCGTTGCGGCCGTTCGAATGGCGACCGATATGGTGAAGGAGAAGCTGATCGATGGAGAGACCGCCCTCATGCGTGTCGCTCCGAACCAGCTCGTCGAACTTCTGCTCCCCATGCTCGATCCAAAAGCCGAATTGGCAACCCCGGCGATCGCGAAGGGTCTGCCTGCCGGTCCGGGAGGAGCAAAGGGGCGAGCGGTGTTCACGTCTGAGGATGCAGTGGCGTGGGCAGCGCGTGGTGAGAAGGTTATTCTCGTCCGCGAAGAGACATCGCCCGAGGATGTGGACGGAATGCACAAGGCACAGGCCATTCTAACCAGCAAGGGCGGTATGACGTCGCACGCAGCACTCGTCGCCCGCGGCTGGGGCAAATGCTGCATCGTCGGTTGCAGCGATATCGGGGTCGGTGATGATCGAAAGTCCTTCAAGACCAAGAATGGGGCGGTAGTAAGGGAAGGGGACTGGATCAGCCTGAACGGCACCAAGGGAGTTGTCTACCAGGGCGGACTTCCTCTGGTCGATGTGGACCTCGAACACAACAAGTCGTATGTCGAGTTCATGAAAATGGTCGACAAAGTCCGTGTTCTGCGCATCAGGACGAACGCCGACACGCCGAAGGACAGCGCCAAGGCAATCGAATTTGGTGCAGAAGGCATCGGCCTGTTCCGCACGGAGCATATGTTCTACGGCGAAGGGAGCGACAAGCCGCTGTTCCTCTTGCGCAAGATGATCATGAGCCGAACGGAAGAAGAACGACGTCTGGCGCTCAACGAGCTCTTCCCGTTTGTGAAGAACGATATCAAGGCAACCCTGGAGGTGATGGACGGACGTCCGGTGACGATCCGCTTGCTTGACCCGCCGTTGCACGAGTTCGTTCCGCACAGTGAGGAACGGATGCAGGCGCTGGCGAAGGAACTCGGCGTCAATATGTCGGAGCTTCATAAGCGTGCTGATTCGCTCCGCGAGAACAACCCGATGCTGGGCCACCGCGGTGTCCGCCTGGGTGTCACCTATCCTGAAATCACGGAGATGCAGATCCGCGCCATCCTCGAGGCGGCCGGTGAGCTCGTGAAGGAAGGAAAGAAGGCCAATCCGGAGATCATGGTGCCGGTCACGTGTCACGTGAACGAGCTGAACAACCAGAAGGCGATCCTCGACAAGGTTTATCCTGAAGTGTGTGCAAAGCTGGGAGTGAAGAAGATTCCGTTCCTCTATGGAACGATGATCGAAATCCCCCGCGCCGCATTGACGGCAAACCGGATGGCGGAGACAGCGGAGTTCTTCAGCTACGGCACCAATGATCTGACGCAGATGGGATTCGGCTTCTCGCGTGATGACATCGCAAGCTTCCTCCCCGACTACCTCAACGCCAAGATCCTCCCTGTGGATCCGTTCCAGTCAATCGATCAGGAAGGCATCGGCGAGTTGATCAAGATTGGCATCGAGAGAGGCAGATCAACACGTCCGAATCTCAAGGTCGGTATCTGCGGAGAGCATGGCGGTGAACCGGAAAGCGTCAAGTTCTGTCACCGCGTTGGAATGGACTACGTCAGCTGCTCTCCGTTCCGCGTGCCTATCGCCCGACTAGCGGCTGCACACGCAGCGCTCGAGTCGAAGAAGGCTGCGAAGGGCAAGCCGGCACGGAAGCGGTAGGGCTGCGATCCATCAAGAGTACTGTCGTGCTCGCTTCTCGGAGAGGGTAATTCTGCACCATCTTCGGACGGGCGGGCACGCAGGTTTATAACTGTAGTTTGTCCACACTCATCCCAATATTGAGAGAGGCGTTAAGCAATGAAACTCTCTGATTTCAAATATCCTTTACCTCGCAATTTGATAGCGAAGTTTCCTGCGAAGCCGCGCGATCACTCCCGACTGATGGTGCTGAACCGTGCCGATGAGTCGATCGACGATCGGAAGTTTCATGAGATCGTGGACTACCTTAGCAAAGGTGACTGCCTGGTCGTGAACGAGACCAAAGTGTTTCAGGCTCGTCTGTTCGGAAAGAAAGAGAAGACCAACGCGAAAATTGAAGTCTTTCTCCTGCGCGAACTGAACGCAGAGGAGAATATATGGGACGTGATCGTCGATCCGGCCCGCAAAGTGCGCATCGGGAACAAGATATTCTTCGACAACGGCAAACTTTGGTGCGAGGTCATCGACAATACGACCTCACGCGGCCGCACGGTCCGGTTCAACCACAAGGGGGATTTCTTCAAGATCATCGAGAGGATCGGCATTACCCCTCTCCCTTACTATATCAAGCGCGACGCAACGGATAAGGACAAGGACTCGTACCAGACGGTCTACGCACGCGTCCTCGGCGCAGTAGCGGCGCCGACGGCAGGCCTCCACTTCACGAAGCCTCTCCTGAGGAAGATCGAGAACAAAGGCATCAAGATCGTGCCGGTTCTGTTGCATGTCGGACTCGGTTCGTTCAGGGCCGTCGAAGTAGAAGACCTGACGAAGCACAAAATGGACTCCGAGTACTACGAAATCTCCGCCGAGGCCGCTCATACAATCAACAAAGTCATCGATGCGAAACGAAACGTCTTTGTCGTCGGCACGAGTACCTGCCGGGCCCTCGAATCGAGCGTGACCTCTGACGGGCACCTCAAGCCGTCGAAGGGCTGGACGGATAAATTCCTCTTTCCGCCGTACGATTTCAAAATCGCCGACAAGCTCATCACAAACTTCCATCTCCCCGAGTCGACCCTGCTGATGCTCGTGAGCGCAATCGCAGGGCACGATTTTGTGATGCGTGCGTACAAGCGGGGCATCAAAGAAGGATACCGTTTCTACAGCTACGGTGACGCAATGCTGATTCTCTAGTCATTCGCACTTCGCTCACATCGGCAGAGGCCATGGGGTGAAGTTTACCTATCCTTGTCTCTATGGCGAAAATCCGACCGAAAACATTTGCGATCATTCCTGCCGCGGGATTGGGGAAACGTCTGGGCGGTTCCGTCAAGAAGCAGTTCCTTCTGCTCCGGGACAAACCGATCATCGTTCACACGTTGCAGCGTTTCGAACACTGTCCGGATATTGACGAGATTGCTGTCGCCGTGCCGGAACAGTCGATAGCTGAGATGGAGTCATTGATCTCGCATTTTCGATTGCACAAAGTCAGCATGGTGACAGTCGGAGGAGAGAAACGGCAGGATTCTGTGTACAATGCCTTGAGGCGGTTCGCCTTCAAACCGTCGGATATCGTTCTCGTGCACGACGGTGTCCGGCCGTTTATCGAATCGAAACGGATTGCGCATCTCATCAGGGCGTGCAAGGAACATGAAGCCGCGGTGCTTGCTGTGCAGCCGAAGGATACAATCCGTCGCTCGCGGGGAGGCGAATTCTTCGACCAGACGCTTGATCGGAACGCGCTCTGGCTCGTTCAGACACCGCAAGCCTTCAGGGCTTCGGTCCTGATGAAGGCATTCAAGGAGGCAAAACACGATCGGTTCTATGGGACCGATGAGGCCGGCCTCGTCGAACGAATTGGTGTCAGGGTGAGAATCGTTGAGGGTTCGTACGACAACATTAAGATCACGACTCAGGAAGACGTCGACCTGGGCCGATTGATCCTTGAACGGTGGAGAACCAAAGGCCTGCTTTGAGCTGGAAGCAGGAATCGTTCTGAATGTTCTTGCATCTTATTGAGCGAGTGCCTACATTTTATATGTAATCTGGTTCTGTAAAGCGAAAGGTTCTGAAGAATGATCAATCTTGCGATCGTCATTCTCCTTAGTTATGTTATCGGATCCATTCCGACGAGCATCATGCTCTCGAAATGGAAGCATGGCTTTGACATCCGTACTAAGGGGAGCGGGAATGCGGGTGGCACCAATGTTTTTCGCGTCCTCGGCTGGAAGTCGGGCGTGCTGGTCATGGCGGTTGACATGGCCAAGGGAGTGATCGCCACAGCTCTGATTTCGAGGCTCTTCTGGGATCCCTCACTGCCGTTCTATAACAGGACGCCGTTTGATGATTTCACCATCATTCAGATGATCTGCGGTGGCGCCGCCATCGTTGGCCATATCTGGACGGTGTTCGCAGGATTCAAGGGGGGAAAAGGAATCGCTACCGGGGCGGGAATGCTGATCGGTGTCGCCCCGACAGAAGCAGCAATCTCCATCGGTGTGTTTTTCCTTGTATTCCTGGTGTATAAGTACGTTTCTCTGGGGTCGATTGCCGCTGCGGTGGCGTTCCCCGTTTCGTTGTTTGTTCGCCACAATATCTTCGGGGATCAGATTCAGAGCTACAGAACGTTGATCGTCTTTAGCCTCTCTGTCGCCATTCTGTTGCTCTATTCTCATCGCCACAACATAAAGCGGCTGATTGATGGGACCGAGAAGAAGGTATCCGGCTCCACTCGGAAAGAAGTGCGCGAGACCAGTCTCCGGCTGTAGATCCTCTGCAGCGAATCCCCTCGATGGCCCTGAGCGGTCTGACGAGCTTATAGCACTCCAGAAGAATATTCATCTCGATGAAAATCACTGTTCTTGGTGCCGGTAGCTGGGGAACAACCCTCGCACTAGTCCTGCTCGGAAACGGCCATGATGTCACACTTTGGTGCTACACGCAGGACCAGGTGGACCTCATGCGTCAGCAGCACGAGAATTCCGAGTTCCTGCCCGGCGTCCCCCTTCCCCCAAACCTGAAGTTCACCGGCGAAATTGAAGCGGCCTCTGAGAAGCGCGACATGATCGTGACTGCCGTCCCCTCTCAGTACTTGCGTCCAGTCCTTGAGAAAATCGCTCATCTCGACCTCGAACGCACTGTTATCTGCAACGTCGCAAAGGGGATCGAGAACTCCACGTTGATGACGATGTCAGAGGTGCTGCTCGACGTTCTCAAGCACGAGAGAAAAGAAAACCTCGCGATTCTCTCCGGTCCAAGCCACGCAGAAGAAGTCTCGAGACGGATTCCAACCGCAATCGTTGCTGCATCCTTCAAGGACAAGACCTCGAAGATTGTGCAGGATGCGTTCACCACAAACTACTTCCGTGTGTACGTCAACGATGATATCCGGGGTGTAGAACTGGGCGGATCCTTGAAAAACGTAATCGCAGTCGCAGCCGGTATCAGCGATGGTGCGGGATTTGGTGACAACACAAAAGCAGCGATCATGACACGAGGCATCTACGAGATCACGCGCCTCGGTGTAAAACTTGGGGCCCAGCCAAAGACGTTCGCGGGGCTGTCTGGTATGGGTGATCTGATAGTTACCTGCATGAGCCATCATAGTCGCAACCGGTACCTTGGTGAACAAATCGGCAAGGGACGCAAACTCAAGGATGTCCTGAAGGAAATGGTGATGGTTGCCGAGGGAGTAGCGACAGCAAAATCGGTTCGCGATCTTGAGAAGAAATACGATATCGACCTGCCGATTATGACAGAGGTCCATCAGGTTCTGTTTGAGGACAAAGATCCACAAAAAGCGACAACCGATCTCATGACCCGTCACGCCAAAGGGGAATGAGGTCGAAGGGTATTATCACTTCTGATACCGCACTTCTTGGATTCATCCGCTCCAAATTCTGCAGGTTTTCACGTACTTCTTCCCGCATGAGCTCAAAAGGGCCAACCTTGCTTCTCGCGGCTGTTTTCTGTAGATTCATCATGAATTCGATGCAGACAGCTGTTAAGTTTTGGTGACCGCTTGTTGGAAGTGTTCGTAATTCTCGTCGGCAGCTACCTGATTGGCTCAATCCCTGTTGCCTACATCGTTGTCAGGAAGCAGGCGGATGTGGATATTCGCGAAACAGGCAGCGGCAACGCGGGGGGCTTCAACGCCTATGTGGTCACGAAATCGAGACTGACGGGCATTCTCGTGGGAGTGCTGGATGCTGGCAAGGGCTTCGCTCCCGTGCTGGCTGTTGGACTCTTTCTTCCGGATTCCTTCCTTTTTGGGTGCATGGCCCTGTTGGGCGCGATCCTGGGGCACAACTACCCGATTTGGACTGGGTTCAAAGGGGGAAGAGGGCTTTCTACAAGCGCCGGTGGTATGTTTTCGCTGGGATTCAGTTATACTGTTGTCTGGTGTTCGATCTGGATAGTCACCAAATACCTGCTGAAGCGTGACATCCTCGTCTCGAACGTCACAGCGATTCTCACGACGCCGCTCGTGCTTTGGCTCCTGCCGTGGGAATGGGTGAGCCTGCTGATTGCTGCAAAAGTCGAGAATTGGACATTCGTGTTCTTCTCATGTGTTCTGAGCACCATATTGCTTCTGAGCCATCTCGATGCCGTTAAAGACATTTGGAAAGGTCCTCCAAAGGAGCGGCCGGATAAATCCACTCCACATTCATAGAAACCTCGTGCAGCTATGAAGAAGAACTACTTCAAGCTTCTCCCGGTATTTGCGATTCCACTTCTCGTGGGAATCGGCATAGGGTACTCGATCAAACCGTCTGCCGCAGCTTCTACGCTTGACGCAAATGAAGCTTTCGATACGGCATTCCCGACGGCTGTGCGTGTCCAGGACAAGTCAGGGAGCGAGCAGGACCAGGTCTCCGGCTCGCGCCGCAACGCCATCACACGCGCCATCGCCAAGGTCAGCCCGGCTACCGTTGGAATTAACGTGACGGAAGTCCACGAGCAACCCGGCCTCCTGAATGTCGATCCGTACTTCCGCCAATTCCTCGGCAACGATCCCTTCTGGAAACAATTCATTGGTCCTCAGCGGTATCAGATTCAGAATCTTGGATCCGGGGTCATCATTTCCCCCGACGGCTATATCGTTACGAACTTCCATGTCGCAGGGAACGCAAAAGAGATCACGGTGACCTTTGTCGGTGGCAAGAAGATGAAAGCGAAACTCGTGGGGGGCGATCCCGTCAGCGACGTCGCTCTGCTCAAAGTCGACGGGTCGGATCTTGACTACGCGAATCTCGGCACCTCGGATGATATCGTCATCGGGGAATGGGCTATCGCTTTGGGCAATCCGTTTGGACTGTTTGAGATCAATGACAAACCGACGGTGACGGTTGGCGTCATCAGCTCGATTGGCATGAATCTTGGCCGTCAGGGAAATGCCGTCTATCGTGATATGATAGAGACGGACGCAGCCATCAATGGAGGGAATAGTGGTGGACCCCTGGTGAACAGCAACGGTGATGTTGTGGGAATTAATACGCTGATCTTCACAGGAGGAGTCAGCCAGGCCTTTGTTGGATATGGTTTCGCGATTCCCGTGAACAAGGTCAAGAAGATTGTAGCGGATCTCCGCAAGAAGGGCCAGGTGACCCGTGATGTTTTCACCGGATTCGAAGCCCAGGATGTGGATGCGCGCGTTGCACGGTATTTTGGACTGACCGAAGTTCGGGGAATCATCGTGAGCGATATCTTTCGAAAGGGACCGGCGGAAAAAGCCGATCTCCGGGTGGGAGATATTATCCTCGAGACCAATGGAGCCAAGATCAACTCTGCCGAGGATTTCTCTGCCATTCTTTCCGATGCAAGCGCTGGTGACGTATTGAAACTCAAGATATTTCGTGAGCGTAAGATGATGAATCTCGATCTGAAACTCGAAAAGAAGCCGTAGACGGAAAGGCCAAGCTGTGATCGCTCGCTATACGCGCCCGGAGATGGGCAAACTCTGGGAAGATGAAAATCGATTCCGCATCTGGCTCGAAATCGAGATCCTGGCATGCGAAGCGCAGGCTCAACTTGGTGTGATTCCAAAGGAGGCGGTCGAAAGTATACGGGCAAAGGCCAGTTTCAACGTCGATAGGGTCCTTCAGATAGAAGAAGAAGTCAAGCATGATGTGATCGCGTTTCTTACCAACGTGGGAGAGTATGTCGGACCTGAGTCGCGGTTTATCCATCTCGGAATGACCTCGTCGGACGTGTTGGATACGGCTCTTGCCGTTCAGATGAAGCAGTCCGCAGACCTGCTCCTCGAAGATCTTGAGTCATTGAAAGTCGTCCTCGCACGAAGGGCGAAAGAGTTCAAGAACACGATCATGATCGGGCGCACGCACGGAATCCATGCCGAACCGACGACATTTGGGCTGAAACTGGCGCTCTGGTATGCAGAGACAGTTCGAAACATCGACCGCCTGAGGCACGCAAGAGAGACTGTTGCTGTCGGACAGATCTCGGGGGCAGTCGGAACCTATGCCCACCTGGATCCATTCGTGGAACGGCATGTCTGCGAGAGGCTCGGTCTGAAGCCGGCTCCGATCTCGACGCAGGTTCTGCAACGCGACCGGCATGCCGAGTTCATGAATACGTTGGCCCTCTGTGCGAGCTCGCTGGAGAAATTCGCTACTGAAATCCGTCACCTTCAGAAGACTGAAGTGCTCGAGGTCGAGGAGTACTTCTCGAAGGGGCAGAAGGGCTCATCGGCCATGCCGCACAAACGGAACCCGATTACGTGTGAACGGGTTGCCGGTCTGTCGCGTGTGCTTCGGGGAAATGCCATGGCGGCTCTCGAGAATGTGGCGCTCTGGCATGAACGGGATATCACCCACTCTTCCGTGGAGCGCGTGATAGTTCCGGACAGTTGCATCCTGCTGGACTACATGCTCGTCCAGTTCACAAAAATAGTGGATCAATTGCTCGTGTATCCGGAGAACATGAAGGCGAACCTCGACCGGACACACGGCCTCATCTTCTCGCAGGACGCTCTGTTGGCTCTGACGAAGGCGGGGATGAAAAGAGAAGACGCGTACCGTATTGTGCAGGAAGAGGCGATGAAGGTTTGGCAGAATGGTCAGAGTTTCCGCAGCCTGCTTGAGCAGCGGGAAGAGGTGAAGAAATTCGTTCCGAGTCAGGAGCTCGACCGGCTCTTTGATCCGCGGCGAAGTCTCAAGAATGTGGATTATATATTTCAACAGGTCGGACTATCATGAACGCGGAGCCATTCTATGTCTAAGAAATTCCAGAACTATATTGATGGCAAGTGGGTTGATGCTAAGTCAGGCAAGACGTTTGAGAACCGTAATCCCGCAAACTGGGATGAACTCGTCGGGACGTTTCCTCTCTCTGGCAAGGAAGAGGTCGATGAAGCGGTAAAGGCTGCACGGCGCGCTTTCAATTCATGGCGCCTGGTCCCGGCCCCCAAACGAGGCGATATCCTCAAGAAGGTCGGAGACATCATGACCGCCCGGAAGGAAGAGATCGCGAACCAAATGACAAGAGAGATGGGAAAGGTCCTTCTCGAAACCCGCGGGGATGTGCAGGAAGGGATCGACACGGCATACTATGCCGCTTCAGAGGGACGGCGACTTTTCGGGCATACAGTTCCGTCTGAATTGCCCAACAAGTTCAACATGGCTATGCGGGTTCCAATAGGTGTGGCGGCGATCATTACTCCCTGGAACTTCCCGATGGCGATCCCAACGTGGAAGATATTCCCGGCGCTTCTCTGTGGTAACACGGTTGTGTTCAAGGCGGCATCGGATACTCCCGCTACGGCGACGACGCTGGTCGAAATCCTTCTGGAGGCAGGTGTGCCCCCCGGAGTCATTAATATTGTCCATGGTGGTGGCACCGAGGTTGGGATCGCACTCGTCGGGCATCCTGAAGTCGATTTGATCAGCTTCACAGGCTCGACCGGAGTCGGAAAGAAGATTTCGGAAATTGCCAGCAAGACCCTGAAACGGGTATCTCTCGAGCTCGGCGGCAAGAACGCGCAGATTGTAATGGAGGATGCCAACCTCGAGCTGGCTCTCGAGGGCGTGTTGTGGGGCGCATTCGGCACAACAGGTCAGCGGTGCACGGCCACGAGCCGTCTGATCATCCACGAGAAAGTGTACGACAAATTCGTCTCGATGGTTGCTGACCACGCCGGAAAGCTACGTGTCGGTGATGGCCTGAAGGACAATATCGATGTCGGCCCATGCGTCAACAAGAAACAACGAGAAATTGTCGATGAATATGTGAAAATCGGAGTGGCCGAAGGCGCGAAGCTTTTGAGCGGCGGAAAAGTCGCACAGGGCGACGGACTCTCGAACGGATGGTTCTATGAACCGACGGTGCTGGGGGATGTAACACCTTCGATGAGAGTCGCGAAGGAAGAGATTTTTGGGCCCGTCCTCTCCGTCATCAAAGTCAAATCACTTGAAGAAGCGATCGCCGTTTCGAACGATACGATGTACGGACTCTCCTCGTCCATCTACACGCAGAACATCAACAATGCATACAAAGCGATCCGGGACATCCAGGCGGGTATTACGTACGTCAACAGCCCGACGATTGGTGCTGAGGCGCATATGCCGTTTGGTGGCGTCAAAGAGACGGGAAATGGGCACAGGGAGGGAGGATGGACGGTGTATGAGTTCTTCAGCGAATGGAAAACCGTCTATGTCGACTACAGCGGTACGCTTCAGCGTGCGCAAATTGATAATGTCGAAAAGTAGAGAATGACCGGGCGTCCATATATCCTATCGCTGTACGAGCACCAGGAGTTCTTCTGAATACTGTGGGTATCGCTGCCGTAGACAACGAAAACCACAACTGAAGGAACTCCAAGGTGAATTATGCCGGACACATTGACTGCGAATCCCGAGCGAGCGGTGACACAAGCCCCGACCACGCCGCCGACGAAGGCTGAACCCATGAAGAGTGAGGAAAAGCCAACGACCAAGAACCCAATCAAGATTGCACCGAACGAGGTCCACACATCCCTCGCGAAGCACATGCTGGTGGATGGGTTCGACCTTATCATCGACCTTAAGCGAAGTCAGGGCTCTTATGTATTCGATTCGAGGTACAACAAAAGGTACCTCGATTTCTTCACATTCTTTGCTTCCGGGTCGGTGGGATTGAACCATCCCAGGCTCACCTCGCCCGACTTTCTGGAAAAACTCGGGTACGTTGCCGTCAACAAGGTTTCCAATTCCGACGCTTATACGGTGGAAATGGCAGAGTTCGTGGAGACATTCGCGAGAATTGCGCAACCTGACTATCTCCCATACACATTCTTTGTCGACGGCGGAGCGCTTGCCGTCGAAAACGCTCTGAAGACTGCGTTCGACTGGAAGACGCGCAAGAACTTCATCAAAGGCTACACGGAGGAACGCGGCCGTCAGGTGATACACTTCCGCAAAGCGTTCCATGGTCGTAGCGGTTACACGCTCTCGCTCACGAACACCGACCCGATCAAAACCAACTACTTCCCGAAATTCCGCTGGCCACGGATTCACAATCCGGTGATAGAGTTTCCGCTCAACAAAGAGAACCTCGCCCGCGTGCAAAAGGCCGAGTCGGTTGCGCTCCAGCAAATCAAACAGGCGATCATCAACAATCCGGATGATATCGCCGCGATCATCATCGAGCCGGTTCAATGCGAAGGGGGAGACAACCACTTCCGGAAAGAATTCTTCCTCCAGCTGCGAAAGATCTGCGATGAGAGCGAGATCCTCCTCATTTTCGACGAAGTCCAGACGGGAGTCGGGATAACAGGAAAAATGTGGGCCCATGAATACTACGTCAAACCCGACATGGTGGCGTTCGGGAAGAAGACTCAGATATGCGGATTCATGTGCAGCAAGCGGATTGACGATGTGCTCGAAAACGTGTTCCATAAGCCCAGCCGGATCAACTCAACGTTCGGGGGAAATCTGGTCGACATGGTGCGCTTCCAGCGGATTCTCGAAATCATCCAGGAGGAAAAGCTGGTGGAGAATGCGCGGACTGTCGGAGCGCATTTGCTGTCGAAACTGGAGGATCTTCAACGGGAATTCCCGGACCTTGCCTCCAATGCACGAGGACTCGGATTGCTCTGCGCGATCGATCTCGATACCGCCCAAAACAGAGACCAGCTCAGAAGCAAGGCGTACGAAGAGGGGCTGATCCTGATTGGCTGCGGTGATCGCTCGATCCGCTTCCGGCCGCCCCTCAGCGTCACGAAAAACGAACTCGATGACGGGCTCCACATCATCCGGGCAGCACTGATAGAGATCAACCAGGGCAACTAACGGCACAAGTTAACAAGTGAAGGGTAGGATGTGGAGACCAATCAACCGGTAACCGGAAACGGGCTCGATCTCAATGTGGCGATGGTACGAGAACTCCTTGTTCAGTTTTTGCGGGACGAGTCGAAGAACGCTGGTTTCCACCGGGGTGTGATAGGAGTCTCCGGGGGAGTTGATTCTGCGGTCAGTGCGTTCCTGACATCTGAAGCCCTTGGGAACGAGAACACCGTCGGTGTCATCATGCCCTACCGGACGAGCAGTCCGAAAAGTGTTGAAGACGCGCAGACGGTGATCGACCGGCTGGGTATCCGATCAGAGGTGGTAGATATCTCATCGATGGTTGACGGGTACTGCGACACCTGGAAGGTGACCGACAAGGTCCGGCGTGGGAACATCATGGCGCGGATGCGCATGATCGTACTCTATGACATCTCGGCCGGAGAACGTGCGCTCGTAATCGGCACGAGTAACAAGACCGAGATCATGGTAGGGTACGGGACTCTTTTTGGTGATACGGCCTCGGCGATTAATCCGATCGGCGATCTGTACAAGACTCAGGTCTGGCAGCTTGCACGTGCGCTCGGAATTCCACAACAGATTGTTGAGAAAATCCCGACAGCCGACCTGTGGGTGGGGCAGTCTGATGAGGAGGAACTTGGGTCAACGTACGCTCGCCTTGATGCGCTGTTGTATCATCTGGTGGATGAGCGGCGGAATGACGAAGAACTCCAGAAGTTGGGATTTGATGCCGGGTTCGTCGATCGCGTAAAGGCGCTGATTCAGAAGAACCAGTTCAAACGCCGCCCGCCGTTGATCGCGAAAGTCTCTTATCGCACGGTGAATGTCGATTTCCGGTATGCGCGTGATTGGGGAACCTAGTCCTTCCGAAGGTTTCATTTGTCAATCCGCTGACTTCGGAAAGATCCGAAGCAGTACCGGCACAGGTCATTGTTTGAGGAGGCGCAGTGGACTTTTCGAAGACTGAGATGGAACCCATAGATCCTTCGGAAGGTCCAGTCTCCCCCGGCACCCTCTACCTGGTCGCAACGCCAATCGGCAATCTCGACGACGTCACCTACCGCGCGATCAAAGTTCTTGCTTCGGTAGATCTCATAGCGGCCGAAGACACAAGAAAAACGAAGATCTTGCTGGATCACTACGCCATCAGCAAGCCGATGGTGAGCTATTTCAATTACAACGAACGCCAGCGGACGCCTCAACTCATCGAAAAGCTTCTCCAGGGACAATCGATTGCTCTTGTCTCTGATGCAGGTACGCCGGGTATTTCCGATCCCGCTTATCACATTGTCCATTCTGCGCTAGCCTCCAGCATTCCAATCATACCGATTCCCGGACCTTCTGCCTTCATATCTGCGCTGATTGTGAGCGGTCTCCCCACAGACCGGTTTGTTTTTGAGGGATTTCTGCCGGTGAAAAAGGGGAGGAAGACGAAGTTGGGGATCCTCAGCACGGAGCCCAGAACCATAATCCTCTACGAGTCCCCCCATCGAATTCTGAAAACCCTCGGGGAAATCCAGTCCGTTTTTGGTGACCGCAACGTCGTGGTGGCCCGCGAGCTCACTAAAAAGTTCGAGGAAATCGTGAGAGGGCCCATTTCATCCATTCTCCCGCAACTGACTGCCAAGCCTACCAGGGGCGAATACGTCCTGGTGGTAGAAGGCTACACTCCTTCCTGAGAATTCCAGTAATTCTGGCCCGCCAGATCCATTTTCGAGGCGCTTGGAACTTCGAAAAGCCTCTTGACAAAGACGGGTATTTCATCTATATTGTTAGCACTCGAAAGCGTAGAGTGCTAATATGGGGCACATTCCATAAGTCTTTAACTTTCATAACCTTACAATAGGAGGTATATCTTATGAATCTGAAGCCATTGGCAGATCGTGTGATCGTCAAGCCGTCGGCCGCGGAAGAGAGGACCAAAGGCGGAATCATCGTTCCTGACACAGCAAAAGAAAAGCCAGTGTGGGGCGAAGTGATTGCCATCGGACCGGGAAAGATCTCAGACGAGGGAAAGCTGATTGCCCCCGAAGTGAAGGTTGGGGACCAAGTCCTGTACGGAAAGTATTCCGGGACGGAAGTGACTATCGACCGTGAGGAGCTCCTCATCATGCGAGAGAGCGACATTTTTGCAATTATGCCGAAAAAGTAATTTCTGACGAAAGGAGATTCAAAGCTATGGGAGCAAAGCTAATTAATTTCAACACAGATGCCCGAGCTGCTCTGAAGCGTGGTGTTGATCAACTCGCAGATGCGGTGAAGGTAACGTTGGGACCGAAGGGTCGCAATGTAGTGATTGACAAGAAATTTGGTGCGCCGACCATTACGAAGGATGGCGTCACAGTCGCGAAGGAAGTCGAACTCACAGATCCCATCGAGAACATGGGAGCCCAGATGGTTCGCGAGGTCGCCTCGAAGACCTCTGATGTTGCCGGCGACGGAACAACAACGGCCACAGTGCTCGCACAAGCGATCGTTCGCGAAGGTCTCAAGAACGTAACAGCTGGCGCCAATCCTATGGATCTCAAGCGCGGTATCGACCTCGCTGTCCAGAAGATCGTTGAGGGTTTGAAGGAGATGAGCAAGACCGTTGGCGACGACAAGGAAAAGATCGCACAGGTTGGCTCAATCTCTGCCAACAACGACCGCGCTATCGGCGAGTTGATTGCGAACGCGATGGAGAAGGTCGGCAAAGACGGCGTGATCACCGTTGAAGAGGCAAAGGGGACCGAGACGACGTTGGATGTAGTCGAAGGTATGCAGTTTGACCGTGGCTACCTCTCACCGTACTTCGTCACGGATGCAGAGACGATGGAAACGATCCTCGAAGATCCTTACATCCTGATCCACGACAAGAAGATCAGCGCTATGAAAGATCTTCTCCCGTTGCTCGAGAAGGTTGCACAGTCAAGTCGTTCCATTCTCGTCATCGCAGAAGAAGTTGAGGGTGAGGCGCTTGCAACGCTCGTAGTCAACAAACTGCGTGGCACGCTCCGTGTTTGTTCCGTGAAAGCCCCTGGCTTCGGCGACCGCCGCAAGGCGATGTTGGAAGATATCGCCGTCCTGACAGGTGGCACCGTGATTTCAGAAGAAAAGGGCTTCAAGCTCGAAAACGCATCATTGGCGTACATGGGTACGGCCAAGCGTGTGACGATCGACAAGGACAACACCACGATTGTCGAGGGTGCTGGCAAGAAGGAAGACATCAAGAAGCGCATCAACGAGATCAAGCAGCAGATCGATAAGACGACCTCGGACTACGACAAGGAGAAGCTGCAGGAGCGGTTGGCGAAGCTTTCCGGTGGTGTCGCCGTGCTGAAGATCGGTGCATCGACCGAAGTTGAGATGAAGGAGAAGAAGGCACGTGTTGAGGATGCGCTGCATGCCACACGCGCTGCTGTGGAAGAAGGTATCGTTCCCGGCGGTGGTGTCGCATACCTGCGCTGCCAGAAGAAGCTCGAAGAAGTAAAGGCTGCCAACGAGGATCAGAAGATCGGCGTCGAAATCATCCGTCGCTCAGTCGAGGAGCCGATTCGCCTGATCGTTGAGAACGCCGGTCTTGAAGGCTCGGTTGTTGTCAACAAGATCAAAGAAGGAAAAGACGATTTCGGCTTCAACGCTCAGACAGAACAATATGAAAACCTGATCAAGGCGGGCGTTATTGACCCGACGAAGGTCGCTCGTATCGCTCTGGAGAACGCTGCCAGCGTCGCAGGCCTCCTGCTGACGACAGAGGCAACGATTGTCGAGAAGCCTGAGAAAGAGAAGTCCTCTCCAATGCCTCACGGCGGCGGAATGGGTGGGGACATGTACTAAGCCATAGGCGCAATTCCTCTGGCGTACAAGGTCCAGTTTGGGAACCCTCCCGTTCATAAAGAGCGGGAGGGTTTTTTGTTGTGATTGTGGATTTGCAGATCTTCAACTGCCGGCCAGACTTTACTGAAGAAACAGGTATGCTTGCTGGCCCGCGATGTCGTTGTTGCTTGTCCTTCCATTATTGGCTAAATTCCAGCCGCGAATATGAGATTCTCCCCTGAAAAAATAGAAGAAATCCGTTCCTCCAATGACATCGTTGATGTCATTTCCCAGCACGTCCGGCTGAAGAAACGCGGGAAGAACTTCGTTGGTTTGTGTCCATTCCATCAGGAAAAGACCCCTTCTTTCACAGTCAGTTCCGAGAAGCAGGTTTTTCACTGCTTCGGTTGCGCGAAAGGGGGCAATGTCTTCACGTTTGTGATGGAGTTCGAGAAAGTCTCTTTTACAGAAGCCGTCCGGTCACTCGCCGAGAAGGCTGGTATTACGATCACCTTCACTGAAGCCGACCAGGATCAGCAAAACGAAGTTGAGAATCTGTACAATGTCTGTCGCTTCGCAGGGCTGCACTTCTACACAAATCTAACCAAAACAGACGAGGGGCGAACCGCTCTTGAGTATTTCCATGGACGCGGCTTTTCCGATGAGACCATCAGAACCTTCGGTCTGGGATACTCTCTGCACTCGTGGGATGGTTTCATCACTCGAGCCAAAGAAGAGGGACTTAACCGGGAAGACCTCCTGAAGGCCGGACTAATCCGAACCCGCGAAGACGGATCCGATTACGACTACTTTCGCGGCCGGGCGATGTTCCCCATTTTCACAGCCACGGGGAGAGTCGTCGGGTTTGGCGCCAGGAAGCTCCGGGAAGACGACCCCCTGGGGAAATATATCAACTCCCCTGAAACTCCGATCTACAACAAGAGTCGTATCCTGTTTGGTCTCTTCCACTCAAAAGATGCCGTTCGGGCGGAGGACAATTCCCTGATGGTGGAGGGGTATGCCGACCTGATCTCGCTGTACCAGGCGGGGATTCAAAACGTCGTTGCTTCGAGCGGTACAGCGCTGACTGAGGAACAGGTGCAGCTCATTTCGCGTTACAGCAAGAAGCTGACCCTGGTCTACGACGCCGATTCTGCCGGATCGAATGCGACAATCAGGGGAATGGACGTCGCGCTTGCCCAGGACCTCGATGTAAGCGTCGTCGAGTTGCCGGAGGGTGAAGACCCCGATTCTTTTGTGAGAAAATCGGGAGGGAAGGAATTCCGGAAACTTCTGGAGCAGGGAGTTTCCTTCATAGATTTCAAAGCCAAACAGTACCTGCGCTCGGGAGCTTTTGCGACCCCCGAAGGAAAAACACAGGCAGTCCGGTCGATCGTACAGTCGATAGCGAAGATGAAGGATGAACTGAAGCGCAACTTCTACATCAAGGAAGTGGCATCGAAGTACGATGTGTACGAATCTGTCTTGTATCGTGAATTAGATCGGTGGATCGGAGAGCGACACCGCATGGGATTTCCCCGCGCGGAGGCTGATCTGCGACCGAAGCCGGTTGGTCCGCCCGCGCATGGCGGATCGTCATCGCCCTCAAACAAAGAAGCCCCGGTTGTAGAACGCGACATCGTGAAACTCCTCCTTGAACATCAGGCGGATATGATCGGGTTCATGTTTTCCCATATCACCATCGACGATATCTCTGATCCGCAATTGAAGAAGATTGTGGAGTTCCTTCTGGCTCGATTCGATGAGCGGGGGCCTCGAAGCGTCGTGGAGTTTCTGGATGAGATCGAGGACCCGGTGTCGAAAGGGATCGTAACGGACATCGTCATGAGCAAGTATGAAATCAGCAAGGGATGGGTAAGTGGTGACGTCGAGTTCCAGGACGTCGATCCGTGGAGGGTTGCCCGCGATGCGATCGTCGCCATGACGAAACGGAAACTCCACAAACAGATCGAGCTGAATCAGCGAGCTCTGAAGGAAGCGTCCGAACGAGGCGCCGACGCTCAGGCGCTCATGGTGCGTCATCAGGAGTTGATGCGGCAAGTGCACGACGTTGATTCTGGGGTGATCTTCAAGCCGACTTGACTATGAAGTGCAGACGTTCGCGACGGAATTTTCACATTTCGTCTGAACGTTTCCAGATATCTGAACTCACTACTCAAAGAGGTTTTGTTTGACCCGTACCACGCCACTTATGATTTACCTCGTTCCGGGGAAATGCGATTTCTGCGGCTGCTGCGTTGGTGTTTGTCCGGAAGACGCCATTGAACTCCTGGAGTCGGAGATCCGGATCATCGATGAGCGCTGCACGAATTGTCGCAAATGCGTCTGGGCTTGCCCGTGGGAAGTCATCGAGTTCCATCGCGAAGGCATCGAACATCTCCCGAAGGAAGTATCGGTCCCCCAGGAAAATCCACCATCATTCTGAGATTGTCGCTACCCCTTTATGAAAGATCAATACGACGTCATTGTCGTTGGTGCAGGGCCAGCCGGGTCGACGGCCGCTCGATTCGCCGCTGCGGGAGGCGCCTCTGTGCTTCTCCTCGAGAAGGACCGTGATGTCGGGTATCCGGTTCGATGTGCGGAAGCCGTGAGTCACGAGGGGGTGGCCCAGTTTATCGAACCTGATCCGCGATGGATTGCCTCGACCGTCAGCAAATTCCGTATCGTCGTCCCGAACGGGAATTCAATCGTGCCACGGCTCGACGGTATCGGATACGTCCTTGAGCGACGCATCTTCGACTACGAGCTGGCCAAGCTTGCTGCGAAAGAAGGGGCCGAAGTCATCACAAAAGCCTACGCCTATGATTTGATCAAGGAAGACGGTGACGTCACAGGTGTGAGGGTCTTGATCAAGGATCAGAAGGTCGACCTCCGGGCAAAGGTCGTCATCGGTGCCGATGGCGTGGAAAGCCGTGTGGGAAAGTGGGCTGGGATTGACACGACGTGTCATATTCATGACATGGAAAGTTGTGCACAGGTAACGCTTTCGGGGGTGGCTGTTGATGAAGGCATCCTGGATTTCTATTTCGGTGATCAGATTGCCCCGGGAGGGTATCTGTGGGTGTTCCCAAAAGGGAAAGACAGTGCGAACGTCGGCATAGGCATCAGTGTCGAGTGCGCAAAAGAAAAAGCGGCAGTCCGTTGGCTGGATGAGTTCGTGCAGAAAAAATTCCCCAACGCCGCGATGCTGACACGAATCGCCGGGGGTGTCCCGTGTGCAAAGACGTGTGATGAAATCGTGAAAGGGAATGTCCTTCTCGTTGGCGACGCAGCTCACCAGGTGAACCCGACAAGCGGGGGCGGAATCATCAGTGGGATGATCGGGGGAATGATAGCCGGACAAGTTGCCGGCGAGGCGATCTCGAAGAAGGACCGCAATCATTTGAGCGAATACGGGAAGCGATGGCACAAACGCCTTGGATGGCGGCACGAAGTCTTTTACAGGATCAGGGAAGCGATTACATCGTTTTCAGATGAAACGCTCAACAACCTGTGCGACAGCGCGGTCAAACTGCCCGAAGAGAAGCGGACTGTAGGAGGCCTGTTCCGGACGGCGATGTGGAACAAGCCGTCGATCCTGCTCGACATCGCGAAGGTTTTCATTTCCTGATGATTCCGGTTCTGCGTCTAGCAATGCACACATCTGTTGTGAACGTCTGAATACTCTCGCGTTGATACCCCCGCACCTTCCAACCCTGCCTTGATACTCAGGGCGCCTTGCCGTATATTGACGAATAACCATTGATGCGACGCAGTGAAAGAACACAAATTCGAGAATGTTCTGGTAGTTCGGACCGATCGGATCGGTGACGTAGTTCTGACACTCCCGATGATACTTGTTTTGCGCAAGAGCTTCCCGGGATCAAGAATCTCGATGCTGCTTCGCTCGTATACCATGGGACTGGCGGAAGGATTCGCAGGACTGGACAACATTCTCACGTACGACGCCTCGGGGGAGCAAAAAGGATTTGTCGCGATTCTTGCCGAGCTTCGTGCTCAGCGATTTGATCTTGCCGTCGTTTCCCACCCGACTTTGCGAATTGCAGTGTTGATGTGTTGTGCTGGTGTGCCAGTGCGTGTGGGGTCAGGGTACCGGTGGTACTCGTTCCTCTTCAACAGGAAAGTGTTCGAACACCGGAAGACTGCGGAGAAGCACGAGGCAGAGTACAATATATCCTTGCTGCAAGTGATCGGATTGGCGGCTTATGAAGTCCCGCGGATTACTCTCGCCATATCGGAGAGTTCACAGTCTGCTGCTGCCGCAGAAATCAGTCGACTCGGGATGAAGCCTTCTGAGAAATTCGTCGTGCTGCATCCGGGCAGTGGCGGATCCGCGAGGGATTGGAGTGCTGAGAACTTTGGCGATCTCGCCCAGGAGTTGGTGAGGGATGGGTTCAGAGTTGTCGTCACCGGAAGTGCCGATGAAGCAGGGCTTGTCGAAACAGTGCTCAAACGGTCGGGCGGGGCAGCCCTCTCGAGTGCAGGACGGATGCCGCTCAAAGATCTTGCGGCTTTCATCGGCGAGGCACGGCTCTTTGTATCGAATTCCACAGGGCCGTTGCATATCGCTGCCGCCATGGGGACGCCGGTGATTGCGTTCTATCCCCCGATTCGAGAGTGCAGTGCCCGTCGTTGGGGACCGCTCGCTGCCGTCAAGACCATCTTCACGGCCGACAAAGGTTTGTGTGAACGCTGTAAGGGGGGGGCGTGTCAGGGGAACGATTGCATGGAACAGATCAAAGTTGCAGATGTGCTGGAGGCTGCGCGATCACTCCTCGTGTCGAAGGAAAGATCGAACTCATGGTGATGATGGCCGGGCGCTTTTCAGCGGTTCTTCTCATTCTTGCGTTGGGGGTCTTTCATCCTGCTGATGCGCAGGATTCGCTCGCTCAGGCACTCCTCTCGCAGGGGGACATCTACAGGACGAACTCGACGCTTCGCTCCCTTCCCCATGCGGCGTTCGCCGCCGGAGAGCGGCTCGTATTCGACGTTGGCTTCAGTTTTATCACGGCAGGAGAGGCTGTGATGAGTATCCCGAAATCGGACACGATCTTCGGTCGACCTGTTTATCAGGTGCTCTTCACCGTCAATTCGACTCCGACATTTGCCTGGATCTACAAGGTTGATGATCGATACGAAACCTATCTTGACATTCAGGGAGTTTTTCCGTGGCGATTCACGCAGAAGGTACGGGAAGGTTCGTATCGCCGTGATTTCAAAGCCTGGTTTGATCAGGTCAAGAATATCGCGTACGCAGACAACAAGCAGTATCAGATTCCTCCGTATGTCCACGACGCCGTTTCAGCATTCTACTTCGTGCGAACGTTGGATTTCTCAAAGTCCCGCGTCGGTGAGAAGATTTTGCTTCAGAATTTCTTCAAGGATACAACCTATTCGCTCGCGGTCAAGTTCCTGGGCCGACAGAGAATCAGTGTCGATGCGGGAACATTCAATTGCATCATTATCGAGCCGCTGATGAAGGAGGGAGGGGTCTTCAAGAGCGAGGGAAGGGTTGTCATCTGGCTGACGGACGATGAACGCAGAATCCCCGTCAAAGTCAGCACAAAGGTTGTCGTTGGATCAATCGACGCGGAACTGAGAGAGTATTCCGGTATCAATGGCCCCATCGGGGGAAAGGTTCGGTAGCTTCCATGTCAAAATACAAACAGATCAAGCTTTCGGGCATCAAGACAATTTCCATCAAGAAACGCAGGAGCAAGGTATCCCCGAAGGACTTTGCCCGCGTCGTCGATGCAACAAAGGCGCGCCTTTCGGATTTTGTTGACTCGCTGCCGCATATCCTGATGGCGGATGAACTCCGTGCGCTCGTGCTTGATGTCGAGCGCTCGCGCCGTCGAAAAAAGCCGGTCATTCTGATGATGGGAGCCCATGTCATCAAGGTCGGACTCTCGCCCCTCATTGTTGACCTCGTTCGCCGCGGGGTCATTACTCACGTCGCAATGAACAGTGCGGCGGCAATTCACGATGTCGAAACGGCAATGTGGGGCCAAACCTCGGAAGATGTGGCTGCGAACATCCTGGAGGGGAAATTCGGGATGTGGAAGGAAACGGGTGACTTCATCAACCGGGCACTCGTGAGGGGATTTGCCGAAACAACCGAAGGCTACGCCGAGACTGTTGCGAAGAAGATCATCGCCTCAAGAGCTCCCCACCGGTCCGTGAGCATACTTGCGTCGTGCTACGAACAGAATGTGCCGGTGACCGTGCATGCGGCGATTGGAACTGACATCATTCATCAGCAACCATCGATGGACGGCGCCGCGACGGGTGAAATGAGCTTTCGGGATTTCAAGATCTTCGCAAATTCAGTGAAAGATCTCAGGGGGGGTGGAGTCGTCCTGAATGTCGGTTCCGCAGTCATTCTGCCCGAAGTCTTCTTGAAGGCGCTGACCATTGCGCGCAATCTCGGCTACAAGGCACAGGGATTCTCCACCGCCAACTTCGATATGATAAGGCAGTACCGACCGCAAGTCAATGTCGTTGAACGGCCGACGCAAGGCTCCGGCAGGGGATATTCATTTACCGGTCATCACGAAATCATGATCCCGCTGTTCGCAGCGATGATCAAGCTTCGTATGAGCAAAGGATAGAGGCCTGTGACCGGGCAGACAGAGAACACACCGCAGCCGTTGGTCCCGCCGTCGGCGCCGCTCCCCTTTGTTGAGCGCTATAGCATCCCGCCTGTGGTCTTCGCGTTTCTCTGCCTCCTTGTCGTCTTTGTTCTCTATCAGGTCATCGGAGGATTCCTCACCCTGCTGTTCGTCGGCAGCAAGGTGACGGCGGAAAACGTCATGATGCACAGGGTCTTCACCATGTGTGGCCAGATCCTTTTCATCCTGATTCCGACACTTCTCTTTGCGCGTCTCCTCGATCACCGGTTTTCGCGGGTTTTTCCGTGGCGCGTGCCGCACGCCGGTGAAACGATCTTCGCGGTGCTCAGCCTCTTGTTCCTTCAGCAGGTCCTGCAGGTCTTTCTCTTCTTTCAGGATCGCATTCCACTCCCGGAGAGTCTGAAAGAGGTTGTCGAGCCTGCGCGTCAGATGGTTGAGGAAATGTTCCGGACGCTCGTCTCTGCCAAAGGCCTGCCAGAGCTCCTGTTTGTCTTGCTGGTGGTGAGCATAACGCCAGCGATCGTGGAGGAACTTTTGTTCCGCGGTCTGATCCAAAGCAGTCTTCAGCGAAGACTAAAGCCGATACGAGCTGCGATCTGGACTGGCGTCATCTTCGGGCTCTTTCATTTTAATCCATTTGCACTCGTGCCCCTTGCTGCTCTGGGATGCTTCTTTGGATTCATTCGAATGCGGTCGAAGAGCATCGTCATCGCGATGACTGTTCATTTTCTCAACAACACACTCGCTGTCGTAGTGTCCTTTTTCCACGTGGACGACAAAATGGTGATCGGAGCAACGGAGGGGGTGGACATCAACATAGCGGCCATTCTGGCCCAACTCTTCCTCTTTTCGATGCTCTTTGTTGTGTCGTTCTCTTCGTATCTGCGGGTGACGAATGACATTCACCCTGCCGGCGACGAGGGAGCGTGATCTCGAGCTCCGTCTCTCGATTCCCGGAATTCTGTTGTGACCGAAACTCTCTTTGATCTCAAACTGTTCTTTCCAGTATGGAGTTCTCTGTGGAATCATCTCGTTTTAGCTTGCTCCCGGCGCGTTTCGCGGTAGCGGTCGTCGCAATTCCAGTTATCCTTTGGACTGCGATGCAGGGGAGCTATTTCTTCTTTACCTTCGTCGCTCTTATATCTGGCGCGTCATTGTACGAGTTCTACATGCTAGCGGAGAAGAAGGGGGCCTATCCGCTGAAGACGCTCGGCATCGTTGGCGGATTCATCGTGAACGGAGCGTTTATCTACGAGCGACTTCAGGTGGAGGTGTTCAGCTTTTTCGCTTCCCTCGGCATTCATCTTTCGATGTTCTCACAACTTCAGTTCCTGCTGGTGACCCTCCTGATATTCGTGCTGCTCGTTCTTCTGGTCGAGTTGTTTCGTCAGAAGGGATCTCCAACGCTCAATGCCGGAACAACAGTGTTCGGACTCATGATCGTCTCTCTCTTCTTCGGCACGCTTATCTCGATCCGCGAACTTTTTCCATATGGATTCCCGGTGTCAAAATTCTTCAGCGTGAGCATTGCCGGCGAAGCGGAGCTCGCGGTGATCGCGCGATGGGGCGGCTGGACGATCATCTCACTACTGGCCAGCATCTGGGTTTGCGACACGGCAGCATATTTCGGCGGTCTCACATTCGGGCGTCATCGGCTGTTTGAACGCGTGAGCCCAAAGAAGTCATGGGAAGGCGCTGTGTTTGGTTTCTTCGGTTCCCTTATCACGATGCTTGTGGCACGATCGCTCGTCCTTGACTACCTGAGGTTCCAGGACGCGCTCATCATCGGGATGATCGTCGGCGTGTTCGGACAAGTCGGGGATCTCGTGGAGTCGCGGTTCAAACGAGATGCCGGAGTGAAGGACTCTTCAACGATCATTCCGGGTCACGGTGGAGTGTACGACCGTTTCGACAGTCTGGTATTTGTCGCCCCCATTGTGTATCTTTACATCGATTTCGTGGTATTATCGTGACGTCTGCCAAAAGAAACCATAGGCCGAGAATCAGCGTCGTAACGCTCGGATGTTCAAAGAATACCGTCGACAGCGAGGTGCTCCTTGGACAGCTGAGCCAGGGGAAGGCGCACGTTGTCGACAATGTTGACGACGCCGATATCGCTGTGATCAATACGTGTGGCTTCATCGAAGCTGCAAAGCAGGAATCCATCGATGCCATTCTTGAGGCTGTCGAAAGGAAGAACCAGGGGAAGCTGAAGAAGGTCATTGTTATGGGATGCCTTTCCGAACGGTTTGCCAAAGATCTCGCCGCGGAAATTCCCAGCGTTGACGCATATTTCGGCTCGCACCACATGGCGCAGGTCGTTTCCGAATTGGGAGTCGACTACCGTGAGGAACTTCTGGGCGAACGACAGCTCACAACTCCTCCGCACTATGCTTATCTCAAAATTTCCGAAGGGTGCGACAATCCCTGCTCGTTTTGCGCAATTCCCCTGATGCGCGGGCTGCACGTCTCGAAGCCGTTCAGGAGCATCCTGAGCGAGGCGCGCCATCTGGCATCACGGGGAGTGAAAGAGCTTATTCTGATCGGTCAGGATACCACCTATTATGGGCTCGACCTCAATGGCGAGAGACAACTCGATCGTCTGTTGCGTGAACTCTCCGCAGTCGACGGCATCGAGTGGATCAGGTTGATGTACGCGTATCCGACGAAGTTCCCAAAGAGCATACTCGACGTCTACCGGGAAAAACCCACGATCTGCCGCTATCTGGATATTCCCGTTCAGCATGCCTCGGATGATGTGTTGAAATCCATGCGCAGGGGGATGACAAACCGCACCCTGCGCGAGCTTCTTTCCGAAATCAAAGCCTCCGTCCCCGGTATTGGGCTGAGAACGACATTGATTGTCGGGTATCCCGGCGAGACTGAAGGGGATTTTGAGCGTCTGTGCGAATTCGTGGAAGAAATGAGGTTTCACAGGCTCGGAGTGTTCACCTACTCTCAGGAAGAGGGGACATCTGCCTATGACCTTGGCGATCCGATATCAAATGACGTGAAGGAAGAACGCCGCGGTCGCATCATGGAACTGCAGCAGCACATCTCTGAAGAACGCAACGAGTCTCTCGTTGGAACCGAGGTGAGGGTTCTCATCGATCGCCCAGAGGGAGACTTCTTTGTTGGTCGGACGGAGTGGGATGCGCCTGAAATTGACCAGGAAGTATATGTTCGCAGTACCGTGGAACTCTCCGTCGGCAGCTTTGTGAATGCGAAAGTCACTCACAGTACGGAATACGATCTCTACGCGGAAAGTGTCAAAAGGAACCAATGATGGAAGGAGCGGGGTAGGCCTATGCTTATGCGTGCAACAAAAGGTGTGTCTTTGGTCGTGAGAGTGCTCGGGCTGATGCTCCTTTTGGGAACCGCCGTGCGCGGCCAAACGGAGATGCGGCGAGGGTTGGCTGAGGCTGGCCCGACATTTTACGCCGATGCCATTGCGTACGCCTCGGACCAGCCTAACAAATCACGCGTCGATGTATATGTTCAGGTCCCTCACGATGAGATTCGTTTCCTGAAAGAGGGAGATCAGTACATCGGTCGGTATGAAGTCAGCCTGACCATGCACACACCGTCGAATCAACTCGCTCACGAACAAGCATGGACTGTTGATGTGCCCGTTGCCGAATTCGCTCAAACCACTCAGGGCAAGCTCAACAGCCTGACCCATCGGACCATGGATGTCGAGCCGGGCAACTATCAACTTACGGTTCAGGTGCGGGATCAAGAATCGCGCAAAACGGGGCAAATCAAGAAGTCCCTTCTGGTAACGGATTTCTCCAAGGATTCTTTGTCGCTGAGCGATGTCATGCTGGTGAATCGCCTCTCAACGGACGGTGAGAAACGGACCATCGTGCCGAACATCTCCGGAAGCATCAATTACCGGGCAGAAGGCTTCTTCATTTTCTTCGAACTGTATGCCGGGCCCACGCTCGATTCAGTGGATCTGGAATGGAAGATACTTGATTCGAAAAAGAATCAGGTGGTCAGCCACGTCCAAAAGGAGGCGGCTACAGGGCACAAGACACAAATGTTTCTGAAAATTGACAGCAGCGGGCTTAGCATGGGGACGTACCTTCTATCGGTCACAGCGACGGGTCAAATTGTGTCGGGTGAAAAGGGGATGATCGTAAAGGGCGCAACTTCGAGAACGTTCAATATCCGTGCGACCGATCTTCCCGTGGCGATCGTTGATCTCGACAAAGCGATCGATCAGTTGATTTACATTGCCCGCGAATCTGAGCTTGAGTACGTCCGCTCGGCGACCACGGAAGATGAGAAGCGGAAGCGATTCCTCGAGTTCTGGTCCAAGCGTGATCCCGACCCTCAGACTCAGCGCAACGAGCTGCTGGAGGAGTACTATGGCCGGGTGCAACATGCAAATCTGACCTTCACGCATTTTCTGGAAGGCTGGCGAACGGATATGGGCATGGTCTTTATCCGCTTCGGTACGCCTGATAACATCGAGCGCCACCCATTTGATGTAAGCAACAAGCCATATGAGATCTGGTACTACTATCAACTCAATCGTCAGTTCATTTTTGTTGACGAGTCTGGATTTGGAGACTATCGGTTGCGTTATCCAACAACCGATTTGTGGGGAAGGATGCGATAGCTCAGATGCGAGCTCTCTGGAGAAGAAAAGCCAGTGCGGCATGTGGTTCGCCTGGCTTTTTCCGTTTTGTGATGTGCGGTGGCGCAATCCTCTGCTCCTTCTCTACTGCCACAACGGCCCAGGAGCAGAGGCCCGTTAGTGCAATCACAATGAAGGGAGTCGTCTCGGTTCCTTCGTCGACCGTCCGGAGGTGGATGGAAACGAAGCTGGGAGGTCCCTTTGCCCCCTCAGACGTTGAGCGAATTGTCTCCGGGTATGCTTCAGAGGGATTCCTGTTTGCCCGGATCGACTCGGTCAACTTTGTGTCGTTGTCAGATAGTGCGACTGTTGGTCTTGTTTTGTGGGTGTGGGAGGGGAAGGCGGCCTCCGTGTCATCGTTGCGAATGGATGGTATGAAAGCCCTGAAGGAACGAGATGTCGAAGCAGTGATTCTGACGCGGGTGGGGGCGCAGTTCGTTCCTGGATTGCTGGAACAAGATATCGGGGCGTTGCTGGAACTCTACGAGAAATCCGGTTACCCGTTCGCAAAGGTAGAAATTCGTGATGTTAGCTTTGTGGAAGGTAAAGACTCTGTCACAACAACGATTGCGTTGGGGATTGAAGAGGGTGCGCCGGCAAGGATAAGCCGTTTGCGCGTCGAGGGAAACACAACCACAAGAACCGGGGTCATTACCCGGGAAGCACGACTGACCGAAGGAGAGCTCTTTCGCGGAGATCAGCTCACGAAGGTCAAGCAACGGCTCGAGAGAATGCAATTGTTCTCGAATGTGTCTTTGCCGGAACTCATTGTGGACGCGGACGGCAGCGTCGGGATCTTAGTCAAAGTAGCCGAGGGCAACCCGAACCGATTCGATGGAATCATTGGCTATGTCCCCTCGGGCGGGTCAAATGCAGGCGGACATTTCTCAGGGTTGCTGGATGTTCAGTTCCGCAATATACTCGGTACCGGCAGGAAGCTGGCTGCGCGATGGTACCGTGAGACCGAGAGTTCTCAGGAGATCGGACTTCGATACCGCGAACCCTGGGTGGCTTCGCTTCCCCTCAACGCCGAAGCGGGATTTTCTCAACGCAAGCAGGATTCGGCGTACGTACGGAACGGCTACAATGTCGTCGCGGAGCTCATGGCGACGGATGAGCTGGATCTCGGCGTGGTTTTCTCCAGCGAACAAGTTCTGCCAACTGAAGGGTATGGCTTTCGGGTTGCCAGCGAGAGTCGCATGACGAGCATTGGGTTATCAGTCTCCTATGATTCCCGAAATGATCCGACTACACCGACGAGTGGTTTGAAGTATCGGACGGAGTACCATACCGGCGTAAAGGAAATCCAGAGATCATTTCAGAAACTTGCGAGTGAGCGGACCTCGAGTCAAAGACTCGCGTTTGACTTTGAATATGTCTTCTCCCCGTTTCAAGCGCAGGTGGTGGCGGCGAGTCTGTACGCGAGGGATTTCCGAAGCGGGGCGATTGAGCTCAGCGATTTGTTCCGGTTGGGAGGATCCAACACTCTCCGGGGGTATCGCGAGGGGCAGTTTCTCGGATCGCGCCTTGCGTGGTCCAATCTGGAGTATCGCGTGCTGGCCGGGCAACGGTCCTACGCGTTCGGATTCGTCGACTTTGGCTACATACTGTCTCCCGAGAGGCGGGAGGTGGGGCTCTTGAAACAAGAAATCAAAAGGGTCGGGTACGGTGCCGGAATTCGTCTCGATACACCTCTCGGGCTTATGGGAGTAAGCCTGGCTTTTGGAGAAGGAGACACGTTCAGCACGGCCAAACTTCATATTCGGGTGGTAAATGAATTCTAAGACGTTGAATCCGAAAATCGAAATCCTTCGTCCCGTGAACGTCACGATTGTTTTCGTGACGATAGCGGTCGCGGGAGTGCTGGCGAAACCCGCCGGCTGGGATTGGGCCTGGGTTTTCGTTGCTTCCATTGCCGGGGCATTGATCGCAGGCGGCGGAAACGCGATCAACGATATCTTCGACGTGAAGATCGACAAGATCAACCGACCTGACCGGCCCTTGCCGCGAGGTGCACTGTCGCTGGAACAGGCAAGGAAGTTGTGGATCTACACATCAGCGACTGGACTCATCTTGAGCTTGTTCCTCGGTTTCTGGAATATGCTCATAGCGCTCGTATGGGTTGGCGGACTCTATGCCTACAGCCGCTCGCTGAAGGGAACCGTGCTCGTTGGCAACGTGACGGTAGCGTTCTTGACAGCGCTCGCATTTCCTTTCGGAGCAATCCTTGCCGGCCGTGCGGACCTCGGGTTGTATCCTGGCATCTTCGCATTCCTCGCCAATCTTGCGAGGGAGCTCTTGAAGGATGTCGAAGACGTCGACGGCGACGCAACCGCGAATGCCGAGACGCTCCCCGTGAAGCACGGTCCTGAAGCCGGTCTTCAGGCAGCGTCGATCGTGATCGGCCTTCTCATGCTGGCAACTCTTATCCCCTTTGTCGTCGGCATCTATGATCTCCGTTACCTGTTGGTAATGCTCTTTGTCAATCTCGGCCTTGCCTACGTCGTTGTGTCGATGTGGTATGATCCAACGCTCTCGAATTTGAAGCGGCTAAGTCTTATCTTGAAGGCGTGCATGGTGGGCGGGTTATTCGCCATCTTCGCGGGCTCCTGAGAATGGATGAGGTGATTTCAAAACCGATGCGGAGAAAGCAAGTCCCGACGCTGGAACTGGAGGAGACGTACTGGAACCAGGGGCTCGAGCGCATTGCCGGAGTAGATGAAGCTGGCCGGGGACCGCTCGCCGGACCAGTCGTCGCCGGTGCTGTCATCTTACCCAAAGGACTCTTCATCGATGGGGTCAACGACTCGAAGAAGCTCAGCGCGAATCAGCGCGAGAGACTGTTTCACGAGATCTACGAGCGGGCATTGGGCGTTGGAATCGGAATCGTAAGCCACCAGGTGATTGACAGGATCAATATTTATCAGGCTTCCATTCTGGCGATGCGGAAGGCAGTGGAGAATCTCCCCCTCTCGCCGGCAATCGTCCTGGCTGACGGCAATAGTTTCAAACACGAAACGCTGCGCTATCGCAATGTCATAGGTGGAGACGCAACATCGCTGACGATTGCCGCCGCCTCGATCATCGCGAAGGTTACGCGGGACAGCCTGATGAGAGAGTATCACGAACAGTTTCCCATGTATGGATTCGATCGTCACAAAGGGTACGGCACAAAGCTCCACATCAATGCACTCCGGCAGTATGGAATGTGCCCGATTCATCGCCGGAGCTTTCATGTTTCCCTTGGAATTCCTCACGACGCCAGCCCGGTGCCATGAACAAGCGACAGAAGGGTCGGGCCGGGGAAGACCTAGCCGCGACATTCCTGGAACAGAAAGGGTATCAGATCATCGAACGAAACTACCGGTTCGATCGCGGTGAGATCGACCTGATCGCGATGGATGGTAAGGAACTGGTATTCATCGAGGTGAAGACCCGTCATACCGGGGCTTATGGATCCCCGGAAGAATCAATCACTCCGTTCAAGGAGGCCCAGCTCAAGAAAGTAGCAGAGGGGTACCTGTTCCAACATCAGATAGAAGAGCAGGTGTGCAGATTCGATGTCGTCGCGATCACGTTCGAGAACGGGAAACCACAGATTCGAGTACTACAAAATGCCATATTATGACAGGTCCATTCGGTTGCCTGTCGCCATTGTAATCACCTTCTTACAATCCCAATGAACCTCCTGAATAACGGCTCCGGAATCTACACGGACTACTACCAGTTGACGATGGCCCAGGGGTACTTCCTCACCGGACGCACGGATGCCGTCAGCTGCTTCGACTATTTCTTCCGGGAAAATCCTTTCCACGGAGGCTACGTACTCTTCGCAGGTCTCACTGACGTTCTGGAGATGATCGAAGGATTCTCCTTCAGTGACGAGATGATCGAATACTTGAGGCGACAAGGATTCAAAGATGATTTTCTCCGGTATCTCCGGTCATTCAAGTTCCGCGGCACGATCACATCGGTCCGGGAGGGGGAGGTTGTCTTTCCCCTGGAGCCTCTGCTGCGAATAGAAGGAACGCTCATCGAATCGCAGATCGTGGAAACGTTGCTGTTGAACATTCTGAATTTTGAATCGTTGATTGCGACAAAAGCCTCTCGTGTGAAAGCTGCGGCAGGAGGCCGTCGCGTGGTGGATTTCGGACTCAGGCGGGCGCAGGGGCTGGGAGGAATTCATGCTACGAAAGCCGCCATCATCGGAGGGATTGATGCGACGTCGAATGTGTATGCAGCGTTTCACAACGGCTTTGAGCTCTCCGGAACACAGGCTCATTCTTGGGTCCAGAGTTTCAACGACGAACTGACTTCCTTCCGTAAGTACGCTGAGGTCTACCCTGATCGCTGCATACTCCTCGTGGACACCTACAACACCCTTCGCAGCGGAATACCGAATGCTATCACAGTCGGAAAGGAGCTTGAGAAGCGAGGGCATCATCTGATGGCAATCCGTCTGGATAGCGGTGATCTTGCCTATCTCTCGAAGCACGCCAGGAATATGCTCGACCAGGCAGGACTTCCGTATGTCAAAATAACCGTTTCCAATCAGCTCGACGAATTCGTTATCCGGAGCTTGCTGGAAGACCAGGGAGCTCCAATTGACATATTCGGAGTGGGGACGAGGCTCATAACGGGCCAGCCTGCAGCAGCATTGGACGGAGTCTACAAGTTGAGCATGTGCGATCGCGAACCGCGGCTCAAGTTCTCGGAAAACTACACGAAGCTCACACTCCCCGGTGTGAAGAGTATCTACCGGTTCCTGAACGAAGAAGGACTCTTCTCTGCCGATGGAGTGACGCTCGATGGCGAGCCGCAGCCGGAGAGTATTTTCCACCCATTTTTCCCCGAACAGAGGAGTTCACTGAAACACTGCACGTCCGAGGTGCTAATGCACAAAGTGATGGACGGGGGAAAAACGATCGTGAGAAGCTCTGCGCAGGAAAGCGCTCAGTATGCTCAAGCGAGGCTCTCGCACCTTGCGGGAGAGCACAAGCGTTTTGAATTTCCGCACATCTACCGGGTCGGCATCTCGCAAAAACTTCTGAGCTCGCGGGCGAAACTTGTTGAGGAGCTGCAACAGAAATTCTGATCCCACAGAGGAGAAGAAGATGAAGGGTCTCTTGATTGTCGATGTTCAGAATGATTTCTGCCCGGGAGGCGCCCTCGCCGCGCCGGAAGGTGACAGGGTGGTACCTGTCATCAATCGTTTGCTGAGCCATTTCGACGTGGTGGTCGCATCCAAAGACTGGCATCCCCCGAAGTCAGCCCATTTCGACAAATGGCCGCCGCATTGTGTCCAGAACACGGGCGGGGCAGAATTCCACCCTCAACTTCAAAGCGACAGGATACAACAGGTGTTCATCAAGGGAACACGAGACAAAGATGATGGATACTCGGCCTTCGAGGCGACAAACTTGGATTTATGCGCGTACCTGAAGGACAGAAATGTAACGGACCTTTACATTACAGGTCTGGCTACTGACTACTGTGTCAAAGCCTCTGCTTTAGACGCCACGAAGAGAGGTTTCAACACCTGCGTCGTGACGGACGCCGTGGTGGCAGTTAATGTGAACCCCGACGATGGTAAGAACGCTCTGGACGAAATGCAGGGCGCGGGAATCACTCTTCTCGACTCTTCTCACATCCGCTGATTCACCTTCGTGCTCAGCCGGTTGACATTCTGCATATAATCGGTTATTGTCAAATCAGTTGTGCCATCATTCACTGGAATGGTTTATTTTCGGTAATATCGGACATCGGAAACTCACATGAATGCTCTCTATCCTCTTTTGGTTGCTCTTTGTGTCATGGCCATTGCCTATCGGTACTACAGCGCGTTCATCGCCGCGAAGGTGATAGCTCTGGACGACTCCCGTGTGACTCCGGCGCATGAACTGAACGATGGGCAGAACTTCCACCCCACGAACAAATGGGTGCTTTTTGGCCACCACTTCGCAGCCATTGCCGGTGCGGGGCCGCTCATCGGTCCGGTTCTCGCGGCGCAATTCGGATATCTTCCCGGTTTTCTCTGGCTGGTCACCGGCGTTGTGCTCGCTGGCGCGGTGCACGATTTCGTGATTCTCGCAGCCTCGGTCAGAAGAAAGGGGCGATCGCTCGCAAGCATCGCCAGGTTTGAGATCAGCCCGCTCGCAGGCATCGTCGGGTCGATCGCCATTCTCATTATTGTCATCATCGCACTGGCGGGCTTGGGCTTGGCTGTGGTGAATGCCTTGCGGGAAAGCTCGTGGGGGACCTTTACGATCGCAATGACGATTCCCATTGCACTGTTCGTCGGTCTCTGGATGAACAGGATTCGACCGGGGAAGATCACCGAGGCAAGCATCATTGGTGTTGTCAGCGTGGTGGTTTGCGTCATGCTCGGCAGCTTGATCCCGGGATCGTTCCTCGAACCGTACTTCTCCCTTTCACGCGAAGGCATCATTATTGCGATGGCCATCTACGGATTCGTAGCTTCGGTCTTGCCGGTCTGGTTGTTGCTCGCGCCGCGTGACTATCTCAGCTCGTACATGAAAATCGGGACGGTCGCCGCTCTTGTGATCGGGGTCTTCGTTGTCGCTCCGGAGCTCAAGATGGAGGCCTTCACGAAGTACATCCACGGCGGCGGGCCGATCATTCCCGGTTCGGTGTATCCTTTTATGTTCATTACGATCGCGTGCGGTGCGATTTCGGGATTCCACTCGCTTGTTGCATCCGGCACGACGCCGAAAATGTTGAACAAGGAGTCAGACGCAAGGATGATTGGGTACGGGGCGATGTTGATGGAGGGGCTGGTCGGTATCATCGCCCTGATAGCCGCCTGTTCGCTGTGGCCCGCAGACTACTTCGCGATCAACCTGACGCCTGAGAAATTCAAGGCACTGGGGATGACTGTAGTCAACCTTGATGAATTGCAGCGGGAAGTCGGGGAAATTGTGGCAGGCAGACCAGGTGGAGCAGTCTCTCTCGCAGTCGGATTTGCCCAGATCTTCTCTGCCATACCAGGCATGCGCGGCCTGATGTCGTTCTGGTACCATTTTGCGATCATGTTTGAAGCGTTGTTCATTCTCACGACTATTGACGCGGGGACACGTGTGGCGAGATTCCTTGTCCAGGAGTTTGTCGGAAGGATGTGGAAGCCGTTCGAGCGCACAGACTGGATCCCCGGGGCCCTGATCTCTACGACCGTTGTGGTCTTCGCGTGGGCCTACTTCATATGGGCGGGGAGTATCAGCACGATCTGGCCGATGTTCGGTACAGCGAATCAACTGCTTGCTGGTGTGGCGCTCGCGGTCGCTTCGTCCGCGATCATCAACGCCGGCAAAGTCAGGTACGTCTGGGTTACTCTGGTTCCAATGCTCTTCGTCTCCGTTACAACCCTGGTCGCCGGGTGGCTCAATATCTTCGACAACTACATCCCGCTCACCGCGAATCCTGCGACTGCTACACAGGGGTATGTCAACAGTACCCTGACAGTTATCATCATGATCTGTGCGATCATCATCCTGATCGAAGCATTCAGGCGGTGGTACAGAGTCCTCGTGAAGCGGGAGACGTTTGCCGACCAGGAGATGATCTTCGCGACAGAAAAGGTCACGCACCTGCCGGGTGGTGGCTGCTGCTGATCGTTTCCCTTTCTGATACACGATTCCAGGTGGTTCTTCACGACAGAACCACGTGGATCCATTTCCCTTGCCTTATACTCTCGAGACAGGTTGATAGAGCGCTTCTGGGCGCTCGCGATTCTCTTCGAATATCTACCGCAAGATCTGCGTCTCCCGCAACTTTCTGAGCCCTTTCATCGTACACACACGAAGTCAAAGCGCGCATATCGCCGCTTATAACCAGAAGAGAATCCTCGAAGATGAACAACTCAGTACCACTCGCCGATCGTGTGGATGTCGCGCTGACCGAAATACCTGCCCTTAAACCGCAACTCTCCCAATTGAGATCCGATTTCAGAAATCTGTGGCAGAGTACACCCGAAGCTTTCGTTCCATTTGGAAGAGAATGCGGTTGGAACAGCAGCGAGCAACTGAGGCAGAGGTGGAGAAGACGATCCTCTCCGTGGAGGACGTCGATCTGAATTCCGAACGGGACGCCATGCTCCAGTTGCAGCGAGTCAAAGCGTCAGTGCGAAATCTGGTCGTACGTTCGCTCGACCCCGAGCATCGTGAGGTCAGTGATATGATGCTGCGCGAGTTTTCAGATGCGGGAGATGAGTTCGTTCGCCAAGCGAGGGAGTTTGATCCCGGGCTCGAAGTCGAAGATGTCTTTCAGGCTCTCCGCAATCTCTGGATCATCAACAGTATGCAGGTTGCATTCTCACTGCCCGTGTGCGTGAATCCATCCGGGTTTGCGTATAGCCTGTTGTATCCGTACACGGACAACTTCCTCGATGCTTCGGCGGTTTCCTGCGCCGAGAAGATTGCATTTCATCGAACGTTCGCGCGTCGGCTTGCGGGGATCAGAGCGCCGGTCACGACGACGCTCGAGTCGAGAGTCTCAGATCTCGTCGGGATGATTGAATCCGAATATACACGCACAGCCTACCCGGATGTCTACGAGAGCCTGCTGGCGATCCACCGGGCGCAAGGGAAGAGCCTGCGGCAACATACCCGGGAGGAGGGTTGGGCACAGCCGGACATCCTGGACATCAGCATCGAGAAGGGAGGATCGTCGGTTCTTGCTGACGCGTACCTGGCCAAAGGTTGGCTTACTCAGGAGGAGGCGGAATTCGCGTTCGGATACGGCGTTTTTCTCCAGCTCATCGACGACTTGCAGGACGTGGATGAGGATTTTCGAAACGGTCATCAGACCCTGTTCACGCTGGTTGCAGCCAAAGGAGCGTTGGACGGGATTGCCAACCGCCTTTACCGGTTCCTGGACCAGGTTCTCGCTTCCTCGGATCTCGACTCGCTCCATCGTCCAACCCCGCTTGTCGAACTCGTAAGCCGGAGTTGTCGCTGTCTCATCCTGGAATCGATTGCCCGGAACTCGAACCTGTTCAGCGACAACTATGTCGCAGCCGTTGAAAGGTATTCGCCGCTCCGATTCGATCACATGCGCAAAATGCACGGAGAGATGAAGGCTAAGCAGAAACGACTAAGGAAGGTGTTCAAGAGCAAGCAGGTTCTCTCAGCGGCGGCAGCGTGTGCATCACGAAGCCGGCGCCAGAATGTGAAACTCGCTAGATGAGCCGGTAGAGATCGACGGCGGGAAGCAGAAGGGCATAAAGAGCCCACAGTACGAAGCCAACGCTCAACGGAACCGTGATGTTGTCGTCGATCTTGGTGGAAGCTGCCTCGACAACCGCGCCCACGCCTGCGGCCATAATACCGATCCCATATTCAAGCGCCAGCCCTTCCACTTTGGGGGCAAGAAACACAACGACCACTGCGGACACGAAAAACGCCAGGGTTCCCTCAAAGGACTTCTGGAAGAATCTTCTCCTGCCGAACCGCCTCCCCACGAGAGCTGATGTGATATCCGAAATGATGAGGATTGCGAATGCATTGACCGCAATGATCTTGGGGAAGATCAGGACGCAGACAATGGCTGAGAGAAGGATGTTCGTCGCTCCGGTCAGCCGCTTTGTCTTGGAATCTGATTCGTGTCGACGCAGAAGCCAGCCGAACCATCGATAGAACCATGCTTGCGTTGGCTTATGGTAGAACCTGGCCAGATCAACAATAAAGAAGGCAAGGAACATGGGCACCAGAAGCTCGAGCGCGAGTCGTTTCGAAATGAAGAAGTAAATAGTGGGAATGGAAAGCGAGCAGAGGTGAATCAGCTTCCGGATGAATTCGGATTTGTAATCGATAGTCGCCATCGCGTGAAGCAGCTCCGGCTCACGCGTCTTGTGAGTCGGAGTCTCTTGCACGTCTAACGGTGTCTCACTCATGCAGTCTTCTTCGGCTTGCCGGTGTCACCGACATGCTCCGTCTTTGCCTGCGCAGGTTCTGCGCTCTTTGTTTCCGGAGTCTCCGGTTCGCCGTTCTTACGGCGATCAACGGGAGGAAGCTCCTCCCCGCGGATCAACTTGTCGATCTCATCCGAATCGAGGATCTCCCGTTCGAGCAAAGCGTTCGAGATTCGGTGAAGCGTCTCGATGTCTTCGCGGAGAATTTTCTCCGAGCGCTTCATCGCGTGCGTGATTATTTTCCTGACTTCGAGGTCGATCGCGATTGCTGTGTTTTCGCTGAAATTGCGTGTGCGGGTGATCTCGCGCCCCAGGAACAGCTCCTCTTCCTTCGCACCGTAGGCCAGCGGCCCGAGTTTGTCGCTCATGCCCCAAGCGCATACCATCTTCCTCGCAATCTCCGTGGCGCGTTCAATATCATTTCCCGCACCAGTAGTGAGCTGGTTGAAGATGAGCTTTTCCGCTGCGCGGCCGCCAAGAGCATATGTGATCATCGTATCGAGGTAGTCCTTCGAATACGTGTGCTTCTCGTCGATAGGGAGATACGTCGTAACGCCTAGTGCGCGTCCGCGCGGAATGATCGTGACTTTGTGGACCGGGTCGGCATCGGGAAGATGCTTGGAGACAAGCACGTGCCCGGCTTCATGGTACGCCGTGAGACGTTTTTCGCGGTCGGAGATAATCAAACTCTTCCGTTCCATCCCCATCATGACTTTGTCCTTCGCGGCCTCAAAGTGCAGCATCGATACGACTTTGCAGTTCTGCCGCGCGGCAAGGAGAGCGGCCTCGTTCACGAGGTTTGCGATGTCCGCGCCCGAGAGTCCCGGTGTTCCTTTTGCAAGGACTTCGACCTTCACGTCCTCGGAAAGTGGGATGTTCTTTGTGTGAACCCTGAAGATTCCTTCGCGGCCTTTGACGTCCGGCCTGTCGACGACGACCTGCCGGTCAAAGCGGCCTGGTCGCAGCAGAGCCGGGTCAAGCACGTCAGGCCTGTTTGTTGCAGCGATGATAATGACGCCGCTGTTTTGTTCAAAACCGTCCATCTCGACGAGAAGTTGGTTGAGCGTCTGCTCCCGCTCGTCATGGCCGCCGCCGAGTCCTGCTCCCCGATGCCGGCCGACAGCATCGATTTCATCGATGAAGATGATGCAGGGAGCGCTCTTCTTCCCTTGCTCAAACAGATCCCGGACGCGTGACGCACCAACACCCACGAACATTTCCACGAAGTCCGCACCGCTGATGGTGAAGAACGGTACCCCCGCCTCGCCCGCGACTGCGCGTGCCAGGAGCGTTTTGCCGGTTCCCGGGGGGCCGAGCAACAAGACGCCACGTGGGATCTTGCCGCCAAGCTTCTGGAATTTCGTAGGCTCCTTCAGAAACTCAATGATTTCCTGAAGTTCGCCCTTCGCCTCGTCAGCACCTGCAACGTCCTGGAAGGTGATTTTCGACATTCCTTCCGTCAGGAGCTTTGCGCGGCTTTTTCCAAAGCTAAAGAGCCCCTTCGTCCCTCCCGCACCAGCCTGCATCCGCCTGAAAATGATTAACCATATCCCGATAAGCAGGATCCAGGGAAGCGTCGAGATAAGGAGACTCGTCCAGGTGTTGTCTTCTTTCACGACGTTGAATTTTAGCCCCTTGTTCGTC